>OMLO01003198.1_pt1 | contig 13500 bp, 14 predicted proteins | sample 1674811 | NCBI WGS metagenome assembly OMLO01 (sample SAMN06265003, study PRJEB25207) | coral metagenome | isolation source: Coral host | place: Mexico:La Bocana,Puerto Morelos, Mexico | collected 2008-11-13
GGTTTTTATTGAAACAAATCAATAACTTTATTGGTTTCTATTCCAATAAAGTTATTGGAAAATTTCAATAAAGTTATTGAAATATTTCAATAAAAGTTTTGGAAAATTTCAATAAAGTTTTTGAAATATCACAACAAAAGTTTTGGAATTTTTCAATCAGTTCATTGCAATATTTCAATAACAGGGATGGAAAATTTTGATTATTTGTCACCCCAGTGTATGTTCTTTGTTTCCTTGCCACCTGCATCAAAGTTCACTGGAAATTGTTTGCAGGCCAGAGATAGCCAGTTTGCTGCAGCTTGCTGTTTCTCAGACTTAGGTCTTGCAAAAGGGCTTACCACCCACTGTTTCTCAGAGGTCTTACCACCCATTGTTGCTCAGAACTGGGCCTAGCAAAGTCTTACCAGACCACTGTTGCTCAGAACTGGGCCTTGCAAAAGGGCTGAGATGACAGAGGTCATTGTAGATCCTTTGGATGGGTTTCAAAGAAACTTTGTGGATAAGTTGGAGAATCCCCTTGCTAATCCTTATTGGTGCTACCTGCAATGCACCTGCGATGTGGGTTGGATTTGGAGAAGGAACACTGAGCCAAGACATGCCACTGCAATGTGGCAGCACAGGTGCTACCACTGCCAAAAGCCCTGGAGTCAGTCCTATTTCGACAGACTGGGGTGGTGGTACTGGGACCCCAGAAGCAGGCAGAGATACATCAGCTATCGATGAAGATTTCAAAGTGGCTTGGCAAAGATGGACCCTGCACAGGGTTGAACTTGGCCTTGCAAAAGGGCTGAACTTGGCCTTGCAAAAGGGCTGAGCTTGGACTGCAGTTTGGGAAGTGCTGGTGTTTGGCCTTGCAAAAGGGCTCTGTAAAGATGTGCTTTTGCCAGAAAGGAAAAAGGAAACTGGTGGGAGAAGCCAACTAGTACCACAAAAAAACAGTTGCTGCATGTCACAAAAGCTACACACACAGCACTTTCTGGGTGTGCAATATTTTGGCCCAAGTGTTGTGTCAAGTTAAAGTTTTTGTTGCAAGGCACTGGCTTCTGGCCTTGCAAGGGCTTTGCTGCAGTGTGGGCCTTGCAAAAAGGCTTTGCTGCAGTTTGGGCCTTGCAAAGAGGCTGTGGCAATGTCACTCATGAAGCCTGCAAGGAAAAGGAAGAAAGGTGCAGGGAACAGTGCACCTCCAAAGAGGCAACCTTTCCCTGAGGTTAGCCAGGGGGTTCTGGAAGAAAAGCTTAAAGCCTATGTCAGAGGCATGGGCGTCAAAGAAGCAATGAACTTCCATGAATACAAGCATATGCAGGCACAACAGGCAGAGAATGTAAGAGAATTGGCCAGGCTTTCTAGGCTCTTGGCCTCTTTGCTCTTTGTGTCGCCTGAAGCCAAAATCAAATACAGCAATTTGAAACAAGGCTTGGTGGTGCTTCAACAAGACTGGGGGCATGAGCTGCTGTCTGCTCACTGGCCCCAAGTAGACCATTCCTATCTGCCAGGGAAGGCAGCAGATGCCATAGGAGTGGTTTTGCACCACTGGAGAAGGGCAAGCAAAACAGAAGCTTCTTGGCAGAGGTTTTGCTGCAGATTGGATGAAACTGAAGTGGACACCATGGAGGCCTTGAGAAAGAGAATGGTTGAGAAGCTTGGTGGAGCTGGCTCAACTTGCAAGTCAGGCAGACAACTCAAGGCACATGTGTCAGATGTGACTGTGGACTCCAATGGCTACCCCAAGATGCTGGAAGAGGAGGTGGCAAGCTCTGGTGAAGACCTGACTGCCTCAAGTGGTGAAGAAAGTTGTGAAGGTGAAGACACAGCAAAAGAGCTGCCTCCAGGACATTTGGACAGGTCTGCATTGGAGGAAAGCCCACCTCCCTGCTTGAAAAAAACTTGGAGAGAGGAGGCTGGCATTAAGAGGCCTGCTGCTGCTGAAGGGAAGAAGTCAAAACTGAAGAGACCAGCTAGCTCCCAAAGCCTTGCAAAAGGGCAAAAGAAAAAGAACAAGGACAAGGACCAGGAAAAGGACACCCAAAGCCTTGCAAAAGGGCCAGTTAAGGTGAAAAAGGGCCAAAAGGACCAGGAAAATGGAACTGCAAAAGTTCCCATTCACAGGGACAGCGTCAAAGCTGGAGGTGGCAAAGACCAAGCCTACATCCAGCATGTGCCTGGGCCAGGCAGCAACAAAAGATTGATTGTTGCCATCACCAAATCACAAGCAAGCCAAACTACCAAGACTCACAAGGAATTGATTGAACTGTTGCTGCCAGCCTGCACAAAGGAAGGTGCATGCAAGGAGGATGTGTTGAAACAAAGGGCAAAGCTCCTGTCCAAACATGCAAAGTAGATAGCACTATTTCCATGTGTGCCTTGAAAAAGGGCTTCTATTACACATGAAGCTACATGGTGTGGGTCTTGCAAAAGGGCTTCACCTTTCCAGGTTTCATTCTGTCGCACAAGCTATTCAAAAGGGCTTCAGCCTTCCAGGTTCTATGCTTCCTACAGGCCTTGCAAAAGGGCTTCACCTTTTTCAGCTTCTGTCAAGTGCAGAAGCTCTATAGGCCTTGCAAAAGGGCTTCACCTTTTTCAACCACAGCACCAATGCTCCTGAATGGGTCAAAAAAAGTGAGTCAGTGGAAGTGGTGACTTGAAAAGCTGACCTTCTGCACACAGAGCAAGACAAAATGTTGTTAAACTTGTTTGTTTGTACCTAGCAGCTGTTTGACAAGCTCAAACTCAAGTTCTTTTCAAGCTTTTGGTTTGGTCCTGCAAAAGGGCCACTGACTTTTTTGCAACTACTGGGACAGACCTTGGGTGTCTCAGATTTTGGCCTTGAAAAAGGGCTCATGAAAGAAGAAATCGACTGGAATGAAGGCAGCTCTGGTGCTGCTGGAAGCCAACCAGTGGAAACCACAAACCCTGGAAGAAGGAACAGAAAAGGAAAACCTTCATGGGCAGATGTGCTGATCATGGGAACTGACAAAGAACCTATGAAAGAAGGGAAAGAGACAGAACCCAAGCAAGAAGAAGGAGGCGAAGAACAGGAATGGTGGCACAAACACTGGAATGAAAGTGGCCAGTCCTGGACTGACTGGTGGTCAGCCAGGGAGGCTGAATGGAAAGAATGGGAGGAGGAACAAAAAGAGGAAGCTGACGAGGAGGCTGCAAGACAACTGGAAGAAACCAAGAAGGAAGGAACTGAAAAGAAAGAAGAGAAGAGAAACTGGTGGGAGAGCACTGCCTCAAAGGAAGAGCAGGAAAGAAGGTGGGCAAAGACCTGGCTGGTCAAGGAGCCTGGAAAGGGAAGCACAGAAACACCAGAAGCACCAACAGAAGCACCAGTAGAAGGCCCAAAAAAAAACAAGTGTGGGTCAGAAAAGCAGAAAGCCAAACTCAAATGGGTGGAGGGCCAAGCCAAGGAAAAAGGAGCCTCTGACCAGGAGCTTGAGCTCATGAGGCTTGGGGCTTTGGGGAAATCCAGAGCTGACAGGTTGGTGAGAAGGCAGGTGGACAGACAAAAGGCCTTCAAAGTGGCAGAACTGGCAGAGGAGAGTGCCAGGAAGGCAGCAGAAGCTGCACAAGCCACAGCCTACATGGCTGAAATGCAGCAGTGGCACCACTGGCAGCAGCTCCAGGCCCAAGCTTGGCATTGGCAGGCCTACACCTATAGGACTGCTTCTAGACAAGAGATATTGTTTCAATAGCCTTATTTTTATCAATGTTTTTCATTCTTTCCAGGAGCAACTGCCAGCTCCTCAACTGGTGATGGCCCAGGACTGTTTGCAAGATCACTTGTTGTTGTTTTGTTTTTCTATTTTGTGTCCCTGGCTTGTCAGGAGGACCCTGGCCCAAGTCAAGGGCCCAACCACCAAAGAACTGGGAGGGCAACAACTCTCAACACAGACAGAAGAGGGTAAAGCAGAGAAGGGAAGAGCCTCAGGCCAAATGAGATCTTTCTGCAACAGCCTGGGCCTTGCAAAAGGGCTCTAAGAGTGTGGCCTCAAAAAGCTCTTGGTCTTGCAAAAGGGCCTTGAAAAAATTGAAAAACATTTCAACAAACCATTCCAGATGCCTCCAGCTTCATTTGGGCCTTGCAAAAGGGCTCTGTAAATGACAGTGCTTTCAGCAAAGTCTCACCCAGGCCTTCTTGGGCCTTGCAAAAGGGCTCTTCAAATTCCATGTGGGTGTTCAGAAAAAGATCATCCATTTTGTCTTGGGTCTTGCAAAAGGGCTAGCCAACTTGTACAAAAAAAACATTGCTGCAAGGAAAAAAAAAGCATCCACTCACAGCTTCAAAACTGCCTAGCCTCATATGAGCTCATATGATCTCATATGAGGGCACCTTTGCTCATATGAGGCAAAAATGCCTCATATGAGGCAAAAATAGTCTCATATGAGGAACCCTTGCCTCATATGAGATCATATGAGCTCATATGAGTTTTCGCCTTTTTCAGCAGCAATGTGTGAGCAGAAAGTTGGAATGTTTTTTTTGGTGATGACCATGTTTTTTTTCCCCAGAAGATTTTGGCTCTACCATTTGTTTGGTGCTCTTTCAAGCATTTTCAAAAAAATCTGGGCCCTGCCAAAGGGCTCTGGGATTCAAAGATGGGAAAAGGAAAACCACCAGCCAAGGCAATGAAGGTCAAGAATGTGACCTTGAAGAGGCCTGCAGCCCTCAACCTAGGGACCTTGAAGGACAAGAACCAGCCCATGTCCTTAGAAGAAAAGATGGAGAGCTTTGGTAAAAAAGGCAACCAAGATGTCCAGCAGTTTTTGGACTCACTGACCAAAAACCAAAGAGAAGCCTTATGGCAGCGTTTTGCTTCAGCAAGAGCAGCTTTGAGGGACTCCACTGCAGATGACCTTTGGCAATCTGTTGCCAAAGGCAAAGGAAGTGATCCTCAGAAGAAAAAACTTCTGGGGTGCTTCTTGCAGCTTGGTGGTGATCTCAAGACAAAGAAGGATCACTACATGAAGGAGTTGGTCAGCTATTCCAAGACTTTTGGTTTGTTGGCTGCAAAAATATATTTTTTTTCACCTTCCACTTGCCAATCTGGCTGAGGCAACACCAGCTCCCAGGAATGGGTTCCATTCCAGACCATACTCAAAAGGTATGGCCTTCAAGAATGCATGAGACGAGCCACTGGGCAGCATGAGTAGCATAAATTTCTCATAGACAACCTTTGCCACACAATTCTGCATCAGTCACCTTTTCCCTTTGCAGGTGAACAGGGGCACTATTGCCTGCAGAAGGGATCCAGATGACAAGGCAGAATGGCAATTCAGCCTCAAGAAGAGTGTGGACTGGGTGAAGGAGGAGGAAAAACACCAGGTGCAGGGAGAAGCTGCCAACAAAGTGGAGGCAGTGGAGTGGATGAAGCTGAGGGCCGAAGGCCTTTTGGAAGATGTTCCTGGCAACAGTGAGGCCAATGCTGCTTTGCAGCAGGTCTTGGGGAAGGAGAAGGTCCCCAAAGCCTTGCAGGACAGGGAGCCTGAAGCAGAAGCATCAGCACCTGCCTCTAGCAAAAAAAAGATGAGGATGTGGTGGAGGCTGATGTTCTGTCTGATATTGGAGACAGGAAGGACACAAAGGAAGCCACTTCCAGGGTCTCCAAAATGTTGAAGCTAGTGAAGTCAGTCCAAAAGCAAGTGGGATCAGAAAAGGCCAAGGCTTTGAACAGCTCTTTGGAAGCCCTCAAAAAGCTGGAGAAGGTAAAAAACCCAGCTTGGAAAAGGCCAAGACCACACTGTTTGATGCTGCCCTGGAAATCAAGAAGGTGAAGGCCCTGTGAAACTTTCACCTCTGCTAGGCCTTGCAAAAGGGCTTTAGGAAGTCTAGCCTTGTAAAAGGGCTTTGGTACTGTGCTTAATTGGGCATGATAGATTTGCTTGGCTGGTCCTGCAAAAGGGCTTTATACAGGCTGGTCCTGCAAAAGGGCTCTATATTGGACAAGCTGCACAAAAGTCTCTACAAAAAGTTGCACAACCTGTGAGCAGTGTGGCCTGAACTTGTAGCATGGCAGGAAGAAACTCACCTACACAAGGCAGTCTGCAGCTTTGTGTTGCAGCACCTGGCTCATGCAAAAGGGCCAATTTAAAGGAAGGCTTTCTTGATTGTGCCTTGAGAAAGGGCCACACTAATAGGTCTGGAAAACAGGCTTCCATGGCAAAATGGAAGAGAAAAAAATATGAGGCACAACAGGACATGCATGAGCAAGAGTCCTTCAGCCCCTTGGGTGTGGCCCTGCTAGAGCAGTTTGCAAGTGGCATGTCTGCTTCTAGCCTGCAACATGATGTATTTGTGCTTTTGTTCTGCCTGTTTGTGAGATTGCCATACTTTCCTGCATGTTTTGTTTGCTTCTCAGGGCCCTTCCATCCAAAGCCTTGCTTTAGCAGCAGTGAAATCTGGGCTTGGAGGTGGAAACAATGACCTTGAGCAGCTGGCTGCTATGGGAAACTATGGGAGAAGTTCTGGCCATGTGGCTGGGCAGCTAACCACAAAGTACTGCAAAGATGACAGCATGACTCTGCCTGAGCCATATTTCTTTGAGTGCCCAGTCTTGAAGAAGAGCCCAGACAGCTGGTACTTGGCCAAGGAAACTGTGGCAATTTTTTTGCCACATGAATGGTTCTCTTGGCTGGAAAGCCATGACAGTGTGTCTGGTGCCTCTCACCTTGCAGACTTCTGGGCCTCCCACAACATGAGTGACCCCAAGCTGGCCAAGAACCCAATCTACAAAGAGGCACAGGTGTTTTTGCCCATGCTTCTCCATGGAGATGGAGGTGCTTTCCAAAGGAATGATTCCATCAACATCATTTCCATGCGCTCCCTTCTGTCTGCAAGCAATGTAGCCACATCACAACTACTGTTAGCAGCTGTCCCAAAGGCTTGCTGTAACAAGAGTGATGACCCTGAGCTTGACACTATGACTGCAGTTTGGGAGGTGCTGGTGTGGTCTTTCCAACATATGTTTTATGGGAAACATCCAGAGTTTGACCACCAAGGAAAAGCATGGGCTGTCAAGTCCAAGAGGGCACAAGCAGCTGGAACTCATTTGCAGGCTGGAAAGTTGAGAGGGTGCCTGTTTTGTATTTCTGCTGATGGAGAATATTTTCAAAATGAGTTCAAGTTGGCAGGTGCAAGTCACAATGAGTGCTGCTTCAACTGCAAAGCCAACAAAAGTGATGTGCCCTACAATGATTTCAGGCCTGCTGCAGCATGGAGAAAAACTATTGTCCAACACAAGGACAAAACTCCTACCTCACACCCTTTGAAGAAAATTCCTGGTGTCAATGGGCATTCCTTCCATTATGACACACTTCACAACTTGGAGGAAGGAGTTGCTGCCCATGCTGTTGGCAATGCCATGTTTGACTTGGTGTGCAGGACTGGTGGCTTCCCTGGCACACAGGAAGAGGCTTTGCAGACCCTGTACAAGAAGATAGCGCAGCAATATGTGGAGCAAGGGATTGAGTCATCAAACAGGATCAAAAGACTTACTTTCAGCAGCTTCTGCAATGCAAAAAGCAAGTTTGACAACTTTCCTGTTCTGAGTGGCTTCAAAGCCAAGCACATCAGGTGGCTGGTGAATTGCATGGCTCCAATCCTGCAGGAGTTTGTGGTGGAGGAGGACCCTTACACCAAGCACAGACTGCTGGTGATGGAGAACTTGGAGGGAATGTATGACTGCATGGACAGGTGCCACCTTCACATGGACAAAGCAACTGCCAAACAGTTCAAACAGTTTGGTGACATGGCTCTTCTGCATTATGCAAAATGCAGCAAGATTTCCATCTCTGCAAGCAAGCTGGCATGGAGCACAACTCCCAAGTTTCATTGGGTGGCACACATGGTGGAGCAGGCCGCATTCCTCAATCCCAAATATGTAAGCACATACAGTGGAGAGACCATGGTGGGGTACCAAGCATCCTTAGCCCATGCATGTTTGAATGGGACTGCACCTCACAAAGTCCCAGAAAAAGTTGCTTGGAGGTTCAGGCTGGGCCTCCACCTCAAATTTCTACATGGATGTGAAGAAATAGTTTCTGACAGTGAAGAGTAGGCCAGTGCCTGGCAAATTTGGGCCTTGCAAAAAGGCTGACCTTGGCACTTGGAATTTGGCTTTGCTCCTGCTTGTTTCACCAAGGTCTTGCAAAAGGGCTTTTTGGTTGCCTGCTTCTCTTACCAATTGTGGTCTTGCAAAAAGGCCTTTTGACTACAAGGTCTTGGAAAAATAACTTTTTGATTACCTGCTTGTCTCACCAAGGCCTTGCAAAAGGGCTTTTTGATTACCTTCTTGTCTCAGGGCCTTGCAAAAATTGATGTTTGATTACCTGCTTGTCTGACCTTAAGGTCTTGCAAAAGGGCTTTTCAATTACTTGCTTGTCTCACCAAGGCCTTGCAAAAGGGCTTTTTGACTTATACTACAGCATGCAAGCCAAAAAAAAGCAGCTTGAGACATGTGGGAAATTTGGGAATTTTTGGCTAAATCAAGAAGGTATACTGGTGTTAACAGAAATTTCAAAATATGGAAACATACAAAGTATTATTTCCTCAAACTTTCTGAAATAAACCTCATTGAAATAGATCTTTGTTTCAATGATATTATGGAAATTATCCTATTGAAATGGCCCTTTATTTCAATAAAGTTATTGAAATTTGCCTTATTGAAATAGAGTTTTATTTCAATAAGGCTTATTGAAAAATTCCAATAACTTTATTGGAATGCAAACCAATAAGGAAATTGAGGTTTTATTGGTTTAGATAATGATTATTGAAATGGACGTAAATTATTGAATCTTTTCAATAAGGCGTACTCTGGGTTGAGAAGGAACATTGGACATCACCTGGATGTCACGTCCAAGAGTGCAGAAATACAGGCCCGTGACGCTATGGCGCCGGCGTTGTATGAACTGTGCAAGGTGATTGGCATGGTGAAGATGGGCAGGTTTGACCCGGACTGCACTCGTTCTGGAAGATTCAATGTGACCCTTCGCAATGGTGGACCTGGACAAGACAGCGCAACCTTGGATGCTAGAGGCGATAGGCAAGATGCAGACACCAAACAACTGGAGAACGAATCAAACTTGGCAGACACCAGCTCTGAACCTGGATCCGTCCTCCGGGACCCTGAAAACGAACGTTTAGCTGGCGACACCGATGGCATTGACACGGATTCATCTTCTGATGCAGGTTCGATCAGCAATGAGGAGGTGGATGACTCTACAACTCGAGCTATGGGAGATGGTTCGTCCGAGTCTTAGGCCGAAGCTGGTAGACGTTGATCCAGAGCTTCAGAAGTTCGTTCACAAGTTGTCAATGGTTGTACATTTGAAGCATGTGGAGTCGAGCAGATTCTTGTGTGGCCGACTTGCTTCATCTAGATATGAACACCACTCCAGTAGCACGTCTGTGGAATGCCCACGATGTACGACGTGTTTTCAGAGCAAAGATGCCGGCGCACGCACAGCCGGAAAAGCGCAGGAGTGAATGCACGCATCTCTATGAAGATCCTTGCCTTGAATGCTTGGCTTGGACTTATGCACAGAATGGACAAAAAGAAAGGCGTGACTTTTGAAATGCACGTTTTGACACATGGATGTCTTGATGCTCTGACATGTTTTCTCTTTCGGAATTCACTCGCTGAGAGCCGTCATGAGATTTGACACGTTGCACAGTGTTTGCATGTCATGAGGGTTGAACACCAATTTCTCTTTTAAAAGTTGTCTTTCGTAGAGTGCCTTTTTGCAGACTTTCAGGCACCTATCACCAGTGACCATTCTGAGACCGATGAATGCATCCATGGCAGAATGGCTCACAGAAGGCGAATTGTGACACACGTAGTTCATTCTCTGTTTCTTTTTCAAAACAATGCAGTTGCATCAACACCCCTGCGATGCAAAATCCCTACGGCCACATGGCCACCTAAAATCTTAGTACTTGAGACGGCACACTTGCAATGCAAAATCCTTACGGCCAAAGCTCCACACAATTTTGCGTTGAGAAGACTTGAACTCCACTCGTCAGTCGATCATTTTTGTTCTTCACTTGTAGAACTAACATTGAGCCGGTGCGAGCATAATGTCTGCCTATGCCGAATCGCACGCAAGCTTCAAGCACCGAGCATTGGAGATTGGCCTCAGTACTGTTGAAGTGACAGTACTGTTGAAGTGACAAACTTGATTGATCAGAACATCAAGTCTTTCAACAATCTTGCATTTGCTGTATGTGGACAGCCTGGACAGTTGGATGATGCACGTTTTAGACAACTAGCAGATGCTGCATTCACTCACCCCAGTTTAGGATTGGAATCGATGCTCAGACAATTGAGTTATGAAGCTATCACTGTGCAGTTGCCGCGATCAGGCAACGTGTTGATACACCTGTGGAAGGCCAGCTTCGTAAACACTTTTGCGCAAGAAAGAGATGAACGCGCCAAAAGGTTGGCAGCTAAGATCGCGGGCTTTTCCATCCAGGGAGAGTATGAGCCAGCACATGTTGTGGTTGATTTCTTTACAACTATGTTAGAGGAAGGTGCACCTAAATATCTGCCATTGTCCAAGTGCATCAGCAGGGAACAAGAATTGCAATCTCAACGTCATGACCGCAGAATTGTCGTGTTGGAGGACCAGCAGCTGCAGGTGAAACACAAGGCTCCGGATCTTTCAGCAGACCTCTCAACTGACTTGAAGGTGCAAAATGCCTTCAGCAGGCGAGGACTCGCATGTGAGCAGGCTGGGCTTCTGACACATGATACTCATGAAAAACTACGCCATGAGTTTATGTCTCATATGATGCGCACACCACCTTCAAACTTCCAAGCTCCAGATATTTCAGCAGTCCTCGACACACACCTTGTCGCAAATACGATACCTGGCCGCACTGCAAGCATTGGCGTAGGTAGTTGGCATCTGCGTATTGGGGTGGAATGTGAGCAGGCTCCAAGGACTGAGCCACTGCCAAAGCCACCTCATTCCCATGACTTGCTGGGAAAAAAACAGAACAGAGAGTTCAAGCTTGAGCAAGGTATAGCTGTCTGTGGAAGGCAGCTTTAGTGTGGTCCTACACAAGACCTTTATGTAACTTATATGGATATACATATATATCTGTCTATATATCTACGCAATCCTACACAGGAGTCACTCCCACAGGAGCATTTCTAGTCTACAAAAAAATTTGAGGGGATCAAACCTATCAACTCTGGTACTCACTCTCCCACCTCCCATTGCCACACTGGATTCTGAGAGTCCCCTACACAGGGGCTCAAAGGCATCCAGAAAATGCTCCAGCACTGGAGCTTGCATCCAATTCCTGACAGGAAACATGCTGAGGTTTGTGAAAGTGCAGCATGCTCCTACACAAGAGCTATAGGCAAGTAGTAGCTGTACTGAAACTGAAAATGCGAATTCTGCTATAGGATACACAGAAGTGGCAGTGAACCTGGACCAGGGGCAGCTGGTGACAGCGAATACCAATTACCTACAGGGTACCCTGGGAAGGAAACATTATGAACCTAGACAGCAGGCAGCTACATGTGGCTTCTAGTGAAAGTGAAACATAATGATACCAAAATGGTTCTGTAATTGGTGAAAAAAACTTTTCTCCAAGATGTAGAACCAAGAAAAGGATTGTCTAAAAAATGATATATTCTACCTCCTTGGAAAAATGATCCTATACTGGACCCCCTTGGGTAAAAACAAAAAATACATGGTCTCTTTGGGGAAAAGGGTGATATATTTTACCTCCTTGGAAAATCTTCTTAACTCATGTGAAATATAACAATGTTTGGTCACCATCCCCTTTGCTCTTATTGGTCCAGGTCAGTTGCCCAGAAAATACCATTTTCTGTTTCAGAAAATGGTTGTTTAAACTCAGTTGTACTTGGCTTGTACTGCCTTCACCAACTTCAATGGCAAAGAACCAAGCACTTTGATTCCCTTCTTGTTCTTCTTCAGCATGGAAAGTTTGCGCTTTTCCATTGCTCCGAGTTTGGAGGTGATTTTTCTGCGCCACCATTTCAGAGAATAATATGCCATATCACTTCTCACCACAAATGCTCCTTCTTGCATCCAGTGAGTCACCCAAAGCTTGTGGACATTGTGCCAGTAAGTCAAAAAGGGCATGGCAAAAGGTCGCAACACTTTCTCTCTAGGAATCTTTGGGCCATAAAAGGCTTCAACATTCCACAATATAAGTTCTCAAGTCATACTTCCACACACATGATCCTTGCAAAAATGAATCCAGGAGATTCGACATTCCTGCCAAAAAAAAGAGAACATGCGATCATTTTTCCTCACTCCTGCAGATTGTAAAAAAATCCTGCACAGGAGCCTTCTTTGTTTTGAAAACTCCTGCGCAGGAGCCTTCTTTGTTTTATTACACATTTTCAATTTGCTAAGAAAAATATATGTTCTACAGAAAAAAACAATTTTACAACAAGGTTGATAACAACATTTAGAGCTAAATTTAAGGAATGTAAATGGCTACTTTTTGGAACCTTATTTAAGCAATGTTAATTTTTAAGCAATATTGTCTAAATAAGGCATAATAACTAAATAAGGCATATTGGAGTCTCAGGGATCTCTCGCATCGATGATTGAATCTCTTGGATCGGAGAAGCTGATGCCTTGGAACTACTCCTGACGAATGCAAGGCAGGGCCTGATTTTGTCCAAACTGTTTGTTGAGCATTACTACTACTACCAGTACTACTGCAGGACGGCTATGTGAAGATGTATGGAAACTCTTCGAGGGAGGCGGCTTCGACGAAAACTCCCATGACAGTCTTGGAGCTGGAGAGTGGATCATGTGGGTGGGTACAATTCAAAAAGAAAGAGAAAGGCTGAGAGCTGATCGATCGGATGCCTGAGTCACAAAAAATGGTTCCACGCAGGCTGCAACTCTGTCAGGTAGTCCGATGAGTCCGATGAACGTTAGGTCTTTTGAGTCTCCATGAAGTAGTTCTGTGGCAGAATGAACCCTTGTGGAATTGTTGTTCTTATGCTGCATTTGTTCTTTTGACACCTTGTGCCAGGCTGCCACCGCTGCCGTCGCCAAATATGCCAACTTCTGCCAAATTTATGTTTGATAATACCGAACACCCAATAAACCCAACCCCCAAACAAGATGCCAACTTCTGCCGGACTAGTTGGGAAAGGACTCATCTGCGCACACAGATTTGACTCATCAGTACACACATGTCATGAGCCTCATCTGCGCACACAGATTTGACTCATCTGTGCACACAACATGTTTTTGGGGGCTCATCTGTGCACACACACGGGGTTTCGGGTTCTAAGTGCTACGGAATGGACTGCTTCGGTACATACTCCACATGTCCACACCTGTAATGTAGCCCGTGTTCAAAGTGCTACTGAATGGACTGCTTCCGTACATACTTTACACATGTCCACACCTGTAATCCTAGAGGACCATCCGATCCCCAAAACCGAGGCCATACTCCGAACGGCCTCCAAAAAAAAAGATAGGGCCAGTGAAAAAAAGAGGGCC
>OMLO01003199.1_pt1 | contig 13500 bp, 11 predicted proteins | sample 1674811 | NCBI WGS metagenome assembly OMLO01 (sample SAMN06265003, study PRJEB25207) | coral metagenome | isolation source: Coral host | place: Mexico:La Bocana,Puerto Morelos, Mexico | collected 2008-11-13
TGTCTCAACAGATCAAAGACCAAGAATCAAAGCAGCGTCGCGTCTCCGTGGCGCCTCGTCCGTCTTCAAAGCGCTGTTAACAAGTCGTTTTGAAGAACGACGACTTGGTGAAGTGTGAGGACTACAGGATTGAGATCTATGAATTTGGATGGGATCATTTCTGAAGGGTGTATCCAAGTGGTACGGATGCCAGCCATCATCAAAGTGGGGGAAAATTGGCTCTGATCAAAGTTCCACAATTCGGTAAATTTCTGGAGCCTGGAGACCAATTGGCAAATAATTTCAAATCAACTTTGCTTCTTCAAACCAGTCATCGAACAAAGAGTACAACTATGTTTTCCAGGCACCCAAATATCTATGGAGATTATATCCTCTATAGAGATAATCCTTTGCAATTCTGCTTCATGTCGACCTACGGTTCCAACCGAGTGTTAATCCCCCGAATATTTGAGTTGACGGTGTTTTTTTTTTTTCGTGCGAATTTAAGGGGGTCTGACCCTGTTCGGTGACACAAACATTCCATCAGGACCCCTAACTACACCCAAAAGGCAAACATGGAAGCCAAGAAATGCTGGTTTGTATTTCCTCTTCCTTAAAAGGGGACATTTTACCAGGTTCTATGTTGGTTGTCAGGAGTATATATTAACACGAGTCACACTAGTGGATTTACAAACAAACGAACCATCCTGATGAATTAAGTCATGCCATCCTCACAACAAATTGATCTCATTTCTTCACAAAGGGCTTTATACATCCCAGGTGATCGCAATGAAACGATCAACGGCATCACAGCCCTGGTTATGTTTTCTCTCTTTTGTGAAGGGATGTACCCTCCCTGAAACTAACAGTTCGCACCTGAAAATAGGCTGTGCCCCAAAAGGAAACGATCGTATTCCAACCATCCCTTTTTCAGGTGCGAAGTCATGGGATAATTTTCTCGTATGCTACGGATACTGTAAAAGTGTGGCTAATCGGATTGCCAACTTCACCAGCTAAAGCGATTCGGGCTGCAAACTCATAAGCGAAGTCATGGGGAAATTCCTACAATTTTTCTCCTACAAAAGCAGGCCTTTTTCACAGTTTTTCACACACTTCGGTGACCGACTGATCTGATCCAGGTTTGTATTGCCCCTGCTGGTGGCTATTTTGTGCTCTTCGATAGTGGTGGTTGGGCTCACAACAGCCACTTTTCAGCTGAAAATTGGATGACTGCTCTTGTTTTCGAGAAGCAGCTTCACAAGCGCCAAAACAGTTGGATGTTTTTTTTAATAGCTATAGATATTTATTGCCATTTTTAGCATGATAAGTATAGATGATTCTGAATGATGATGTCGGTGAGTCGGTGGCTGTTTTTTTTGCTTAATGAACTTCCCCAGATGCAACGGAGAAAAAAAAAACGAAACATTCACATTCTTTTCCCAGATATTCATGGACTTTTCGTTGTCATGTTTGACAGCTGTCATTACCAGTTTGGGGATCATGCAAAATATATCCACAGGAGATGGACATTTGTGCAGACGAACTGCTTTGAGCATGTTTTGTTGGATCTTGGTTCCAAAAACTAGAAGATAAACCCTCTCAAATTCAAAAGCTGAATTTACTCTTGTTCCTTTTGGCAATGCTTGAAATCTGGACCAAACAAAAATGGTACATCATGTGAGATCATCTACTTGGAGGTCGGTGAAACTTTCAGCCAGCTGCAAATCTATGATTGGTTGGCCGGAAAATGCCATCATTTTTTTTGGTAAATGCCAACAAAAACGTAGATGTTCCCGTTACCTTTGTTGGAAAAGGAATAAAAGCATTGATTTTTGTACTGTAACCTGCATGCTCACATATGTCAAGCCAAGCTGATAAACGTGTTATTTCTCAGGGTTCTAAGGGTGATGCCCTTGATACTGTTGACGGAAGAAATCCTTCACCACCTGGGATGTATAAAACCCTGTAAATAATGGGATAAACTACCCATCAGCTGGTGCAGGATTTCTTCCATCAACAGTTACTCGGTAGACGACCGAAAAAGGTATAGTTCTGTGAGATCACCTGACGTGTCGTCTTGGTAGATGTGATCATTTACGCCCCTCCCACAAACCTTAGACCATCTGGCGATACTTGGATTAGGGTTTTAGGGAAATGGTGATCATACTAGGGTACAACCGGATAACCCTAATATACCTTGGGGTGCTTCCCCCAGGATTGTGATGCTTTTAGGCTCGGGGATCCTAACCTAAACCCTCACTTTGCTACTGGCATGCTGGCCCAAATACACCTCGGGCTGCAGGGTGGCTTGTCTTCAGTTAAGATCAAGAATTGTTTTGTCACGATCATCCAATTAGTCCTGAAATCGAGGTTCAGATGATCCCATTTTGTGTTGTGAACTAAGCATTTTAAGGCCCAAAAAATCAGTGATATTCGGTTCGGGGTGATTTGCATCATCCGGGATGATGCATTTCCCTAGTGACTGGGTAGATTGCCATGAGGTAGTTTAAGAAGCCTTGGAGATGCCAACCATACCATGGCTGAAAATAGTTTCATTGGAGCAAGCATACGGCAGTCTAAACTGGGCCTATCATACTCTGACAATTAAGAAAAAGTGCGTTTATTTGGCCGAAAAATCCAAGTTGGGCTTACAAATTCCCTGCTCAAAATTGCCCAAACCAGGATTTCAATCATGTTTTTTTGTTGTCCAAACGAGGATTACCTGACACCATGCGTCATTTTCTGAGCGAACAGCGCGAGAGACTTCCGCAGGTGATGGGACGGACCCCTAAGGGTTGGGGGGCGGCTGGTACTGGCTGGAAACTTTGCAGATTTGGATCCCAATGAAATTGGGGGTCAATTGATTTACTACACCCCTGAAATTTAACATGGAAGCTGAAAAGAAGTCCCTGGAAAAGGAGATTCCTATTGGAAACCATCATTTTCAGGTTCCATGTTAAATTTCGGGGGTGTACCAGGAACTTCAACCCCAAAGTCTACCAGCCCGAAAACCCAGACAGAGGACTGATGATTTGGGACAGATTCATTCTGCAAATCTGACCATCCGCCAACTCCATTTTATCTGGGTGGTGGTTTCAAATATCGTTTATTTCCACCCCGAACCTCGGGGAAATGATCCAATTCGACGAATATTTTTCAGATGGGTGGTTCAACCACCAACTAGTTTACTTTCCCAGAAAACTAAGTCTGACGATCGCTGGAAAATCCGCCACGAATGAGTCGATGTATTTCCTATTGAACATGGTGGATTTTCATCTTAGTTTTCAGGATGGGAATCGATCAACTTTTCCGAAGGGCTCGCCAATGGGATGAGAGTCATCATGAGGAATCTTCATTGGTTTGGAAAACATTTTTTCACACCGACTTTAAAGGAATTTACATACAAATCAACTGTCGCAAAACTCTGCCACTAAAAATATTACCTGAGCTTACATTACCCTAAGATGCGCTAATATGGGTTTGTCCTAGTCTCATTCTCTCACGGATTCGACCGGTTTTTACCCGTGCAAAACATTGGGGTAGGGTACGGGGCGGGGAACTTGTGTAAATGGCCTGAAAGAACTGTCGTGGAGTGGGGGGAAATAGTAAAATTGATATCCATGTACTATCCACAACTGCGACTAACATTGCTAGCAGCAGCATTTACTATGAAATACTATCCACATCAAGTAGGTAAATATCTGATTTCAAAATCTTTTGGTATCCACAACTGCATTTCACGGAATCTATTTTGTTACCACCTTCCACACCAAGTAGCCACCGGAAGGACGGGAGAGAAATCCCTACAGAAAAAACATGACACAGATGAAACAATAAACATGGCACGAGCACATTTGAACGAAGAAACAGTAGGTTGGTATTAAAGACAAGCCCCTGGAAAAGAAGATAAATTCATCTTCAAATTCCACATGGGATAGCTGCAGCCATGTTCGCCCTCACGATAGGTGGATCACGTGAGTGTCTCCAACACTGGTGCTTGGTTCATATCTTTCCGGGATGGAAAGACACCACGCTACCAGTGCCATCATTTGCCGAGACGTTCCTCTTGAGGGAATTGAGGAGACAGCATACAATGCTGGAGTGTGAAAAAAACATTGGAATTTTGGAGATTGATCTTGTTGTTTTTTCAACGAATACATTTCTGTGTTTTTTTTGCCACGCATGCACAGTTCTCTTTGCAGATTTGTGGGTTGCGGGGAACCCCGCCACGGTTAGTTGTCAGTTTTCCGTCGGGAGATGGGCATGGCTCAAGATTAGGTTACCAAAGAGATCACAAGCATAGGTCATACTCAGTGTTGGTCAACCATTTTGAGACATTTTGAGCCATAAATCATATTACTGCATTATTATCTACATAATTAGATTCATCATTCCATCAATGTCACCAAGTGCATCATCAAATTGCCATGTTTTAGAAGCACGTTCGGAAAAAAGAAACAAAACACCGTGTTTGTTGACACGTTGGACCATGATCCACATTGGAAAAAATCCGGCAGCAAGGTTTGAATGAACGGGTCGTGCAGCTTGGTGGGGGAGATTACAAGATTCAATCCATGGAGTACCTGGGTCTGGCAAGAGGAGGGGAGGTCGGTCGGTGACTTTGGGTCAAAGTGCCCAGCCGGAGGCCGGGTGAAAAGAGTCGTTTTTTTTTTGTTATTTTTTTTTCTTAGGAAAAGAATGGGTTTTCGAAATCTTTTGGGGAGTCTTCACCTATTGTAATATATAAAAAGGTGATGAACATGGGATGGATGAGGATGATGATGAGGGATGAGGGATGATTCCGTACGAAGTTTTCGGGTTGATTTCAGAGCCAAGGAAGAGCCCAAAAAATCACCCGGGGTAGTTGGAGCACAACTTCAGCAGAAGCACAATGTACCTTCCAAAATGATCACTACTATAAATTGATGAAAAGCAAACTTTGCTGGAATTGTCGATTATGACACAAGCAGCCTTCCAATATACATTGATACAGACACACGCCATCCAGCAACACTCAACGAACGCATCAGTGGGTGGACTTGGGGCTCTCAGGGTGTAGCTACTAATATTATATATGAAGGTTCATCACCCCACGTCAGCACAAGGAATCATCCAAAGATACGCTGTTCATGTGAGCTACTGCATGCCAAAGTACTATTGCACATGAAACTATTTGTTCTGTAATTGTGGCCCCGAAAATGGTAACATGTTTTTTTTGTTGTAGTGTTTCCTTGTTGACTCTCTGTTTTTTTTGACAATGCTTCCATTGTTTCCCGTTTTTTTTTGTTGGCACCTCTTATATTGATTCCCTCAAACCTTCCGCATCTTCAGAATCATGTCTGCCAGTTTCAAGGTGTCAACAAAAACACCTTTTCAACCCAGGAAACCTCCTGTTTTCGCACGGTTTTTTGGTTTCCAACATTTTCCCAACATTTTTGGGTGAAGCAACAAGCCATGAACACCAGGCCCTTCCTCTGAGTTGAAATCCTTGTGAATTTTCTAAGGTTCGGCTTGGATGATTCCTGGCTTCTGCGTTTTGATCGTTGATTCACCACACCGAGATTTGAATTGTTGGGACTTTTTAAGGGTTCCGGCAAGTTGGACATGGACATCGATCATGAACATGATGGCAGGTAGGGTTTATGTTGTATGTGACAAGCTGTTGGTATAGATGATGTTTGAGTCCGTATGAACCAACTAGGATTTCATGAAATGTCACAAGTGTTGCCACTGCTCGGGTGTTGTATCTAGTCATATGTGGCTGTGATTCAGAATTCTTGTCGAACCAAAATTGATAATGATTTCAGCAGTGGCAATTCATGTGATCAAAAAAATCTGAGTGGCAACATGCAAATTGTGGGACATCACATGTGTTTTCCTGCCCAGAATCCAGTAGAAAACATGGCAACACCTTATGCTCTACCTTGGGTTAGGAGGGGGACTTGCACGCCTTTTCGATGGGTGGCATGATCTGATCACCAAAACTACCGGTATAAAACACCACCCAGGTTTGGTGGGGTTTGGCCGTAAGTTTACAAACAGGGGTGGCCAAAGTGACCGACCAACAATTCACTAGATGCTGGTTTCACAAGATTTATTCTTGATTTTCAGCCGCTACTTGGTTGCGATGATCCAATGTGATGAGCATATTTTTCAGATGGGTGGTTCAACCACCAACTGGTTCAGTTTGCAGTTTTTTTTTGTACTTTGCGCCCAGATGTACTTATCAAGTATTTGGCCCCTTTCTTGGGGACTCTTAAATCAGGGCACCAAAAGACAAAGCTACATCACAGAGGAAAACTCAAGACGACAAGAATCCCTACAGTTGAAGAAAGATCCCTTCCCAACAGTTTAGTGTATCTACTTTTGGGAGTACCTAACAGAGAGCTAGATACGAACAAACACCACTCACACCTGATCCAAAACATGTCTTTTTTTCTTCTTTTTTTTCTCTTCTTTATATTGAAATTGCAAGATCAAACTCCCATGTTTTATCAATCATATTTGAATATATTATATTATATATTATATACAGACATGATATCATAATCATAGACGCGCAAAAAATATACCTGTTGTGCTTTCTTTTCATTGCAGCAATGTGATACACGGATCTTTTGTCATTTCGGGGTTGGTTTGAACATCTTCCAAAACTCTTTGAGGTCATCATTTTTTCGCAGGGGATGAGATTTGTGGGCACCCTCCCTGAAACTAATAGCCAGTTCGCCCCTGAAAATTGGCCGAAACCCAAAAGGAAATGGGAAGTCTTCCATTCCAGTCCCATCCATTTTCAGGTGCACCCCGGTGCTACGTTAGTTTCAGGGAGGGTAGCTTCTTACACACAAATTGCATTATTTGGGCAGCCCATTTTTTTTGGCAAGTCGCAAAAACCAGCATTATGTCCGCCCAACACCGAAACTTGTCGGGCCCATGGCGACAGTTTCATTTGGTAGCTGAAAATCTGGCTTCTCAAAAAAGGGAAGCAACACAACAAAGACGGCACCAAATGCGAAAACGGCTCCAAGAAAAACATGATCTATGTTGTTATTTAGTTGTACATCAGCCAAGAATTAGTGGTAAAAAATTGCCAGTGACACTGCCCACTCCACCAGCAATTGAGGCCTTATTCACTCATTAATGGATTATGAACCACTAGTCTCCCTTTATACTTCGTTGCATTTTTAGTTTTTGGTGTCTTGGCATCTTTGGGGAATACATCCATTTCCAGACTGTTTACCCTCATCTGGAGCCTAGTAGCGCCAGCGCCTGGGTTGAAAAAGACGGGCTACCTGGGTTGAATCAGCATGGTCCAATGGTCTTATTCCGCAGCTTCAAGTGGTTGAGTTAAAGAACCCTATTTTCTAGAAAGGGATGTGAACATAACAACCTGAGCAATGAACAGGGACTAGCAGTTTTAATTAAAACACTCCGGTAAACTAACATAGCTGGAATGAAAATGGACCCTAAATGAAGACATATTTCCTGTTGAAACTGGGGATGTTCCAGCTAGCTATGCTAGTTTACTAGAGGGTAAACGCTCCCTTTTTTGAGGGTGTTTCTTTTGAGCAGGTACGTCGTACTTGTTGATGGATGAAACCCTTAAATCTTGTACAAAAGCAGTCCCTCAAAAAATCTTCTGCAAGTCTGTGACCTCAAAAATACGATATCAGGGTGCTTGTTTGGTGGCACAAGTATTGATTTTGAAAATGGACATTGACTTGGATTTTATTTCAGATGATTTCTTTACTTGTTTTTTTGTTTTTTTGTACCATGGGATTCATCACTCATCACCATTCACTCCGTTTCTTTTTTGGGAAGCTTTCCGACTATCAAGGAATGTCACAATCTGAGGAATCAAATTTATCATCAAGGAATGGATCTGTAGCTCGCGGAAAATGGTGGTTTCACCGGTAGGATTTTGAGTCATGTGATTTTCAGCAAACCGTCGACCCAAGGTTTACCAAAAGATGTAGACGGGCAGTGTTTTCACTTCCCACAAAATTTCACGGCTTTGGGTGGATAAAACGACATGGAAGCACACAAGAAATGGGAAAAATCGTGTACCTGGAAGAAGAGTTGCTTCTAAAAAATGGCTGGGTTTTCAAGCCCTCCATGATGCAACAATGGAGAAAGGGGTGAGTTGGTCAATGTTGTAGGTACTCCCTCGTCATAGCTCCACTCCAGGATGTCTTAGGAAGTTCGGAAGGTTCGGAGCTATGGTTAGTGAGCTACAATCCCATTGATACGTGGGTTGTAAGCCAGTGTTCCCATTTCACAACTTCCTGGGATATATCAGTTACGGAATGCATTTTGAGTGCAGGCGAAAGTGGCATTGCTGCTCGGCTGAGAATGTAGGATTGCAGGATCTAGAAATGCCAACTTACACTTTCAATGAGAATTCATAGCTGATCAGTTCGTGCATCTTTCTTCTTTTGTGTTTGGCATCTTTAGTTATCTCATTGGTTCTCTTTGAGCACGTCAAGTCATGCTGCAGGGAAAACTTCTTTTCAACATGCTACAGAAGATCGGTGTGTGCAAAAATTAAAAATGCAAGTTCTAGATTCAAGATGCATGAGAAGCAAAAAGAAACAGTTGAAACGGCACTCAAACACGACGCTGTTTCTCCTTGCACCAAGCACAAGGTCGTTAACATTGCCCATCCCCCTAATGAGAATCTGCCTTGCAACCACCCGGGTAAGCTGAACAGAACTCTCCCAGATTTTGGGGGCAGATGCTTAAAACGCAGGGCTCAAGGAAAAGCGCTGCAAAAATTGAGACAAAACAGAGTTGTGTCCCATGACCTCGACCTACAAACCCGTTGGAAAGCATGCTTTTTGAAGCAAAATTCCTCTGGAAATTCAGAGGTTTGCTGTGGTTCACCCACTTCAAAAGGAAGGTTCCGTTTAATGATGAGCATGGCAATCTTGTCATCACTGATCTGAAAAGACATCTTGTTTTCCAGCCTGAGAGATGATTGTTTCGACATCTGCATGGCATGAGAAAGCCCTCGAGAATTCATGACCTCCAAAAACCAATACCTTTTCTGCTCCAAAAAAAAACTCACTGATCTTCATTCAGGTCATATCTTCAAGCCATCTCTCAAGCGTCCAATGCCACCCTTCAACGCACTGGTGGCCGTCTTCAAGGCTGCTCCCGCACCAGAACCGGAGGTGGTGCCAGTGCTCTCGGTGGTGTAACCAAAACGGCTGGAGGGCACTGTCTCACCCCGTTCCAGGGCTCGAATCTTCTCGGAGAGTTTCTGCCGCTCCGCATCTTGGGTTTCTTGCCGCTCCTACGAAACGAGTCGATTTCTCGTGGGAAAAGTGAGGAGATTTCCAAATGACATGAGATAAAAATTCAAAGGGAAGGAGAACTCAACAAACAAGAGGGTGTGGCTAATAATGCCTTTTTTTGGTCTTAAACAGCAAGAATCATGTCTCACAACTTGTGTCGTACTGCATCTTTGTTCAGAAAAATCCAAACCATCCCTTCAAGACCAACAAAGACCTGGATCTCACCAGCCTCTGTCTTCTTTTCCAACAACTTACAACCCTCATGTCACCCATAGTTCCACAGACTTCTCAACTTATTTCAGCCGACTCGGACCAGAACTTACAATCTCATTGCCCAACTTTCAGGATAGCAGAAACAGAAAACCCATTCCTGAAGCTTTTGCCGAAGCTGTAAGGCACGCATGACAGAATCCGCTGTTGGCTCCACGTCCTGGTAGACACACTAAAAGAGCATGTCCAAGGCACCTTACCTAATGAAATGTACTACAAAATCATAGATCTTACATGAGTCACCTGTACGGGTCTATGATACTCTATATCGGTATATGATATCAGACCAGAATGGATAGAAAGAATTCTAGCAGGAAGTTCCCACAGCAGAAGAATATCATGATGTACATGAAAGTACAGAGAAGTTCCACTCCAACCTCAAACCACCCCTGTGCAAACTTATGCCTTTTCAAATGTCAATCCACTTTTGAATTTTCAAAAAGTGAGGGATCTGGATGTAAAGGGGCCAAATTGCCATCCTACCGAAATCTCAACCCATCCTGAAGTGCACCCTTCTCTGCTAACAGCTGCGTTCCCAAGGCCGAATTCATCTCTCGTAGCCGAGCACTTTGGGTACTCAAAGCATTGTGAGCTGCCTCCGAAATCAACCCAAACTGGAAAGGAGTAAGTTGTATCCTCTTCGAATCGTGCCATGTTTAAGGGGTCTATTGTTAGTGTATCGAGGATGTGCAGCGTCTTACAATTTGCAATCCTGGTTCAGTTTGTGATGGATTGTAAAGTAAGATTATGAGATCATAGCCCCCACGGCATTGGCTGAACGAAAATCATCTTTTCCGAACCAATCATGGAACACCTCTGCCCTGCGTTGGCTACTTCTGTGAAACCTTCTAGCTGTGGAAGTATCTCTTTTTGTGCATGCGCCGCCAGCCAAACGGCCAAAAAAACCGACCAACACGATTTCTACACCTTGAAATCTTAGAGATGCCAAAAATACACTAGGAATATTCTCGATTTTTTCAAGACCAACCTTAAAAAAAGATGTCGATTCTATTCACCATGCAAATTTTTGCACCATGAAAAACCACCTCCAGTGCCCCATGACGATGTTCCAAGTCTGATAGTCCGCGAAGCGCAGGAACCATGGAGTCCAATTGGGCCTGGTTTTTGGTGGTTTCTGGTGACATCCACCATCCTAACATGTGACTGCCACATATTTGTGGCAACAGAATATCTGGATAGATGGTTGATAATTCGCCAACCTGCAATAGTGAGCTTTTTGTTTGATTTATAGTGAGGTTGTGCTGAGGATGCTATAGTTTGCCCAGATCTGTAGGGGAATAGACGCGAGTTTTCCCTGTGATTGCATCCAAAATCCAAACACATGTATATACAAAGAAGTGCTGGCTTCTCAAAGTTTGTCGTATTCCAGACAGCTTATCTCATCCTGAATCTTTCCCTGCAAAAGCTTCCAACAGTCCAAATCAGGGAAATCCAGTCGTTGTAGATCCTTAATGCTAAAATCACCTTTTAACCACTATAAATTATATATAACTCAAAAAAATATCCCAGGTCTTTCCCACCTCTTTGATCACTTTCCACCACACCCGAGAATCTAACTAATCCAACTACCCTCCCCCCCGACCAACCTGTAGATCGGCACATTCCTGAATCAACTTCACCCTATCTTGATCAGCACTACGCCGTGCCAGCTCCTGAGACAGTTCTTGTTTCGCCATCCAGCTGTGATTTCTCCATGGATTTTGAGAATTCATCACTTGATAGCTGGTTGTAGGATTTACCAGAGATTCACTATGATTCACAGAAATATCTCTGGTTTCAACCCATTTGAAAAATATTAGTCAAAATGGGAATCCTCCCCAAATAAGGGCGAAAATAAAAAGTAATATTTAAAACCACCAACCAGACATATTATTTCACACTTCTCATACAAAAAAACAGAAATTCACAGGCCTTCCGAGGTGGGGATGTCTCAAATGATTCATCAGTTGGATCGTCTTTTGGAAAAATACCTGATTGCTGTTGCGCCAAATTTTCGCCTCAATATTTGGGAATCTGCCATCGACCTCAATAGGTTGGGTATCCCGAAACTACTTTCCGCTGCTGCCCCCCACCACGTATAGCAATCGCCCAAGTGACCAAGTGATCGATGCGCCGTATGTAGCCCTCAGATTGTGAAGCAATGGTTTCACGGAGGGCGCTGCCTCGGTCGGTGTCTCAACGTCGCTGTTGCGATGGAAATCGCCAATGGGTTTGTTGATTGATCTTTTTTAACCCGCTGTTTTTATCAAACTTTGGGTGTTTTGTTTTTTTCCACTTGACAAAAAAAAGGAAGAAAAGAAAAACAAGGCTTTGTTAATTGGAGGGGGTTCCAAGCTGGAAGGGGACTCTTCTTAAATAGTGAGTCATTTACTTATATAGTGTATATATATACAGTATATACATATCTACATCAAATATTAATTATATAATATCCACCCAAAAAAAACACCACTCAACTTGCCATGTTTATATATCCAGCTACTATAAACACATAGAAAAATCCTCCCATCAACTGAAGCTTCAACCAAAAGCACCAGAATCCTCAAAGTCCACTCGTGCAGATTTCAGTTCTGCCTTCTCCTTGTTGCGTGCTTGAATCGGCACAAAATACCACGGAAGGTGAGTTGTTTGGAGTTGTTTTGTGCTGACGAGATGCACTTTTCTGGGACAGTTTGCCAAAACAAAATGAAGATCTATAGGCTTAGAACATCTTATACATGTAATGATACATGTACAGATTGAATAACAACCCTCTTTTCCAAAAAGGCTAGGCTATATTTGTTTTTGTATGGTTTTGCTTCAACACAACATATCCAATCCGCAAGGGTCTCAAATGTCAAACTGACCCGACCTCTGATGCTTCTTGCAAGCGTTGGCCCAGTGCTGCCTAAAAAACAGGAAGTTGCCAACCTAACAAAACTTATATCAGCATCATCCTACCAGCACCTTCCAAGGGGTGCCAATGAAACCCGAAGGGATGGTAAATTGGCACCCTTTAGGAAGCATTTGGCACCCTTTGGAAGGTCTAGGTTATATCACGTGGGCATTTATTGGGTATATCTATATCCCCTTTTAAAGGGCTTCAACGGGAAGGGCTTAAGGTTAAACAGCGGGCCGGGGCCCTCCATCCCAAGACTTACCACCATTTTCCCGTTTCAGGGTTGTAGATTTGGCCCTGAATCAAGCCGCCAATTCAGATCCAATTGTTTTATATCATCCGGTGGTGGCTTTGTTTCTGAAAATGTATGGGACAAATCTGCAACCTTGTTAAGCTTTACGGAAAAAAACACACAAACGAATTGAATGGGTCCTTTCGGATGGATCTATCATCCAGGGGACTATCCTTTTCTCAAGGCATTTTTAAAGATTTCCTTTTCCCACGGTGGGATGTTTGAGTTAGTGGGTAATCATCCAATATGTTTTCCATCCCTGGACCTTTGATGAGTACTATCAAGCCTGCGCCTTGACACAACCCATAGCCATACAGGTCTTTTCCGATCATCAACATCTTGTAGAATCTACGCCCGGAATACTGAATCTAAATACAACGCATGTCCCCATTGACAAACATTACTTAAACAATGTGGAGCAAAAACCCATCATTTCTATGCATTTCCTTCAGTTTTTAAAACATGTTTGTGGCACCACCAATTCCCCTAAACAAAACTATAGGACACAAAATTTGGCTTTTGAAGGGAAACCTTAGGAAGAAACCCTTGCAAAAATAACTAGTTGGTGGTTTCAACCCCTTTGAAAAATATTAGTCAAATTGGATCATCATCCCCAAATAGGGGTGAAAATAAAACATATTTGAAACCACCATCTAGATAAGGAAAAGCCCACCTTTTCAATTGGGAAAAAACATCAGAAAACCACCACCTTTTCATCCCCCCCGAGAAACCTCTCTGAACTCTGTCGAGGTCTCTTCCCGTTGAAG
>OMLO01003200.1_pt1 | contig 13497 bp, 10 predicted proteins | sample 1674811 | NCBI WGS metagenome assembly OMLO01 (sample SAMN06265003, study PRJEB25207) | coral metagenome | isolation source: Coral host | place: Mexico:La Bocana,Puerto Morelos, Mexico | collected 2008-11-13
TTCTATCGTCTTTGATAGTTGGCTCGGGGCTTCGCCCCTCGCCAACTATCAGCCGATAGAAACCTCGAGCTTGCCGTTTAATTGTTAATTATCCTTCTCAGGCATCGGTTCTGAAACACATCTATTTTCTTAGCATCAATTTACCGCTAAACTGTACTAAATGAATGAGAAACGTTTTCCAGAATTTTCGAACAAAGGTGATTGCCGAAACTTTTTTTCATCTTTTCCCAGAGATTTCAGACATATTCCCTCCCGTTTCGAAATTTCCGTAAAATCTTAAGTGCAATCTAGTTCTCGTGGCTGATCCGAGATCAAAGGATTTCCCCTCGCCATAACCGCCATCTAGAATGAAAGTGTCTTTTACGGCTGCATGGAAAAAAGAGTTAGCACCTCAGAATGATCGGCAAAATTGTCCATTGCACGAAGAATCATAAAAACGAAGATTTTTAACACCGAAAATGGGAATCTATACATCTATCAATAAGTCGTTAAACGTTCCCTCCAACCCGTCAGAGTTACAGTGCTGAGAGAATGCCACAGTCTGAAAATTTCAAATGATCAACCAAAATAACTTCACAAAAAGTAGTCGATAAGATGGAAAAAAGAACGCGGAAGACCATAAGCACGAAATGCATTTTGAGCGAGACTCCTTTTTGGTTTAAGCTTGGTAAGCCCTAATGTTAACATTCAAATTCTCCCAATTCGTTTGTGCGTAAATCGTACACCTGAAAGTAAGGAGAATGTAATCACATATAACGCGACAAATTTTCCTTTTTGCTTAGAAAGCTCGATCATAAGCTCGAAATACGTTTTGAGCGCGACTACTTTTGTTTTAACTTTTAAGCCCTAAGGTGAACATTGAAATCCTCCCAACTCGTCTGTACAATTCTTATACCAGAAAGTAAGGAGAATTTAATTACATATATCACGACAAATTTTCCTGTTTGTTTAGGAAGTTTATTCTCGTGACCCTAATGTGTTGCTCTAAATTGTTGAGAATGGGTTAATACAATTAATACATTTCATTTCTGGGGCGGATCGAGGATTTTTCTTACAAGGGGTGCACAATTAAGGAGTAAGTTTTTTTGGACAGTACCAGTTATATTACAAAGCCGCATATCATATCAAGGGGGGGGGGGGGGGGTTTACGCATCCCCTGCACCCTTCCCCTAGATCCGCCCCTGCTTGGCAAAAAGCTCGGGAAAACTAACCAACCTGTAAAGCATAACCTACTTTTCCACAATAACTCTACGTAAATATTAGATCCTGGCGACAGTATAATATAATAATGTTACCAAGGAAAATATTGATAACAGTTTACAGTATAATTCGGTGGATATTCCAGTGTTTTGCATTCAAAGTTTGCTAGAAGTCAGCTTGTTCACTTGGGTATAAAATTTCTTCAACCAAAGTATGTCATTTCATATCAAATAAATAGAAAAATAAGCATTGAAATTTGCTATCTGTACAAGAAGACAAAATTATCAAATTGGAGATCAAGTCCATAAGGCGAAAGTACCATTAAACCTCTTGTAGTCTTAACAGTCATGCAATAATTCCATATCATATATAGAAAAGGCTACTATGTACATAACAAAACAATCACTATTACTCCTATCTATCACCCTCTATAGTCAAGAGTACATAACCGTGAGAGTCCCACGCTGTGTCTTTGGATCAGCCTTTGTACTAGTTGGGTTATTTTTAGAACGATTTCCCCACCAATTTGGGAGGTTCAGCAAGCAGCACTTTTTTCTGGGAGATTTCTCAGAACTCCAGGATTACGTCGGAAATATTGCTAAGCAACAACATGACGTCATCATGGCGATAAACTGCCGGGAAAAAGCTTCAGAATGTTCGTGTAATTTTGCATTGATCAATAATAGACGGAACCTCGTCGCGTACTGCAATCAGATTGGACACGAGTAGTTTAAGTCTCCTAAGTATAAAATATCGACTGTTGCTTGGTGTTGTTTAAGTTGTGTTTCAGAACTGCGATATATTCTTGAACAATCGCCGTGAACCACGAAACAGTCAAAGTACTTGAACTCTAGCATTCTTCAAAGCTCAATGAAAGTGTTTAGGCACTTTTGAAGGCCCCCCTATAAGTGTCCACTAGATAGCCAGCTAAATACACTGTTCTCAACATGTCACTGCAACAGGTTCTTTCCAGCATCCCCTCAGTTTGCCAGTAATCTCTTCAATCTGACTAGACGTGATCAAATTGAAGTCATGCAAATTTATGAGGTGAAGCAGAAAATTCCTTTCAAGGTTCTTTTCCTTAAGTTCTTGGCTGTTTTTGTCGATGAACGAACGGCAAGCGTCGATTACCTGGAAGTCGGCAATGTAACTGAAAACAGAAACATATAAGCATTAAATGTTGGTTTCATGACGCGGTTTCTTAATTTATAAAGAAATTGTGTTTAACTCAGTGCCTAGCCAATTAGAACACAGGTCTTGCATGTTTCTGCCCAATCAGGGACAACGTGTGATTTGGTTTGATAGATTTTTCCCGCTCTTGTCATCGGCGATGCGATTTTGGCAACTTGCATTCGTTCTTGTGCGAGTTTTCCCGCATTTTCCGTGGCTACGGGTAAAGCGTTTTTCCGATCGACGGAAACCCCTGAATAAAACTTGTCTTTGAGGAAGTCAAATACCAACAGAAAGGAAAAAAGGACAGCAAAAACGGGAAATTACTAAAGAGGAACTTGAAAATCCGCACTAAAATACTTCGAAATTCCTCTTCAGCATTGACCACAAGTTGAAACAAAACAGACGACACAAGTTAACACAATGCTAACTATGATCGTCATTCTTTCCTTCTGTTGTATAACAACAGCCAAACTTCGTTGGCTTGTCGATAAAACACAATCGTGATACCGTGCGACTAAACGTGAAAATCAACCAACCTGTTTTTCATCAAATGAAGATTCCACAGTTTCATCAGCTGTTTTTCTCCGTCATTCACGTCCGAAAACTCGTCAATTAACTGGAAACGAATTAACACAACAGGGTATTTAAGAGACACGACTTAGTGTATAAACATTAAGAACAAATTAGTGAAAGTGTAGTGCACAGAAGCATGACATGGCCAGCTGTACGCACAAGTCAGGTTTTTACCTAACAGAAGGAAGGGACAAACAATATTACATATTACTCTCAATGTTACTTCTCTCTTCGCATACACGTACAATGACAGGTTACTTCCTTATCAATGAATCGGTAGCTATTTTCTTCTCCTACGGGTATATAATGTTACGAACTGACATTGTGACCAGCTACCAGATGGCTTGATAGCTCAGTTGGTAGAGCAATGCACCAGTATCGCAGAGGTCATAGGTTCGAATCCCGTTTAGGCCTGGTTACAGTTAGGCTAACATTCTCGCCCTCTGAATCCAAAGCCCGATTTAATGATTAGTTTGAAAAGAAGCATCGTGTTGCATCGTGAAAGGTTAGCACGCTTTCCGCCGAAAAAAAAATGTTTCTTTGAGTGGATTTGTTTTAAGTCCATCTTAAAAATTCACCTGAATTGTCTTGACTCTCATCCATTCAGGGATAGTCTCGTCTTCACTGTCTTGGTCCTTCTCCGTGGTCCTGATAGGAAGTGTTGTCTCCGAATGAAAGTACATTCTAAAGAAAAAAGCAAGCTGTCAGTCACGCACTAATCACGTGCCACTACAAGAGCATACCGTGCCGTATCAATGTTTGATAAGCGCGCGCAAGACAATTGCAAGAGAGCAATGGAATCATAACAAAGCCTGGAGAAAAACAAAGACATGAAGTATCGTTGAACCAGCCACCAGTAAAGAAGTCAAGAAGACTGCACAAAACAAACCACAGAGTCAATTCCCGCTTATAGCAACTATTGGGGCTTGCCCCGAACCGGACTTCCTCTCCATTTGGAAATTTAGAGATGAACATTGTGATACCTATGGTGTCCGTTATAGAAAGGTCTGCTGCCATCAAACTCGCCATCATCCGGTTCCAAGAACTCCGACAGACTTTCTCTTCGTGGCTGGGGTCTAAAAGACAAATGAGTTAGGAGTTAGTTTATTTAGATCAGGTCAGAGAAAATATATGGGTTATTGACCAAGCATGAGGCTGGATATTTGCTGGATATTTGCCATGTTCATTTTTCGCGTGTTTATAGACCGAGACGGAGTCGAGGTCCATAAACACTCAAAAAAGAACGAGGCCAATATCCAGCCATCTTGATCAAACAATCTTGGTCAATAAAAGGATTATTATGTGGAAAAAAGGATACCACTTTCTTGTGGGACACGGCGGGTTACCCTTCGCGGGCAAGATAGCGCCATCTTCAGGACTATCTTGGAAGGGTGCAGCATTTGCTTGCAGATGAACAAACAGGAATATTTATCAACAGACCGATAGTCATCAGAATGTACAGTGAGTCCTCAATCGCGTGTGGTGTTTGTTCTGCAGTGAAACGCACATGACAGGTAACTGAAGTCCAGCCGTATTCAGTAACGGCTGGTCGTAACGATGAAGACTGTTTTATTTGCGAATTTGATGTTCGATCTCGAAAAAGTATTCGTAACAATGATTTAGTGAACTGTACTGTGTGTTTCCACCGATTCAAAATTCTAGATAACTGATTATTTCACAACTGATTATTTTTTAGAGAGAAACAAAAAATACTCGAGGTCAGTTCTCTAAAAGTGTTCTCGCAAAGTTTTCACGATTTATATTTCCAGGCAGAGCCTTTTATTAAGCATCCCAGCTACTTCAGACGACAGGGGATCAGCCCTAGGTCTCTCGCGTCCAAATCATCACATGACAACACAATATGAGAATACGTTACAATGACGTTGTGCAAGAGGATTGCGTTACCTCCAAACCATGACATGTGTATTTGCCACTCTCCTGCATGGCCCCTCCCGACTGAGAGCGTAACCGAGCAGGTCGTTCATGTCCTCGGGTTTGCCATCGTAGGATCCATCGTAATTCTCGTTCACACTCACATCAATTCTCTCTCCCTTACTGTGAGGCTGAAAACAAAATGAGCAGGGATTACTCAGGTATAGACAGGAAGATTGGGTCGTCAACTTACAGACAGCAAACACCAAAAAGCAAACACCAATTAAGCTTGTGTGGTATATACTAAAACAATTATTTACCTCAGTGTCAGTGAAAGTGATGGATATTCACCTTGCCGCTTTGCGGCTCGGTAAATATCCACCACTATTCACCTCCACTTCAGTGAATAAAAGTTAAATACCGCGACTGAGTTCCTTTTAAGTGCTCATCGAGGTACATGAACTTACAGCGTAGGTGAAGATGAAGCGTCGGTGGCAGAGTTTGAGATGCTTCAGCAAGCTATACAGCTTACGACAATCGATAGAGCACCAGGGGCAGTACAAATCTTCGCGGGCCTCCGTCTGTTGGCGCGTGTTGTTGTTATATATGAACTGGTAAAATATTCGTTGTTTCTTTCTGTTGTCGTTATTCCGAATAGCTTCTTCAGCAGGCGAGCGTATGTCGTTTGTGGACGCTACGTTCTGACTGGTCAGCGGTTCACGAAGCGGAAGTGACGTAGGCCGCCTTGGAGGCCGCGCCAATGGAGTACCCGACCAAGAGAGTTTAAACTTAAGAGTGGGGCCGTAAGCAAACACCTCGAAAGGACCCATCTGTGAAAAAAAAGACTTCGGTTTGAAATGCAAGCCTGGAAGGTGAACGAAACGAAAGCAGCTGAATGTTCGCTTTTTGCTACAGCAGGGTAATGTCTTGGTCAAACTTTGTATTAGGGAGTCTTATCTCCGCCTTTGTTTTAATTTTCTCACTGCAGATAAAAGTCTAGAAATCCCCACCCCTCCCCCTATCCCAAACTCAGCTTTAAAATCCTCCAGATCATAGTGATCGCTTCCTTGTCTTGAACTGTCAGTGGCTTGGTGTAAAACAACGTTAAACTAGAACCCGCAATGGGCTCCTGACAATGTTAGTTGAATTTAATCCCCACTGTGATCCTAGCAATTGTCACACAATACCGAGGTACACTGATGTAATCCTCTCTGTGAGAACATTGGTAAATCTAATCCAAGGATTTAAACGGATCTGATCGTAGCAATTGTCACACAACAACGAGGTACAATGATGTTATTTGAAACACAAACACACACTTCGATTTAGTGCTCCTCTGCGACTCACCTGTCCTTCAAACACGTTTTCCCATGAAGTTCTGTTAGACAGTATTCCCTTCTTCCTGCCGGGTCGCTTGTGCTTCTCACTCAGAGCTAGTTCATAATCACCGTCCGTAAGTAAACAGTGCTTGTTATTATCAAATACGATCAGTTCTGCCGTGTACACAGTGTGCTCTGTTTCGCACGAATTCGAGTTTTCCGACACATTGCCATCCTCCCACTCCCCCTGGGGGCTGCCTCTAGCGACTCGACGTCGTTTCGCTGGGGGCTCGTCTGGGGTAAGATTGTCGTTAACACCTGTGAGATGGATTAAGAGAATGCTTGTCACCGTACAACGGACTTGAAACGTAATTCACCCAACGTCCTCGTACTGGATATATCTTCCTAAAACATTGCACTCAAAGTAAAAAAAAACATATCCGAAATTTTATTCTTTACCATCTTGAAAAAAAAATTAAAAAAGGAGAGAGAAACTCTTGCAAAAGGTCACTTCCTTATTGATGAGACAAATTTTGAACGCCTTGCAGACCTATCAGAAGAACACTAGTAGGTAATTCTTTGCTACCAGACGTTTGAGTTTCTCGATAATTCAAAAGATGGGGGGTCTATCAAAAACCATACCGTTCTCGTCAGCAGCTGCATCGCCAAGGAATTCGCCTGCCTTCTTTTTCTTCCTTCCTTTTTTCGTGACGCCTTTGTTGACGCGGTAAGGAACGCTAACTTGCAGGCTCAGAATACACGTGCGACTCGTCTTGCCGCTCTTGAACGTGCCGTTAGGAACGGAAACACTGGCGAATGGAGAGACTGGTAACAACTGAGAACGAGGGTTAAACGGAGCGGAGCCTTGGCCGAGTGGAACTGTTAACACTTGCGATTCGCTTTCCTGTACAAGAAATAAAGGCAACTATTAAGCAAAACCCCTTGCTTTAGGAAGTAATCAATTGTTTTGAACCTGAGATGGAAAGAAAGTAATCAAAGTAGAAGTAGAGAGTGATTGATCTTTACAAAACTTGTTAGAATTCGTGAGAATGCCGAAAGTTGCCATGTTAGCGAAACTACGTCACGCTGCTTAGCAACTTCTCCCGCGATAATCACCGGCACACTTCGAAGCGGGCACTCGTTCCCAATGATTTATTTGATCGGTTTTGAGTCGCACGGTAATTTGTAGACTTTGAGCTGTCTCAACTTTCCTTCGTAGGTTGTCACGGAAGAAAGGCAAAAGAAACAAGCGGAAAACGTGACGATCCTCGTGACGATCCTTAGCAACTTCTTCCGCGCGTGGGTTGTCACGCAGGAAAAAACGCGAGGAGCCTCAAGTTTTTGCGATGGTCCGAAATTATTGTCAGCAGTTTATAATTATACGGCGCTACCTTCGAAGTGGCTTTTTATTCGAAGTGGACGAAACAAAATTATAAAACTGCACGCAGCCCTACGTTTTTGAGTTTTTCCTTAAGTTCTGGCTACCGGCGATTTTGTTCAATTGAAGTTACCTTTCTTCTCTTGTGACAGACTTTCACGAGCAGCACATCAACCTTGATAAAATCTTCCACCAGTAATGTACTCTTCTTGTTGTTTGAAAGGTCACCATTCACTGCAGAAGGCAGAAATAAACGTTATAGCTACACATGCTACTTTTTAGTTTTCGCTTCATGATGTTATCCAATGCGAATGTGAGGCAATTTTGTAGTTTCTGTCCCCCCCCCCTTCCACCTCACAAAAAAAAACTCGCATCCACATTGAATTTTATTTTAATACGACTAAGAAAAACAAGAAGGGGGCTAACGAAGGAATATAAATCGAAGTCCGCTGTTCTTATATGTGATCGTCGAAAGTAATCAGGCAATTTCTTTGGGTTTTGGTTTTACTATGGTTTGAGATTGACTGAGTAGTCTAATTGGTAAGTAAATGGTTTGGTTTTGGTTTTACGGCAATTAATTGGAAACCGCTCAAACAAGGTGCACTGATGTGCATTTAACTACCTGGACCAGATCCATGGAAAAACCCTGTGAATGTAAGATTCATGTAGCCACTGTTCTCACTAAAAATAGAAAAAGAAAGGAAATGTTAAATGTTTTCATAAACGAGAACTTGTTATCCAACTTAGTGTGTGAATTCAAAGTTTGTCAAAGCAACAAAATTTATCTTATATACAAGGCTAAAAGGTTAAAAAATGTAAAATTAAATTAAAAAGTTTAAACCAAACGTTTTCGGCTGTTTGCCATCATCAGGGGTTCAAATTTGTTTTCACACTTGCCCTGATATGATGTCTACAATGTCTGGATAACAAAAGTCTTTACTTTTAGCCATTTGACAGAATATTCCTACAGTGTCAAGGCAGCTGCATTGGAACACTCAAGCAAATGTTAAAATCGGTTGTAGTACTTTCAGCATTCTTAATTTCACTTAAATTTCACAGCTTCTTAAGTTTTGAGTATAACTACCACGATCAATCCCGCCAGTCTTAATATGTTTCTCCACACTTCAAATATCTGATATTTCATATATTTGTTTGTATAGCATTCTTTGTTAGTACGTTGTGTATATAGTGCTTTGAAATTTACTGACTGCTGTACATGACTGTGAGAAACATCTAGTGATACATCAAATGTATTGCTATGATTGACGTGTAGTGCATGAAGTTGATAAGTGGTCAGAATTATAATTTTGATTGACTTGGGTTGGTTAGCTGCACAAATTTCTTAAAAATTGCAAAATTTGTGCTCCTTCCCTAAATACTTAATTCCCAGCACACTAAATTGCTTTAGAATTAATTCTCTACTCTTCAGCTTCTAATATCAGCACTGTATTTGCAATAGTAACCCTTATATATGGCTTTCCCGATTCTAGAAAACAGTGGATTGGAAATGTGATTGTCTTTTAAAAAGAAAATAGATGTGAATCTTTGGCTTGACGTTGATTCTTCACTGTTGCAATTACTCACTGAGTGTTACAATTAGTTGCATATTTTATGTTACTCAGAAATCAGTTAGGAATCACTCATCATTTAGTCTATAATTGCATATCCTCTTCCAGGCATTCAGTTAGTTAGGGCATGAAAAAGAGTGAGCAAAAAAATAGGGGATAACTGTGCTGAAAGAAAGCAATTGTAGGAAGAATCATTTGATCAATATATATTATCTACACTGCACTAATGAATTTTTTGTTTGATTGCTCTTCTGTAGATAAATGAGACACAATCTATCATCTGACACAACAGCAGACTAACTTGAGGCAATTACAAGTAAAGATCTTTGCCTACATTTTAGTTTTATATGCAGTTACAGAAATCAAATTCTTTAATTGACATTGAAAGAAGAAAATTCAATTGATAGATATATCATAAAAGAGATGTTTATTGGGTAAAGGGCTAAAGGCTCAGTTAAAATAATAACTTTGTCTGTTTAGCCAAAAGAAATACATTGCACTAATTCAAAACCTACAATCAATGATTCAGTTCAATGAAAGATGCCGGGTGCACATAACAGGAACAGCAAATTATCAAATGTTGCATTTGATTGGTCATATGTGCCTTACGATTAGTGGATAAATTATTTAGGTAAGTTGGCACTCAGCGATTTCATTAAACATTTTGAGCAGTAGAGTAAAAGGGAAGGAACTCTTTTCAACTGAGATATTAAAAGCTGCTAGGAAAAATTGGATTCAGTATAGCATTCAAAGATGGTGATTTTACCCTGTGTCTTTAATAAAACCCTGACTGGGAACTGTCTATATAAAGCCTTCATAATCATTTTATACCTTGATATGTTGGTGGTTGAACTAACATTAAATTGAACTGTTTATCAGCTGCACAGTGTAGTCCTAACTTTAAGATTGTGGATGAAAACATACTGGGTGATTATTCAAATAAAAGCTATTGAGTACTATGAAGTCATGTCTTATTTTCCTAGTAACAAGCAGAATGGTTAAGTTATGTCTTCCTTTTTCATTACTTACAGAGGATCGCCTACATCTGTCTTGCTGCTGTCGCTCTCTACTTTCTCCAACATGTCATCAACCTTGAAACTTTGTCTGCAAAGAAACACGTACAACATTATAATAGAACTAAGGTGCCTTAGGTGTAAAAAAAAAATGTTTACAACATTTAATATAGCACTATTTATATGCACTATTTATAACATTTCAATATATTTAGAACAGGGGAAACTTCAAAACAGTGCAAAGCTGCCATTATGGGCTGTACCTTGGAACACCTGTTATGGCTAAGTATGATTAGTAGGGCCTTGATATTGGTGCATGTACCTGCTGTTGATATAATTCACTCATAAAGAGAAGCAAAGGGGGCTTCAAAACTTAATAACACTACAATACAATATCTAGGTAAAAATTATTGAGAAAAGGGATACTAAGAAATTGAAATGGATAACAAACATGCAATTCAAAAAACACTGAATGTGTGTATTTCTTTAAATCCATTTTTCTGTGTGTGTTTTAAAACCAAAAGGTAAAAATATATAGTATGTAGTACCAGTATTTATGGTAACAAACTGATGTTTTCTCAACCTTGGATGAGTTGTATTGTTTTTCATTATCCAAAATCTCCTTTGCTATTTAAAATAGCTAATTGAAACAACTGTAAGCTTGGTCTAGAAATGATCCAAGACAAATCCAACAACAAAATTGGTGCATTTATGTTATACAAAATGTTCAAGCAACATTTCATGTTCTTAAAGTAAACAGTTTTTTTGTACTCAGATGTTTAGATTTATCCATGAAAATGTGGACCAAGAAAAGTGTGTATGTGTCTATTATAAAGGCACTTACAAAATATTCTAATAAATGCCGTTTTGGATAAAAAAAATATACAAATTGTTGCAGTAAACATGCCCATGGCAATCAAAAGCAATTACAACATGCTGAATTCTGAGATATGTCAGTTCTTTTAAACTTGATAATGAAAAACTATTGTTAAACGTTACATGAATAATATTATTTGTTGTACATAATTTGATGAGTAAGATAATAAGTGTTTATGGCAAATGTTGTGCAAGTCAACAGTAACAAAATATACTTCTGAAGAGTTCAACAAAACAACCCTGCCTGGATTCTGCTAGGTCATAGCCTACATGTTCTAAACCCTTGCATAGTGCAGGAAAGATAGTTTCACAAGTGTGGCACTTTGGTAAACAAAGTACACAGTCTTTATGCATAGCTTTATTTGAATAAAAAGTACAGTACTTAGAGAACAATATTACATATTAAATAAAGGAATGTACAACGTAATTATTTGTACTTGCTTACTTGATATTTGACAACATTTTGAGAAAAAAAAACGTTATAATACTCCACAAAATTTGTTGTCATACTTCACAATAATTTATATAGTTGTAATTTGTGAATTAAACCAGAATTTTTTCCAAGGCACAATCATATTCATAAGTTTGATCTCAACATTTCCAATGTTTTATATTGAAAAATTTTTTTGGAATTGTGAATAAATCTTAAATTCCCTAAGAAAGTAAAGAGCAATCCCGATTTCTTAAACTTCCAAAGTAAATAAAAATTGGTTTGAGAAATTGGGTAGTTTGAGAAACCTAAAATTCAGCATGCAACTGAGGGAATGGAAATGACTTTTGGTGTGAGTTAACCACAGGTTTGAAAACTAGACGACTTGAGAAATCAGAATTGCACCATATCTCTTGAACTTCTTTACTCTAACACTCTCTGTCTGTTTGCAGTTTCTGTCCATCTGTTAATTGTCTGTCTGTCTGTTTGTGTGTCTGTGAAACTAGGTATCTATTTTTCCTATTTTTGCTTCAATGGTACCTTTGTCAGTAGCTGGCAGACAGATAAGGTGAAATATATCATTCATCAACTACATTTTCACAAACCGCATTCATGAATGTTTTCCTTTCATACAATGTTACACCTAATAGGTCACTATAAAATCTATTAATCAAATTCACAAGGTGGGGGATTGAACAACAAAGTGCTCTTTCTCACATGGGAAGATGGGGCGCATGTTCCTTTATAAGAAACTGATTACTGGGAAGATTAAGTAAAAATAATTAAAAAACATAAACACGTGTCAAACGAACCACACGTGTTGAGTCTTTGTTTTAAAAAAATCGTAAGTTCATGGACAACAACCGTGTCTGCTACCTAATAATTTAACATGCAGAAACATAAAATCATCTTCATGTGAATGAATTTTTTCGGGGGAAGAGCAATTTAAGCTGCGATCCTAGTTTTAGGTGTGCACTAACCGTTTCTTAGCTGCCGGCCTTGTTCGTCGATGCTTCATGTAGGACAAAGTGCGATGAAGAAATACCGGCTGCAACAAACATTTTATACAGTTAGTAAATCGGTTTGTTTCACTAACTTGTAAAAGGATAAATTGTATTTCAGTAAGTGTACTAATACTTGTTTTCAGGGTTTTCTATCGACTGTAAATAAATGCAGATTTTGGGTGTGCACAAAGACAAATTTGCTTTGCATTTTGTCGGCTTACACCATCTTGGAAGGAAGACAACAAAGTCCTGCTTTCACTCGCTAGCACAAAGTGAGATGAAGAAACACACTACCTACCGCAACAGCGTTTCTTGTTCGAAGAAAGCGATAAATTTGTGTGGGTTCTAAAAGCGGAAAAATCGAGAAATTAACAGTCAAGTGCATTTTGATTGAATTGAAAGAGCCGAAAGACTGTGAAGGCCGACGGCCCTCGTAAAACAACAAACTTACTTTCAAAAGCTTGAAGAAATAATTCATGATCTGCTCGCAATTGCTCAAATTTGGTCTTCTTGGGACTCGGATAGATCACATCAGCCTTTTCACTGGTCATTTTCTCTGGATTTTCGAGGGTGCAAGGAGAACAAACGGCAAACTCTGTTCGTCCTTTCACTTCCTGGCGTTTGAGAACCGCGCGAAATGCACGCGAACAACGACCGCAAGACATTGTGGGTAATTTTGCGCAAACTGCAAGATGGCCAATATACCGTCAAACCTCTCTCATAATGGCACCTTGGGGAGAGAGCAAAGTGGCCATGAAAGAGAAGTGGTCGTTAGTGGAAGTTCGACTGTACTTCCTCTCTTTTTCGGCGTATAAATAATTTCACGCCCTTCCAAAGGTGGATGAAAATTTGTCTAAAGACAAAGAACCTTAAGTGTCCAGTGTAGCTAGCGCTTCGGTACCATTCAGCTGGAAACGGGCATTTTCCCAGTTGTTACATATTTGTGATTTACTACAGTCCCTTGGGTACGTTCTCAAAAAAAATCTCCAAGTAGCATTTAGGCTTTACTGCATGTAGGCATTTGCCGATTGTGCTAGTAAAAGTGGCATATTATGCTAGTGGCAGTGCTCGTTTTTTGCCCAAATTATGCT
>OMLO01003201.1_pt1 | contig 13495 bp, 4 predicted proteins | sample 1674811 | NCBI WGS metagenome assembly OMLO01 (sample SAMN06265003, study PRJEB25207) | coral metagenome | isolation source: Coral host | place: Mexico:La Bocana,Puerto Morelos, Mexico | collected 2008-11-13
CAGCAACCAGGGCGAGTAACTGGTGAGAGAGAAACGGAAATAGATAAAATATATCATTCCAGCCAAATTTTACCTATTACGCTTAATCACGTACTAGGTCAGGTCTGAAAACGGGTATAGATTTTTGAAGCCAGGCCTGAAAAGGGGTTTTGGAAATGGCATTTTTTGGTCTGAAATTGGGTCTGGATTTGGAGATGCGGGCGGCACACCCCCACCGAAAATTACAAGGAGTACCCCCCCGGGTACCAGCAAATTGTTGGGGAAACCTAACAAATTGCAGGGGAATGACCTGTGATGGACTAGCATCCCGTCCAGGGAGAGTAGAAATACTCCTAGCCAGGGATAAGCTCCGGCAGCTATGATCCAGTAGGATCCAAGGCTTCATTTATACAATGTCAAGCCCATGTCACAGGATGTTGCATTTGTTCTAGTCTATGTAGATAGTTAAATATAATTTCTTTTTTACTTGTCCTTACTCAGGACTGCGATTTTACCTTCAGCTTGAGGTTTGACATGCTACTTAAAGAGAATTCAACTCTATACTAAGTACAGAGTAGATATTCTCTTTCTGTAATGTGTCAACTTTGTCTCCTCCGGTTAACTTACATTTTAAGACATAAATAGAAAGGAATGCATCAAAATGGGTTTTATTTACTGCTTATTCTGAAAAGGGAATGGAAAACACATGATTTTACCTTTGTTTAAAACTTTGACAAGCTACTAAAAGAAAATTCAACTCTATACCAAGTACAGAGTAGTAATTTTCTTTCAGTAATATGTCAACTTTGTCTCCTCATATTTTTAGACATAAATAGACAGAGATTATTAAAATTGATTTGACTTAGTGCTTAATCTGAAAAGAGAAATGGAAAACACAGGGCAATAGTTTTTATAACTTTGATACAAAACATAATATTGTGATTTAATGGTGATTACAATTTTGTACCTGTATAATAAATTTTTTATAGTATACGTGAATTGAAGTTTTGCTCAGAAATAATTATAAATAAATATGTAGTGCTACATAATAGTACTAATAATGAAAATGACAGTGATCTTCACTGGGTGAGAAGACTTACAGTTTCATTGCCAAACAAAATGTCAACATAAGGGAAGGCATCCATCATTGGCTTTTTGAAAATCTGACATAAAAATGGCGCTGATAAATTCATTGTAAAGAGCTGCAATCCATAAAAGTAAAACAAAATGAGTAGCTGTATGTATCACAAGAATAAAATGGGAATTTATTCCTCATACACGATCAAATGAAATCTAATGAACTGTGTTTAACTGAGTTAAGTTGGGGAACTCAATTGAACACACATGATTGAGTTTGATTGGTTCTTAAATCAAACTCACACAAAGGTTAGTCTTTGATTTTGTTTGATTACTGAACTCAACCAATTTCAATCCATGGAATGAGTTGGAATAAGTTTGACTGAGTTCAATTTCAAATGTTTGAATGACTATGCAGGATCATTCAAAACGTCAATCAGCAGGTTCCTACTTTTATAATTACTATTTGTGGAGGGATATCACTTTTGAGATATTAGTTTTCAGTTCTTTCAGAATTTATGGTATTTGGTTTTTTTGATCAAGATCAAGGTGGGACTCGATTCTTGACTATAGTTTCAAGATACATAGCTCAGCTGCCTGAACATTTAACTTTGTTGTACAGTTTTAGTGATGATATACCACGGAATCTGTCCAGGGAAGGTCACCTTAAAACAACATGTTGAAACATTATTATAATAAAAACTAGAAATAAACCATCATAACAGTCTTGTGACTTTTCATACCTTGCTTTTCTCAGCAGCATGCTTGCCAACTGTTTCAATTGTTTCTGGGGATACTGTTAAGAAAAAACCCTGAGCAAAAGAAAACAATGTCCAATCTTAATTAGTGTATTAATTATTGATTACCTAGTGCATATGTTAAACTGTGTCGTGATCCCACATGGAAATTACTACAATGGCAAAAGACCTCTACATTAACACAACAGTACTAAATGTTTTAGAGATGTAGATGCATCTGTTGTAGTTAAAAATTAAAGTTAGGTAAAATAATTTTAACCTAGTTTGATTCTCAATTTCCTTTGTCTTCAAACCCTAATTATTTATAATCAATGAATAAATAGGGTTAAAAGACAAAAGAAATTAATTTTTACCTGAATTTAATTTTTAACTACAACATATCCATGGTCTGTTGCTAAACTAAACTAAACCTAAGGCATGTCCAGTAACTGCGTCCCCTTAAATGTAGTTAAGCTATTATGTTCCTGGTTGAACAAAGGGCAGTACATGTACTTACACTGATATAAATATATTCAGCCTTCTCTACAAATTCCCAGTTTTCTGGTTTGTCCAAGTGATCTGTTTTGCTGTAACAGTTTGCTGCGGCAAGATTTGCAACAAGAGACCTTAAAGGTAAACAACAAAATGCAGTATAACTGTCATTTCTACAGAAAGAGAACCACCAGTCTGCTTTTACTGCTTACACAAGATATGATTTGGAGGTCCCTGGTTTCAACTTCAAGAGGTTTATTGCTTGTGAAAGTACTACAATCACTCTATCACTATAGGTTGTGGTTGAAAATTAAAATATTTGAAAGGTAAAATAGAAAGAGCTCAGAAAAATGCAGATTTGCCAGCACTGGTACCAGAGGAGGGGAGAAAGACAGAGACACTTGTTGGAACCATGCATTGTGTCAAGAAGACTTATAGTCAAAAGAGAAATGTGTGATTGCGTGTGAAACGTGAATAAAAGGCCTTGTGAATTTAAAGCCAGTGGTGTGTTCACCATGGGAGCATGTAGTTATCTGATTGAAAGAAAAGACAGATTTAGAGAACATTTGATCAATCCAGCACTAACCTATGTTTTCCAGTAATGCATACAGCACAGGTTCCTGTTGGTTCTTTATCATCGACCATGTAGTTCACATTAACGCCAGCTTCTCTAGCTTTTTCAGCCAGAATTTTGCCAAAGTCATCCATGCCTGTAGACAATCATGATAAAAATTAACAGAGTTTCTAAACATGACTACATATTCTGCAGCGGTTACATACAAGATTACTAGCATCTGCTGATAAACAGTCTATTATTTGTGATGCAACCAAATTTGCTTCTAGCCAATCACCAAAGTGTCTTACTAAAATAATGTATCAATTGATATCCTGTGATACATTGCATTACGTTGCTGACCTAGCCATGGGTATTTTGTCTCATGTCTTCCCAACATATAATACAAGGATCAACCAAAGTCACCTGATATGCCTAAGCCTACCAGAAGTGTATGATAAGGTGTAATATAAAGATTTAGCCAAGCCTAAAAGTGAAACTCCTGATCACAATACACTCTGTAACTAACCATAAATAAAAAAAACAAGATTATGTTGTTTTTCTTGGATCAGAAACTAAAAAAATGATGAATTATGGGTGCATATAATTGTTCAGCATGTGTTTCTGTTATTTTTTCTAGTTAAATTTTAACTTGGAAGTAAAGTTAACATTGTACCAGTGGTTAATTTCCACCAAAATTTTGCCTTTGCACACACTCCCTCCTTCTCCCCCAGAGTAATAACCTGGCTTGGGCCTGTGATCCAATTGAAATACCAGACCCTGGTAAACAGCAACTTCAATTAAAATGCAACCTCAACACCTAGCTCTATACCTATCCCCATGGTATGGTCACATGATACTGGTCAGCAGATAGCTTGTTCTGATAGCTGTCAATTTATTATAGCATGGATGCCCAAAATCAAAGATGTGGCTATGGTAATGGTGCTACCCTCTTATTTTGCAAGGTATTGGCACACAGACATATGTGCAGACATACATCTGGTCAGTCATGGGACAACCAAAATTTTTTAGTTTGATGGGTTACCAGATTTTCTAAGGTATGGGGCTCCCCTTGCACACCTTTCAAGTACCGCTACCAAAGAGTTATCAACAAATCAAACTCTGAGGTCAGTCAAACAACTAGGAACTTACCAATGCAGCCCATGTAGGATGTTGTTTTACCCTTTCCTAAAAGCCACTGAAACAACAAACAAATTAAAAATAAATAATTTATTATCACGAAGTCCTTTATTTATTTCCCATTGGATTAGACTTGATTCAGCAATAATCAGGTAAATTTCCCGACCTGTAAATAAAACATGCCAATGTATAATAATTTATTTTGCAATTAGAGCTTAAGAACATGTATTAAAAGATGTTTGTAGGTTAAAAAGACAGTAGAATAAAACAAAACAGCTCAAAAACAAGTCCTAATCAAGAACAAAATCAAGGTAATTTAAGGATTCCTTTCAATCAGGCTTAAATCATGTTAATTAACCTATTTATTACCTGAGCAACTCGTGCAGTGTTTTGTGCAGCTCCTCCAGCAATGTACTCAGCACTGAATTTTTCTATCATTTCTTTGTAACTGAAAGGAGAACATTTACAGCATTAGCATAAAAACTATGAGCTTGGCCAGTAATATTGTATAGTAATTTGATTCTCCTGACCACACTCACACCTACAGATTTGTTTCTCAGACCTAACTAAAAAATGTTTAAATTTATAGGAGTTTATCAATTCACAAGAAAGAAGAATGTGTTTAGTCTTAAAGTCTCACACTGAATAACAAGAGAACTAGTAAATGATTACTATTGTGCTCTAATATAACCAAGCCCAAAGCCAAAATTCTACATGAAAATCTCAGAAACAAAGTTTTCTTTGCAGACTACAACATCATCAACAAGGAATGTTGACTTTTTGTTATTACTTATGCGTGCATACAAAAGAAGAAAAACCATCCACCTCAGAGGCATTTGATGAATGTGATTTTGTCCCAGAATAATTAGATAGGTGAATGATATTACACCACGTAGCTTACATAGGTTTGTGCTTCTCTTCGGCTAAAATGGCATTGTTAGCATCAAGTCCATATCTGCAAAGGCCAATAAAAATGTCATTTTATGAAATAAATTATTTACCAATCTCAATTATTGTAAAAAAAGTTGAACTTACTTGTCCAGGAAATCTTTATCTACTGTGGCTGAGATGTCCAAAAGAGGATTTCCCATTGCAAGAACTATTCCTTCCCTTCGGAAAAAAGTTCAGTAAAATTAACATAGTTAAAATTACCTTTCCCATACATGCATATTGTCACTAAAAAAAACTGTAGAATGATGCATTTTTAAACTCAACCATGTAGACCTGATATTTATGTTGTAGGTAATAATTAAATTTCTTTGTCTCTTAACCCTTATTAGGGTTAGAAGACAAAGGAAATTAGAATCAAACTAGGTTAAGATTATTTTTGCCTGAATTTAATTTTTAACTAAAACATTTATTCGAAACAAAAAAGCATTTATTTGAGGCCCATCATCATTTATTTAAATTAGCTATTTTCTGTTAAGTACATTAATACATTCACTTAAGTTACCCTGCAATCAGGTGTTCTTTTTTCAGGAAAAAAGGAACACCTTATTGTAAGAAACTGGGCTTTTGTTGGTCTTAAATTTAAATACCTGTTGGAGCGAAAAGTTAAATACGTTCAACAACATCTGCCCCTTCATGCGTCACAAAAATTATGAGCACCTTTTTGCTTCTGAGAGCAAGAAACCAAGTTAATAATAAAAACAACACACTTTCTCAAAATTGGTGTGGCTTTCACAAAATGCCAATATGCTGCAATAAGCAGAAATTGCATTTTCTGATGGAAGACGTTTTCATAAACATTTGACTTTTTGCTACCGGCTTAGGTCAAATTTTGATAATTTATTTTAACCCACAAGTCTTGAGTGTTGACTGAATGCTTATGTCATCAACAATACGATGATCACTAATTTTTAGAGATGCGCATATTTCACAATCACACAGAGTTGAACAAAAGATGTTACAAGCTTATCAATCTCTTTCAAAGCTTACCTTTTCTACAGTAATAAAATACAAATCAAACTACACTACAACATAAACCAAAAATTAGAATTACCAATCAAGCTGAGATAGTCTATCATTTTGGACTCGGATCGAATGATGAATGGCAAGACTGCAGTAGTGAAATAACATCACGAGCAAAACTATTCGAAATGAAGGTTACGTTCAAATGCTTGCACTGAAATAAGAATAACGATTGAACTTACTTCGTCATTTTGTAAATAACCAGTTCTGTTGACTTAAAGAACGGATGCGATCTAGCAAGGAGTTGACGGAGTTAGCAAGTGAGAGAAAGAAACGAGTTGTTACAACCGCTTTACGCTTATGTTAGGAAAGGACTGGTACGACTTGGATTGCCCAATCACTGACTGGTTGGACACATGCCGGTCATATCATGCGCCTGATCTTAGCTTACAGTAAAACTACATAAAACATAGCGCCTAAAACTGGATATTTATAGCAATCTAGCAGATCTTTCACGGGTCGCAGATAGCACGATTGGCTTCGTTTACCGGTAGATATAGCTAATTCGGTGACAAAAAATACAGAGCCAGGAGAGAAAGGTAGCGAAATCGATGGCGTGCTATTGTTCAAGAATTAAGTAATCTAGATTTAACGGTAATAAATGAAATCAAATAAAATACTCCTTACTTTATCTCCTCCACGCGACTCTTCTTTGCCTCCGGCTCGGCCGCCATTTTCACTCCCTGGGAAAAACCACAGGTAACCCAAGACGCAGCGAGGAACGCTATTTACCAGTCCCCAACTGACGCAAGTTAGTTGAGTTTAGAAGGGCGATGATGATGACGAGGAACTACAAAACCTTATAGAAGGAAAATAAATCAGTCAAAATCTAGTTTTTACTTCATTCCTTCAATATTCGTCTGGTCGCCATAAAATCATATTTTACAACAAATTAAAAAAAAACTTTGGCAAATCTCGTAGTTCGCAAAATAAGCTCTACCACCAACAAAGAGGAAGTCTGAATAATTTATTATTTAATTATTTTCTGCTTTAATTGGATAAATTATTTCGGAGTCTAAGTACTCTATTGACTCAAGGGGAAATCACTCTCCCCCACCGCTTCAGCCCCCACATGAGCAACAATGATATGTTAAAGAAGGCGGAACTTTGAAAGAGCCCTTTGCGGATATTTCTGCTGGTTCTTTCTTTACTGGGAAGGGAGGGGAAAGGGTATCAAAGCGAGGGGGGGAGCCTTACAAGGAAATTTCTAAGTTAACCAAAGAAGTGGGAATCAGTCTGAAGAAACTATGGGAAGTAGGAGCCCATGCAGAGAGGAGTAGGTCATCCCCATCTTCTAGCCATTAAAACGCTAGTGGGATTTGTGGGTCGACGTCATATCCGGATTCAACTATCTCTTATGGTATGAAGAAACTACAGCTTCCCGTTTCCTGCATTCCAGCAACAAAATATAACAAAGACTGCTTCGATTCCACCACCTGTACAAACAACAACAACATTGGCGTGCTAAAATTGTCAAGCTATCCTTGTTGATTTTACTTTGACTCTTTAATTAATCTGCTTTTCTTTATTTCTATTATCATGCTTAATTTTCGAGAACACGATGTTGTTTGCAAGGCAGATTAGCTGAAGGTATTGTTATGCAAAACAGCTTGATCGACTTGTCGATCATTTATTTATCAACGTATGTCAGTTCATATATTTTGGTATCCGCATAGTATTTATTTTAAGGGAAAGTTCTTAGCGAATCTATCGGCTTACCACGAGAGGTTTGTAAAGTGTCTCAGAAGGTTGTTCTGAAGACTCTTCTACTCAAGAACAGCGAGGGTCTGGATCCTAACAGTATTTCAAGCAACCTTGGTATTCAAGGAACTCGTGTGTACACACACTGGAAATAGAGGAATTATTTGTTCGGCAATAGCGTGTTCTAGCAGCAAGTTCAGCTGACAAAAGGTTCTTAGGATTCAGGAGTTCTAAGCTATGGTATTATCCAGTCGTTAGGTAAGTTTGTTTATCTTGTTTTCGCCTCTTTTCGTTGCATTTCATTCTGGGACCGCTGCAACCCGATTAAGATTATAAAATTTCGTTAACAATTTAACTTTTGCGAATCAAAGTAATCACTTTTTAAGTCGAACGCACTATTTCGTCACAGCTGTTTTTCATTACGTGAAAATCCTTTCATTATACAGGAAATTATATGGGCGGAAATTTTTCCAGAAAGAGATGTAAGCTAAGTGTATTAGCTGGATCAACTGGCGAACTTCGATCAACACTATCACCCATGTAGGAATAGATAGGTAAAAAGATCAGTTGTTTTGCGAAATTTTTATCTGGTTCCTTTTGGCCTTAAGGTTAAGGTGCTAAACAGCGTTTAAGATATTTATTATTATAGCAGTCGCTATCATCACCAGATCTTTGACCTTGGCCAAATTTACACGTCGTAAGCGGACGTGCTTAATTATTGTTGATTTGTCAGTTGCATGTGATCTATTCTATAAGGCGCAATTTTCATGCCATTTTACACTCTTCTTATGGTTCAGATACGATGATTCTCCTTCGTATAATTGCTTGTGAAATCTAGAAATAATATGTTGGATATGCGTTATAACCTTTTTCCCCACTGTCAAAATTAAAGTTACTTTATAAGTAAGCTGCTGTAGTCAACGTCCTATTTTAAATGTATTGCTTTCCTGCTGAATTTCCCTTTTTCTGCATTCAGTTAATTTTGGCTCAGCTTCTGTCGACAGTTGGACTTATCTATGAGGTGCAATCTCTTTTTGGGAGCAATTGCTATGGATATGACAGTTTCCTTTTGGAATGCTGAGCAAGCTTATTATTTCTTTGTTTTACCAAGTTCCCAGATATATTTAATTTTGGAGAGCATAACATGGATCTGTTCTCATCTACACTGCTCTCTTTAAGTCTTTTTTTTATTTTGGATGGTGGTGGGCTCCATTATCTGAATTTCTAACATTTTTTCCTCTTACTCATCACTCCCTTTCTTTAAGGATTCCAACTTTTAATGGTGCATTTTCTTCCCCAAAATATTAGGGGATATATTTTGAAACTTTCCCCCCAATTTTACGATTGTTGCAGTCTTAGGAATCCTACAACTCGCTGGCCCTGTCTTCTGTTTCCTGTAGAGTTCCTTCCCCCTAATTCCCCTCTTCCCCTCTCTCTTTTCTTCCCCTTTTCCCTCCCCTCCCCTTCCCTTCACCCTTTCCCTTCCCTCTTTCAATCCCCCATTCCACTCCCCCTTCCCTTCCCCCTACTTGTTTTCTTTTAGTTAGTACAATCCCTCCAATAATTGATCTCTATCTTATTAGTATAATATTTGAAATTAGTTCGAATCTTGCACATGGTACATCTTTTTTATAAATTTAACCTAGATTCTTGAAGCAGATAGTTATGAAGAGGGCAAACACGACACATACTCCTGGTACCCAGAATGATCATCAGGCAATGTATGATGACTTCACACATAAGGGAAGGTACCAAAAAAGTGTGTTGTTAACCCCCCAATGGGGTTTGCCATCATCTTCCACACTAGCCCCAGCGTTTCTACATTCATTTGGATTTGCTAAAACCACTGCAACAGAATCTGATGCCGGTATGTTTACAATTATTTAATTAATTAACAATTTGAAACAGTAATGAACAAAAATAAGATTATAAGCTCACAACTTTTATGAAGTGATAGTTAATGAGGTCAAAGACTGAATCAACTACATGTAAAATATCATAGAAAAAATTTATGAGTGGATAATCTTATTGTTATTGTAGAATTCTAACTGAAAATCTCTTAAATAACCATTTTCAATCAATTGTCTTTTTTTTAAAAGTTAACACTTAAAAATAATTGCGTGAACTGAATTGCCATTTGAATTTTACAGTTCAGTACATGTGCTCATCAATTTTTCATCAATTATGAGTTTCTCGAAAATATGAATATCCTTCTTTCAGACTTTTCTGGAACTGATTTGTCCAGTTGTTTTGAAATGATCTCCTGAAACTTCCATAAAGTGATAAAACCTTTGCATTTGTAGATAACCTTGTAGTTTCTGCACACTAATGGGTGATAGTCTACGATAATGTATGGAAGCTCAGCCAATCAGATTACAACATTTGCATTAGTGCACTAGTAATATTCTAATTAGACTATAAGCCTGAGTTTTCTATGAGCAAAGTTAATAAGGCACAGCTGAGTTGACAATGGCGATTTTCAAGTTTGTGAAAAGGATGAAAATTTACATGATTATATCATTGTATCAGTAGTAGAGGCACTAAACTATGTACACGCAGAAACAAAAATCATTCTTTAACTTCTGAACTTTAAAATGACTGTTGAACAGTCAAAACATCCTTCTATATTTTTAACATGCATTTTTATTACAAAATCAATTTCAGAAAACTTACTGATTCAAAATTACATTTGTTTATTTTAATAATTCACAGATGGCAGCCTAGTAGTCCTTGTATTAACTTTCAAATTTTTTTTATTTAACTTACAAAGAATCCAGTGTGGAATCCACACAACAAAGTGCAAGCATTCTTGATGGGGGTGGAAATTCTCAGTAAGTACAGTTGTGACCACAAGAAATTTCCTTTTTATCACATACAGAATTTCTGTATTATTAAACAGAATGTAATATTTCTAAGTATCGCTTATAATAAGTTAGTTTCTGAGTAATTTACTGGGTGATACACTAACCTGCATGCTTATGTCTTTTACTAATGTGCTCTTTTTGATATCTTGTCCATAATAACAGATCCAATCATTCTAGCAGTTCACTGCCAATACAAGAAAACAATTTAAAAGAAGAAAAACACATTGATCTCTCGGAGTCACAACTTAATTTTCTATCACATAATTTATCAGAAATTGCTGATAAAATATCACCATCAAAATATGATATCATGACAGAAACAGACTACGAGCCCAAAGAAACTTTGATGGATGAAAATAAAGGGCAGTCCTTACAGGCAACCTTCTCTAACACTGAACAGTCACATGTAAGAACTCCATACACAAGGCCAAGAAGGGGTTCTAAGTCCTATACGTCTAAACAGAAAAGTTTTACCAGGAGGGGGTCTCAAGGTCATCATTTTTACAGCTCCCGCCAAGAAATGACTAAAAATGAAGACATTTCTGTGGATACTAACAATATCCTGGCTCTTAGCAACCAAGAAGCATTTAAGCATGATTATCATAGTGAAAGTGATTCTGGATATAGTTCATCAATGTCAGCTTCAATTAGCTTGAGTGAAGAAATCGAAGCTTCAAAGAGGCTTAGCACAGAAAATGGATCAGTCACAGATGTTGACACTGATGATCTCTCAACTGGTGGAGATGATATTGCAAGAAAAAACTCTGTGGATAAAACAATAAATGAAAATTCTACTCGCCCAATGTTGCATCAAAATTCAAGCAATCTTGAGGAGAGGTTGGATTCTTTAATTCATGGAGTGTCATCTGGAATTGATGAGCTTAATTTAAATGTGGAATTAACAACAAGAAAAGAACCTCCTTCTCTAGAAGGTCTATCTAAGAGCTTAGATGAATCATTGGCAAGTTTTAAGTTACCATTTCCTGATGATCAGGGAAAAGATCAAACTAAGGAAAAATCAAAAGAACCTTCAGATAATTTAGCAAAACCACCCTTTCCTGTTCAAAACAAAAAGATGTCTTCAGATGACAGCGTTTTACCCAGAACTAAAACTGGAAGAAGACCTGGTGTTCTGAGACGACGCACCACTTTGGTATCTTTTCGTCCTCCAAAACAAATGACTGTCCAAGAAGGAGACAGTGACATTGTTGAAATGGATGAAGTTGGTTTCTTGCAGATGTTGACAGATATTAGATCTTTAAAGACTCAGTTACTGAAGTTAAAACGTGAATTGCAAGAGGTGAGTTTCAGTTATTTTCACAATAAATTACATACTGGTAACTGTAAATTAATGCCTGTAGTAGATAAAAAGTCAATTAACAACTGCATCGCAAAATGGAGGCTGGGTGCCCTGTGATATCCAGGAGCTTCCACTATTGGCAGCCAGCTCCTAGATGGAGACTGATCCCATGGCTGGCAAATCCTGGCAAGTCAGCCATGAGCTCCCACACAGAATGGAGGGCAGGCACCTGTCACACTGTGTGAACAGAGGAAAAGAGGGAGGGAAGTGGGGGGAGGGGGGAGGCCTTGAAGATGAGGTCCCATGGAACTGCTATGCAAATAACACGCTAGCGCCTGTGAATGCTAAACACACACTTCAGTCGAAGAGCACATGGGATCTGGCACATAAGGTCATAGCACTTTAACTCTGTCAAAATTCTTGCTATATCTGGCTGATATAAAATAAAAACAATGTTTCTAGACAACCAGATAGAGTACGATTTCGATGGAAACATTTATAATGCAAATTGTTTTTATGACTGTAGGCAGATGTTGTGTCTCCACTGATGCATTCACATTCATCTGTGTTAAGAAGAGCATCTATTTCTGTTGAAGCAGATCCTTCAATGGACAGAGCTTCCACAGTTTATCGAAAGGTACATTTCTTTTCATGGTTAACTGTTACATTTTCATGCTTAACGGTTACAGAAAAGATAGGTAACATGAGAGTGTGTACAAGTTGTAGAACAAACTGGTCAAGAATTCCATAGAATTTCATAGTACGTGGATGTACCTTCTCGAATTGCTTACTGAAATTTTAAATATCACACTAGAAAGAAGAGGTTGTTTGTCAAATACCAGCAGATATATACAAGATGTCTGCTGTGCATAAAGCAAGTTGGAATCTGCTGCCAACTTGCAGTTTCCTTGAAAGCAATGATAGGGGATCTGGGGATCAGAGATGAAGGATTGGGGAGGAAGCATGTGTATTTTCTTTGGGCTATTTTCTATGATGAATTTTTATACTTATCAACAGAGAATGCTTTTAAAAAGAACAATGACAATGGATGCTGCAGCAATGCATCAGAAGCTTAACAGGACTAGAAGTAGAACGTCCTCTTCATCAGTGGAAGAAGGATCAGAGAACCTGGGTGATATCACAGAGGGAACAGAATCATCAAACAAAGCCAAGGAGGCCTTGCCAGTGGCTGCAGCTACAAATGAAGGAAGTACTGAAGAACTGAACAAACTACGTGAAGAACTAGGAGAAGTGAAAAACCAGCTCGTTGACCTCACTCAAGTAAAGATTTTTTTTATTGCTGTCCTTGATTGATTGAATTCCTAGGTTTATTTTTCTGAATTTTTCCCTGTTTGTGATTGTATGTAACATTATTTCATCCAAGTTATGAAAATGTTATGGTCTTTCTCCTCAAAGAATTTTCTGTCCTCTCAATCTCGACACATGAACTGTGAATCACAGCTTGTAGAATGGCTTATGTTTAGTCTTCTTGTTGTGTAGTATAAACATCCCATAGCTGCTTATGCCGAAAATTGTTCTATGTAAATCAAACATTTATCTCGCACCATTAGTGATGGAGTGTGTGTTATAAACAGGGCAAGTGCAAATTAATAGTTAAGAGCTTGTTGTTTCAAATTGCTCTGAAGCATCATGCACCTCTTAGAAGTCTTAAAGGGATTGA
>OMLO01003202.1_pt1 | contig 13494 bp, 8 predicted proteins | sample 1674811 | NCBI WGS metagenome assembly OMLO01 (sample SAMN06265003, study PRJEB25207) | coral metagenome | isolation source: Coral host | place: Mexico:La Bocana,Puerto Morelos, Mexico | collected 2008-11-13
GCCTCTTTGAGGCTACGACTATTTTGCATGATGAAGTACATGCATCAGTATAAGCAGACAAGATGAAAACATTTTGGGAGTGCAAAAATAGGTTTCTTTCTTCTATCCCTTATTTAAACCTCTTAAAATCACGCTGTAATCCCTGCCCTGACTCCGCAATACAATAATGCATAACGCTCAGACACATACACGTTTTGCGCTATGTGTTATGCAATTGTTGGTTCAATGCGTTGATATACTTTATTGGAAAGCTGGGAAAGCATGAAGGGCGAGAGTTCAAGAACGGCCTGGCAAATGCACGAATTTTTTTTCTTTTCTTTTTTTCCTCCGACGTGTTTTTTCTTTCTTTTTCCCCCAAGAAGTTAATGAGTGCTTCCCATTTATAATAATTTATTATTTTGTTCGATATTCATGCATTGCATGCATCATGTTATTAAAACCCATGCTTGCCAGGAGCCCGCGTTCATTTCGTAACTAGGACAACAAATGCTTTCTAGATTTTTTAAAACAATTCAAATAAGAAAATGCTTGCACCACACGCTGTTGACATAGCAGTAATTATCTCATCACTCAATGCTTCACCATGTTTTACATTCGCCGAACCATTCGACGACATTTTTATCTTCGTCAAGTCAAGTTGTGCATTGGTCAGCGGAAATACAAACAAAACTTTACCTGGAAGGAGTGACCGAGTGAATTCGCGCTCGCTCACTAAACTCCTATTTTGCATTCTGCAAAATAGTCGTAATAAAAACGGATTCTTTTCTCTGTTATAAATCATTAAAGGAAGTGACGAGAGCACTCACTGGTCTACAATTCTTTCTTGCTCTCCCCACTTTCTTACATGATTTAGTACAGAACAAACCAGGGTCGAGCCTTTCCTATTTTCAGTTACATCCAACCATCCTAGTAAGGATTAACATCTCATTCAGTAAACACGGAGCGTTGATCTCTCACTAAGTATCCGTTGATTGGCAAATTACTTTCCTTGCAATGCCGATGATTTTATTGCTTAGCCGGATAACAGTTTGATCATGATGGTGACGTATCACCTGACATAGATCACATGACGAGACACTTGCATTTAACCGAGGACGAAGTCTGTGTGACAGAATGTGCTGATAGACTACAAGGAATGAAACTTTCCAGTCGATGTTCGGAAATGAATCTTTTGAAAATTCTCAGTGAACAAGCGTTTGTAAATCCACTCGCACCAGGGATAGTTGTTTCATTTTTTAGGTTCCATTCGTTCTTATCAGGGTCATAACATTCGATTCTTGTGTCTATGCTAATGTTTTCTGCAATTCGCATTACATTGCTCACTGCGTACAGCTCGCCATCAACAGCCAAGAGTTTTTCAAGACGGCCATTAGGACTTGGAAGAAACCACCACTCGTCAGTTGTTTCCTCGTAAACTGAGCATCGATACGTTTGCCACAGCAAATCTTTTTGTTTAGTTGTACCAAAAACGATTTTGTCGTTCAGTGCAGTTCCCCAACGGCAAGTACCGGCTTCAGGAATGTCGGCCATTTTGCTCCATTGGTCTTTGGCAAGGTCGTATCTGTTAACACAACTGGAGATAACGCGCGGGACACCATAGCCCCACTCCACACCTCCAATAAGATAAATAACATTCCCTTTGGCTACAACGCGGAAATGATGTCTGAAACTCAAATGATCAAATGATGATACTTCTTGCCATGAGTTTGATTCGGGTTTGTATCTCATAATGAAGGTAACATGTTTTTCCTTGAAACAGACAGCACTCGCGGTAGTGACTGACCGCCGACATAATCCATGATACTTACATGTTTCTGACACTAAAGCATACATTTCATTCTCATTTGCAACAAATATTTGTTGCAGAAATCTGTCTTCCTTGTATGGTAGTCTCTTCCAGCTGTTTGAGTAGGGGTTATAACTGATCAGTTGGCGTTCGAATGACTCCGGTTCATTCTGAGCTTCTGGATGCAAAGACAGCGTTTCTAATACCCCATACAGTTTGCCCCGACAAGCGACAAATTCACTTTGCCAGCAATATAAGGTGGATGATAAACTTAGACATTCACCTAAACAACACCACTTGTCTTCATGAGGAATATAACAGAGAATGTTTGGACCTGCCTCGTAACCATAAACTACTATAATGGAAGTCTCAAGTGACTTCCTAGGTGTAACATGGAGATCATCAAAGCCTTTCGACTCAATCAACTTCATCGCGTCTTCAACAAGATACAAACAGTCCTCATCGTTTTTCACAAAATCATTTGTCACGATATCACTGACTAGAAAGTCACGCGATACATAAACTAGTCGAACTTGACGAAATAACTCGGCAAAATATTTTTTTCGCTTGCCTTTGTCGTGGTCAATCCATGACAGAATGATATTGAACACATCTTCCTCGGCGCGAACACTAATTTCATCGCTTGAAACGAAAATTTTAATTTCGTTGCTTGACATATTCAAAATCTCTTCCCGGTTCGCTGCGTATAAGGCACTAAAATTCGCAATGATGAATTTTTTGGTCTTGGAAAACAGTTTATTGCAGTGGTATCTTTCGGAAAAGTAGTAGTTTGAAAAACAATTGGAAAAATTTAATCGCTGTAGTAAAACCTCCTCAGCGAGAGTCTTTAAGTTCCGAATGAATAAATAATCGGCCATGATTATCAGGTCTCGGGCAATGTCTTCAGCTAATATCTGAACGTTGCCGGTGTAAATATAGTCGAGAGTATTTCCCATAACAGACTCGCTAAACGCCTCGAGTCGCACAATACCTTCTTTGGAATCCTTCATGTCACTGTTCAGCAGCTTTTCAAAGAAAGGACTCGCCTTTGAAAGAACTTGTCTGTGGGCTTTGAATTCTTTGCCGTCTTCGACCACCAAAATAACATCGCATGGCTGATTGCGTGTGTCTGGTGGCAAAAATATTTCTCTGGAAATTGCTTCTCTTAGGCTCTCAGAAGTATCAGAGGATTCTGATAAACGTGCCATCTAAATCAGTGTATAAAGGAGTGATGTTTGGTGCTGCTAGTTTTCTTGATGAATCTTGTTGCTGACTCACGATGGGCGGGATTGCGTGAGTTTAATCGATTGTGTTCCTGCCAATGAGAAAGCTGTTGGGTTATTAAGCATATTACGTAGTATAGTTCCTTGCGGCTACGATTTGGCAGAAAAATTTTCAAATTCTCATCCGCATTAACGGAAAGTTAGAATTTAAAGTTGCACTGCCATATTTTACAATAATGGATAATAATTCCAAAAGTGTTAGACATGTGTGAGGTTAACTGGACCATCTACAAAGGTCATTTCTTCTGATCTTTTGCGTGATTCCCCGAAAGATAGCTTCAACAGGAAGCATTAAGCCGGCTGACGACCGGAAGACGCATAATCATTTTAAGTGAAGTGAAATAACAAGTATTCCATCTGCCCTGCTTGGACACGAGGTGATGAATAATAAACCAGGCGCGTTAAGTCGAGTTTGATATATACCTCGTATCCATCGATCGAGGGGACTGAAATAGAATTTGTTGTATTATATTCTTCACTCGACCGGACCATGTGGACATTTCTGTTTGATCTAAACGACGCGATGGTATGAAAAGGCGGAAAAATTGGTCGCGCGCTGCTTACTTTTTAAGTTGTTGAATGAGAAATATCCGAAACGATTCACGCGCGCTCTCGCGCGTGTTCCTTGTTGAAACTTCAGTTGCGTCAGCCTGACCGCGTAACTTGACTTAAGATGTGTTTTCTTTGTGTTTCACAAGATTCAAATTAAAAGAAGTACAAATAAAAATAAACTAAGAAAAAAACAAAAAAATGGTCAAGGAGCATTCACTCGGGCTTCATATCGAGCGTTTTGGTCTTGCATAGGATGACTGCGCCCGCAGCACAAGCAGCAGTCAAAACTTAGTGTCAGAGTAAAGTGCACTAATTTACCAGTCGGTTTAGCATTAGTGAGCAACACTTTAGTGAAGAATATTTCAACTCTGTTCTGGTGTGTTTCGCGACTATAACAGGATTAAGATTGAGCATCCGACCCCCGGGGAGGGGGTGCTCCCAGAAAAAATGGGTAGGGGTGAGCGGCCCGCTTCCCAAAACCCTTACCCTATTTATGACCACAATCTGCGATTTTACCTACCCTATTTATGACCTGACCGAAAATTTGATGCCCTATTTATAGACTTGACTCTTAGATCATTAGGAGAAGGGCTTTTGTTGCTGGCTTTCTCTATCCTGCGTAGCAGGCGTTAAGCGGGGTAGAAGAAGGCATAGCGTGGATGGGAGAAGGAGGGCGTGCTGAAGAAGTAGCTTCTTCTAAAAAAAAAACCGAATTGAAGACTAGAGAGCTAAAATCGATACCCTATTTATGACCAAAATGGCGGCAAAATGGCTAAAATCGATATCCCATTTATGACCAAAACGGCTGAAAAACCATACCCTTTGGGGCCGCACATACCTATATAGCCCATATAAGGGAGTACCCCCCGGGCATCCGACACCTCTAATTGCACGACAGTGGATCAACTTGTTTATCAGTTAGATCATTGCCGATCTTGCTAATATCTCAAACAGTTCAGGCATCTTAACTGATGATCACACAGATAATGCCATAAACCATGTTGGAATGCCAAGTAGTTTTACCATTTTACTTCACGCATCAATTTTTTCCAGTATGGTGGAGTTCCTGGTATTTGCCTCTGAAACAAATGTGCTTGATCTTGGAAAATAAGGTTTACTAACATATGAGGATTGGCTCGTAATTAAGAAGCAGTGACAGATTGCCCATGAACTTTGTTTAGAGCAATATTTATATTATGCCGATAGTTTCTTTTGTTTAATTATAATTTGTGCAAAAAAATTGTATTCAGGGTTTGTGGCAAACCTTCCACTGTAATGTCAGCGTCTAGCATTACTTCCAGCTTTCAGGCTATAGAATTCGTGAAACGGCCCATTCCGAAAACGCTCCTGCGACATCATTTAGTGTGGTCTACCACGAACTGTGTGTGTGTGTCTGTGTGTGAGATGAACGTATAAGGCATCAGTTTTCGCCAAACGGTCTTCACAAAGCACAGCGTTGTCTTTCTTCCGAAAATTAGAAATTTTTCAATATTTTGAAATTCCCTTAACATCTGACCTTTTAGGAAGGAAACAAAATTTACGCGTAGCGTAATAAAGATTGAAGTTAAGATATTAAATCAAGGGAAAAAACTCCCGATACTTGGGAGCGTAACATTTTTCCAGAATTAGTCACATGACTATGGGCGTGGCCTGATGACGTCATCACTTGTGTTACTGTTACATGAACTTACTAAAATGACAAGGTTATTGGAGAACAAATTTTCCTTATCAACAACTTAAAAAGATCAGTTAATGGGCGCGGCCCTTAAACGAAAAGCTACACTTGCCGCACTCGATTTCCATACACTGTCAAACACAGGTATAATGAATGGTGACTGAGATTTACTTATCCAGTCGGACAGCTAGAAATACATTATCCGAGGTTTAAAATTTCAGAGGGAGTCCACCAGAAGTTCGAATAACTTGTGGACAAAAATTTGGTACCAAAACTTGCAAGCTTCTATGTGACTGTTTTACATGTCTTCTCAAAAGAAATAATTTCTAACAACACCAGATGTCAAAAACAAATGTGAAATTTGAAAACAATTGAAAGTACACTTTCAAATATATTTTCTTAAGTTCTTATGGGCAGTTGTTTTTAGTGTTATTTCGGGCAAATCATATCATTAGCTTTTTTCAAAAAGCAGCAAAAAGGACTGTAATATACATGCAATTGTTCTGGTACAAGGTTTTCAAGGTTTGAAATTGTTTGATTTCCTATCGGATTTCGTCTTAAACATTTTGCTTAGCTCTCTTGGCAAAATAAAGCAGCGGTTACTCTCTTTGCGCATGTTCAGAAATCATTATTGAGCTCAAACGCATGCGGAAAATCAAACAGAAACTTTCTAAACAGCGTTAAAAGTGTTTCTTTTAAAGCTAAACAGCCATTATGACCCCCTTGCCTTTAGCAGTATTTATTATAGAAGGACTTCAACCAGGCCACCTGAGACTTTTCGTTTAATCAGAGTACGAGTTTAAATCATAACAGTCTGCGATTTTTTGTGAAATGTTGGAGTCAAGTTAGTGAGTGGCTTTGGTGTTTGTGCTGTTTACAATTGTACTGTGATTGTTTGAAAACCCTCGGATGGTTCTGGACGAGGAAGTTGCACCAAGTGTAAAACAGTGGACTTTTAAATTAAGAACAGTATAACTGGAAAGGTGTGAAGACGACAATCGCACAACTTTGTCTTTGCAATAATGCTTTTTGCAAAGTAGCATTCGTTTATGTATATTTCCAGGAACAGTATTTATGGGTTTTCCAAAAACTATGAAATTTCCTCGATCACAATCCCCAAAATTTCTTCGAAGTATTTCGAGCATTTCTAAATGATGAACGCTAAGTGAAAGGTAACAAAGATAAAGACTAAACCGGATATCGAAGCATCTCAAGTACTTTATTGTCCATAATATTGAAAAGAATCTTAACTACGGAAAGAAACTATTAGCAGACAACAGCAATGATAACTTAAGCGTTTACAGATAATGGTTATGACAAGCGACTTTTTACATTATTGATTAAAATTAACTCGTTTTAATTGAAAGACTTCACAGAATTAGGCGCAGAAATAATATTGGGAAGTGATGTTATCTTATATTACACAACTGGACAGGAAGTATCTCCAAGTATTCCATATCTGTCGGGAAATTTATTCTTCAGTTTTTTTTACAATCCGTGTTTACCGCCTGCAGCCCTGAAAAAAATTGAAACTGTGAATGTTTAGTTTATTCCAAATGCAATAAAAGTTGCTGTTTTTAAACAATTACAATTGAATTAGAGAACAAGAATGGTTTCGTGATACTTTTAATGTGTCAGCATTATTTAATTTTCATTTATATTTATAGAGCGTTTCCTCCTGTGACCAGCAGTCAGGCAAATTCTATTAACGAAGGTAAAAATGTTAAATATCTGACTACTTGTTACATTGCTCTAACCTGGTCAATTCTCTGTTTCTTCGCTTCGCCTCACTCTTGCCTCGTACGAATCTAATAGATTTTCCAGGCGCTGCAAGAGCAATTCTCTCTTGGTTTCTGCGCGAGCGTCCTCGAACTTTGCATCTAACGGGGCGGCCCTCCTTTCGTCTAGTGGCAGTGCGCCTGCTCGCTCCATTCCCCGGCCGAGACGAAAGTGTGCGTTGGCCAGTTCGGCGAACAAGAAAGAAGTTAGGCAGCCGATTAGAAGGATCAATTTAAGTTGGTTCATGTTGACCTGATGATTAAAGAGACATTTTTCAGTTGAATAAGTGTATGGGGAATAACTAAACAATCTTCGCTCTTTTTCTTAACTTTGCCACGGTGATCTCAAGCTTTAAACATTGTCGCGGACTAAAATGTTTTGATGCCCATCAGCTGAAATGATGCGATATTTCTCAAGTGTGCTGAAATCTGTTTACAATTATTAATCTTTTTCACTTTCCCTTTCGATAAAATGCACACTGAGCTGACAAAACAACGCATGTCGCAAAAAACCTTGACGTTTTGAATGCTGCAACACACGTCTTCCGAAGTGAACGTTAACTGAAGGCGACTAATAATAAAAAAAAGCTCGTGAAGAAAAAGTCTTTAACGTTAACAAGGGAGATTGTGAATCATGAATACAAATAGTCACTGCAATGTGCATTTTATTCCTGCTAAAGTTGAAAGAATTCTCCTTATAATTCTATTTTTGATGAGGCTCAGGACCGGTTCATGTGTCGCATCGGCTGACGCGCCAAATGAAATTAAACGAATTAAAAACGGCCGACGCATTTCTGCTGCACATTGGACTAGTCTTGTCGAATTGTCTGACAAAAATTTCTGTCATGTCGAATCTAATAAATACATATAAATATTTGGGCCCGCCAAGAAAAGAAAGAAACTTGGACATTCTCGTCCCAATGCTTCCTGATAGTAAAGTGCAGTGGCTTGATAATCACGTCAGTGATGCTAGATACGATCTACACAGACGATGTCTTTGCAAGGGCAAGTTGGAGTTTTAAACTGTGGCAAGTTGCTGAGCATATTGCAACCGGCACATATTGCTGTATTGTCAGCCTTCTATTTGTCGTTCCATTGGCAATTTTCTCGCCAAATTTAAGTCCTTTGTCTGCCCGATTATAACAGATCTGAATTAAGTGCGACACAAGTGCGACGTATGTCGCACCCAGTTGTGTCGCATTTCTGCCGCACTTAATTGAAATGAATTTAACACGACAGAAGATATGAAGTAGGCTCTTTAGCTCAATAATCCCTTTTTCTATATAACATATGCGTGCGTTCCTGCGTCGGTAGCAAGCTAGAATAATCTGCATGATTGATTGGCATACTTCAAACAATCAATATTTTGGGGAGAGAAAAACTATGCGTTTTTATGATGGACACCATGGAATTAAGTTATACACAGATTGATAGAGTTCAATATCGTCAGTCTTGATTATCATTGTGACATTTTGGGTTTCATGTTATTTCAAAACGCCGAATTCTGGAAGCACAAAATTATCGATAGACTTGCAATTTTAACTTTCAGAAGGGCTTTTAATTTGGTAGTTATGTTATCTTTAGGATCTTCTCTAATCTTATTGTACAGGAAAATAGAGATAGATAAGACAATAAAATAGAAGAGAATATTCCTCCTCAAATCACTACATTGCAACAAGCAAAGACTTGATAAATCGATGCATTAAATTGGTATTTAATCTAGTGCTGTAAATGAGGCGTAATAATGTAAGTTAGCCCTCTTTTTACAAAAATGGCGTTAATATCCATGCGAAAATAGCATAAAATAAGAAGAATTTTAAGCGTAGTGAGACAAGTCAAACTGATTTCACAGGAAACCTTGTATAGAATTTTTTTCATGGAAAAAGTACTCTACTCCACCGATATTATTGTTTTACTGCCGATCCGTAACACAATAAAATGCCACCGATAGATCATGATAAGCTTAAGTCAACCGAAATTTACAACTTCAGTGAATCACCACAAATTAAGATTCTTGTAGAAATGAACTAACAAGAAATGTTAATTCAAAGTGTAGTTGTAAAACGAGAACCAGCAGATCTTGACTTAAAAAGACATTTTTAAAAATCAGAAAATTTACTTACGTTTTTAACTGCTCTAATCAAACGCTCGTAATCTCGCAGACCTGCAGGTGAATATCTGTGATATCTAACTGCGTTTAAAGGTTTTTATATACCTTGGTTCCGGAACTCAGCCCCCGGGAAATAAAACGTTGGCGCCGGTAAATGAATCTCTGTAAAACACTTCCTTATTCCAGTTTTCCCGTGGTTACCACTCCCGTTGAGATATGATAGGGACACTGAATGAACCATCTGCTTTTAACAGAACACTTCAATGTAAATATCCAAACATTGCTTATTCGTACAGTTAATTACTTATCTTGGGCGGTATACGTGGCGCAAACATTCAAAAAAGCTTTACAGCTCCCGATGATTGCAGAAGTGGTTCTAGGTCCAAAAGTGTTAAGTTTCACCGTTAAATCTTATAATGTGAAACAAAAAGGCCGTTTGAGTCTATCGACCACATTGAATGCCGTGGCAACTTCGTTAGATGGATTTATTAACACGAAGTATTATTTTGAAAACAGTACTTTAACAAAAGGGATTTTCGATTAGCAGTCGCAGAGTTTGTCTCCTAATTTCTCTTAATGTTGTTTGGAAGCGCTTTAAGGCACGGCTTTTTTGAGCCATCGTTTTATTTAAAAAAGTCTTTCTCTGTTATTGAATACCGCAATTCCATTTAAAGAAGTTCTGTGATAGTTTCAACAGCAAATATTCGTCGGGGTTGTTTGGATTTCCGCGCTCCCCTTGATGAATTACTTTTTGTTTGTTTAGCAATTCAATATCCGCTAGCTCCCGCTTTAAGCCGTTATATTCCATTAAGTGTTGAATGTATTTTCTAAATTCTAAGAAATAACGAATATGTTTTTCAGAAGGCAAATGACTCTTCAAAACAATTCTAGAGGTTGTTCTGTGTTCTAAGAAGCTTTTGTCAAGAAAAAAGTTGTTGAATAGCTTTGTCCCCTATTGCGTCTGAACAAAGGTCTTGAAATAATCACAACGATGATTTGTGAGAAGATAATACTTACCAATATTACTAGTACGTAAAAGGGAAATGATTGAATCTGGAAAAGATTATTAAAAATCTGCAACAGAATCCGAAATTAAATGTACTTAAAGAAAGGAAGCCCCCACGTATTCGAGAGTAAAGAGAATGGTCGAGAGTTTATTATCGTTAACCTTGCCCCTTAATCCCAGAAAAAAAATAGGCAATGTGTCTTTATACTTTGAGTACCTTGTTAGTGACAATTCACCTGCTAAAAATACGTCAGGACTCGTGAGCTTCAAAACAACATTATCCAAACATCACCGGTTCATTTGGCGTGGCTGTCAATCTATATTCAATTAACCGAGGCATCTTTGAGATCTTCCTCTTTGATCGACTTAGTTTTGCTTTTAATGCCATCCACAGTCATATAAATAACTCCTACCTTTTGGTATTAAGTGAATATTTTCAACAGCAAATCCGGTGAACATTTCAAATACTGACAATTGATACACAGTGCTTTATATAGATCAACCCGATAGTTTATATTGCCTGGGCTGAACGTCAACAGGGGTAATACGATAGGTTTTATCGACCGTGCAATACCAAACTGAAAATCTTTTAACAATTATCACTTTTTTAGTTCGTCGCCATTCTGCAATAACCGCGGTAAGGTTACAGAACGCTATCTTAATTTTCCGGCAAGTTCATTATGTTATGATTATATATCTGAATGACCTTATGGAATCCCGTGGTTCTACCGCACTGACTCAGTCTCAATAAAAATTTGAAAACTACCCAGTAAAGAAAACCCTCCCAGCACGACGTTAGAGTCTGAGTATTTCTTATGTCCACCTGTCCATTGTCCGGTGACAGGTTTTTCTACATTACAAAACTTGCACTAGTCGATCAAAAGCACAGGAGTATAGAACTCCCTTTGAGAGGAAAACTAGCAGGTCATTTATTCAATAAAACTTAATTAGCCGATGTTTCGAAAGTCATATATGAAATTTACGCTCTTTCGGCAAGTTGAAAGTTACCTTCAAATTACTTTCAAAGCCTAACAGTTTTCGCTTGTCTGTTCTACAATTAGAACCGTAATAGCGAAAAAAAGTTCCATAGAGTCCACGGTCTCCGCCAATCACTTAAGTTTAATCATTTTTGACGTTTGGTTTCTACTGATAACGATAATATTGCTTGGACCTTCTCCGAATGATGATCTATGTGCAGGAAGTTCGGCGATGACAAAACATTTGGTTCACTTGCAGGATACAAGGTATTTTTGGTGAGAGTTACATATTAAACTGATATCATTGTATAAAGTCTGCCGTTAGTGATCTTTTTGCACTCTTGAGAAGAAGTACGGGAGTAGAAATTGGGAACCGCGAATAAAAGGAATATGCCCGTTTTATGGGTGCTTATGCTTGCCTGTTTTTTGCCAATTTCCTCATCTGAAGACAAGGAAGGATCAACACACTTTAAATAACCTCGAATAAAGAACTACTTTTTATTTTAAATAGTCAAAGCGATGCTTTTGGTACGGAGGTAGCTGTTTGGTGTGAAATTCTCTTTATTTTGAGGTGACGGTCTATTGAGTTTCTGAAGTGGCATTTTACAGCTTTCTGCACTTTAAACCACTAATCCATACTGAAGCCTGAGACAGTTAACTTTTAGGTTGAGGCTTAACTTAATTGCTGCTGTGGCAAGCATAAACCTCTTATTTCACAAGATAATTGCATAAAGTTGATGTGATAGCGAAGTAGGCGGACCAAAAACAAATCACTGAGATATTGGACGGTTTTGTGCAGTTTCATTGACAATTTCTGTCTGTGTTATGGCGGTGTAACAAGATTACTTTTAATGAAATCTTAGGGTTTATTATTGAATACTGCAAATATATAACTGAGTTTCATTTATGTCAAAATAAATAATATTGATGTGTGCAATGATTTTTACAGGCACCGCTGCTGTAAATTGCATATTAAAAATATGACTGTGTTAATTGAAACGAAGCTTATCTCAGATACACGAAAGAAGATAGCGACTTTTAGAGCTCTTCACACTACGCCCGAGAAATCCTAAAACGCAGCATTGTCACAATGTGCGGTTCGAAAACGCTCTTTAAACCTGTGGAATTAGAAAACGCCGGCTTTACGGTGTATTGTGGACGGAAAACATAATAAAGCTTTTCGTAAACGAACACGTGATGATAAAAATGTGATTTTACCTGTCCAAATTTTCCTCAAAAACAATGACCACTGATTGTTGCGTTTTGAAATTCCTGCAGCGTAGTGTGCGCGGACAACATTTAAATGCGATTTCAGAATGAAATCTCCGTTTTCAAATTTCTCTGACGTACTGTGGACACGGCCTTAGGCAAGATTCGCCAATTCATTGATACCGCGGCAAGTCAATGAAGTTTTAAATGTTGAAAATGTGACCGGATACTCGGCATATTTGCCCAAATAGTAATAAATAGTCAGTAAAACACTTACATGTATCTCAGATACGGTATTCCAAATTTCAACCCAATTATAAGGATCTCGATTTAAACTTGAAAACGCCAAAGTCAAACTTACCTTTGGAGTTTTTTGCAAGAAAGATCTTTTTGTGCGAATATTTTGGGTCACTACACGAACAACATCTTGAGTTACCACACCAGTTAAAATTTATCTGTGATTCCACTTTCATCCTTGCCATTGTTGGGTCATCAGTCCTTTTATGTGCTGATTATCAATTTCTAACTGCTGTTCCACAGAATTTAACCGTTATCCCGGAACATTCTCTGCCAGGTTTGTGTTGATTTTCGAATAATAATGTCTATTTTTATAATTATTATTAATATTATTATTGCTATATATAAAAAAAATAACATAAACTCTGAAAAAAATTCGAGTTCCAGGGATTTGAAAAAGGACACTCTTACCACTGAGCTATTGGAGACTGGAGCTGTAGGTCTTTCATTTGACTGGAAACTATGACACAGTGATGACTTGGCACATATGGACTCTTAACTGCATTGCGCAGTCACATTCAGATATTATGAAAGATGCAACTAACCACCGTCCAAAGTTCCAGTTCCAGTTTCGAGTTAATGTTATTTCTCTATTTATTATACTCACTTTGGTTGGTTGGTGGGTTGGTTGGTTGGTTGGTTGGTTGGTTGATTGGTTGATTGGTTGGTTGGTTGATTGGTTGGTTGGTTGGTTGATTGGTTGGTTGGTTGGTTGGTTGGTTGGTTGGTTGGTTGGTTGGTTGATTGGTTGGTTGGTTGGTTGGTTGGTTGGTTGGTTGGTTGGTTGGTTGGTTGGTTGGTTGGTTGATTGGTTGGTTGGT
>OMLO01003203.1_pt1 | contig 13493 bp, 9 predicted proteins | sample 1674811 | NCBI WGS metagenome assembly OMLO01 (sample SAMN06265003, study PRJEB25207) | coral metagenome | isolation source: Coral host | place: Mexico:La Bocana,Puerto Morelos, Mexico | collected 2008-11-13
AAAGGGCTGAAAAACCATACCCTTTGGGGCCGCACATACCTATATAGCCCATATAAGGGAGTACCCCCCCCCCGGGCGTTAAGGCTTCTAAGAACAAATTCCTCTCAAACTACTTGTGAGGAAACATGAATAATTTCAGAACACGCCTGCAGAATAGAGATTACCCAGCTAAAACTGTATCGAAACTGTAGAAAGGCACCACTCAGAGAATAAATTCTCTGATACTGAAGATGTCGCTAGCACAGAAAAACAAAACGAAAGACAAGAAAATACTCTCCTTTGTAACGCAATGCTACCCGGCATTGTCTACCTTATAGATAATGAACATTAACTAGGATATGATAAATTTTCAAGGATCCCCCATCAACTCATATCACAAGGGAACATCACTAAAAGACTTCATAGTCAAAGCTACGTTATAAAGGCTTTAGAACTCGATCATCTACGAACCCAGAAGGAGTCGTGCAGACTTGTGAACATTTTATTTTATATCACCTTTCTATAAATAATAATATTGTAGGATCCAGGCTAGCGCTGAAACGGAGGCCTGGTAGAAGCGAGAAGTCAGAACACGCACATCAAATCTCGCAAATCAGAATGTTGCCTCGGCAAGCGAGGCTTTGTTATGAACTGAATTGCTTGTTAGGTGTCCGTATGGGATGTTTAGTTGAGATGTTAAACTAAGTAATACCCCTGTAATACGACATTTAGTAACGAAATACATCGACAATCAGAACATTCCGGACTTAACTGTTCGAGAGAAGTCAGGAAACGCGGAGAATTTTGTTCAAAGGTCAACATATACCGGTTGTTATGATTTTAGTATTCAGGAAACGCGGAATATATTGTTTCAAAAGTCAAAAGACGTGTGCACTGCATAATTTTAAAGACAGGAAATGAGTGACATTTTACTTATCGGGTAAGAAAAGGAGCAAAAATTAGTTTTTAATTTTTTCCCTAAAAACTCGCCATAGGAAGACAGCGCCATTTGTAATCTAGAGTTAACAAGTTTCCTCCTAGTAATCGTCGCTATAAAATTCCTCAAGGTCGCTCATTTCGTTGTAAGTTTGTTCTGGTGGTGAAACTGATGAACAATGAAGCGCGTCGTGTCGCGACATACCTCTATTATTCCCACCATACATGGACATATCTCCATACGCGCCTAAGCTAGAGGACTGGGGATGACTTGAAGTCACAGGTACGATGCCGTACGTTCTGTCAGCGGATGGATAGAAAACGTGATCTTGCACAGTGTATACAGGTTCTTTATACATCAAATGCGTCGCTCCTATTTTGCCTTTATCGTTGCTATCAAATTCCTCATGGTCGCTCATTTCGCTTTCAGTTCCTTCTGGTGGTGAAACGGATGGACCATGAAGCGCGTCATATCGCGACATACAGCCATCATTCACACCATACGTGGACAGATCTCCATACGTGGACAGATCTCCATACGTGGACAGATCTCCATACGTGCCTAAGCTAGAAGGCTGGGGATGACTTGAAGTCACAGATGCGACGTCAGCAGGTGGATAGAGAACCTGATCTTGTACAGTGTAAGTAGGTTCTTTAAACGTCGCTGCTAATTTGCCTTTATCTTTCTTGGAACTAAAAAAATGACGTCAACCGTCACTCTGTCTGCAGTCAAAGAGACGGTTCGGCAAAGGCAGAACTAACACAGTTAAAGAAATCACCTCGAAAAAGGTTTATACAAAATTTCAGTACAACAACAATTGACGAACGAAAGCAAACAAATGTAAGCTAATCAAACGATCAAGATAACAGCTCAAATGATACATTTGAAAAAGGCCTTCGTGATTGATGCTCTCAGTTCAATCTTGTTTACAGCTTCACACAGCTGCAAAAAGCAACTTTTACGTGGAGGCGGAACACAACATCGTGGAAGGGAAGATACTGTGCAAAACGCTATTCAGCACATAAAAAGAGGAATACAGGGGAACTTTTGGAGACAAATAACGTATGGTGTAAATCAGTGAAATAAACTGCAACCTACCGCTTTCTTGATCGTGACCGTCTTATCATCCAAACTATCAACACAAGTAATAAAATAACCACTGGTCCAAAAACCAAAGGGGCAATGTACCACTCTCCAGTGAAATCTCCTTTGAAAAACCCCATGTATTTGCGGTCAATTCCCGAGAACTCTTCTATAAAAGAAAAGAACAGTGCTTCCTTAAAGCTTTTAGTTGGTAATTCGGTTCTCTTTTCATTCTTATCTTTTATTTTTTATTTTGCATAGGTTTTGAGTTTTTCTCTCTTTCGTCTGAAGACCTGAGGTTGGTGACGTGTCGGTGAGTGGTCGTGACGGCTAAGCTCTGGGCTGCCAACCTACTTTCTTCGACGAATGATAAAAACCGAGTAAACCTGAACTAAATCATTTTTAAGAGGTTTTCATTGGGATTAATATGTCTCGACTTTTCTAACGGAGTTCCTAATCTGCTAACCTGTGTGTGTCTCCTCGTCGTGCTTCACGATCTCTGGGAAAAAATATCGTACTCAGGGTTAAAAGATTGAAGAGAATTCTATCCAAAAATACTCTATATGGTTTCACCTAGCACAAGTGCCAGGCACATGCGTCCACGATGTGTTCTTTTATACGCTACATATAGTTTCTTCAGTTTCTATGTCAGTTCTAAACATATCTTAAGTATGCTAATTAACGTCCACTGTTTGAGAAAACAAGGACTTTCTCGATAGATCATATTTCAATTCATGAACAGTTATAATAACTTATTGAGTTTTATAGCAATTGGCTTATGCCAATTAACCTACAGTTGAAAAGCACAAGCCACGGCTTCGAATTTCGCTGAAGTCCCGAAACGTTTTTTAAGAGGTAACTTGAAATCGTTTTAATTTGGATGTTAGAATTGCAACAATCTAGTATCTTTATCTATATTTATTTCCGCGGTTCGGATCATCCATACTATGAAAAATAAGTAATTACAACACTGATAGCAAGAGTTTATAATGCTAGATGTACAATTTTAAAAATTTAGCATTAGGAAGTTCTCTTCTGACGATATTTACCTTCTACCAGCACGTGAATGATGTTACGGACCTAGCAGCCCCCATTTATGAGTAAGACCTCGTATAACCCCCCCTGGTCTGTTGTTGCATCAGAAATTTCCAGCTCGGTTCCCGATGAACCTTCTGTATCCACAAATGCGTAATGATTATCTTTGCTGACTTCTATCCGATTTCCGTTATGAATCCAGAGTAGTTCGCCTCCTTCTGATTTGTTAACTTTTAAAATACCCCTTCCACCAAGCTTTATTTTAATAGGACTCTTTACTAAGGTGTTTAGTTGTGTATCTGAAAGATCAATCGGATAACAAGATACACATCATATGTGAAATAATAACAAGTACATTCTGCTAAGGTGAGATCTAGCTCATTAAAAGTATTTTTTTCACTGCTAAATATTTATTAGGGCACTTATAATACCACAAAATACTAAACATAACTTACCAACACAACTGACCATGAAGCCGTATAACTCCATATGTGATCAAGTATGATCATATAGAAATGTGCCCGTCAAATGGAAGGAAGAAAGGTAGAGAAAGATGGAGGGAGGGGGAGAAAGACAGGCAGGCAGGTAATAAGAATTAAGGTTGTGCTATACATGATGTCTAGCACTACCTCTATTCGTTTCCCAAATGTATTTTGAAACTGAAGTTAATTAATTGAAACGAAGTTTCTCTTATAGCGGGGCCTGTTTGTGGAACAATTTGCCCTAATACTTAAGAAATGCTGACTCTATTGAGCAGTTCAAACGTACATTCAAGCAGGTATCTAACCTTTCAGATTCCCTCGCGGCAATCATGTAAAACAGTTGCAAAGGGTCTTTTAACTTACTTACTTTTAGCTTAACTGATGATTTTCCCTGTTTAAACAAAGTTACTGACTTACTTACTTACTTACTTAACATCATTTTCTTGAACGTAAGGAAAAGGGGAAACCGCGTGAGCTAACGCTAAATTTTGGCGATGATTTCTCCCCGTTGTGGAGACTGTTTTCAAAACTACTTAAGAAATTCACATTTATTACCTATTGGAAACAGGCAAAGTAAACGATGTATTATAATTGAAGTACCATTGATACATTAAGTTTATACGCTGAAAATGGTGCAAATCGCAAAAAAACGCAAGATTTTCTTGGGAGGATGAGGCATGCCCCCAGACCCCCTGGCGGAATATACTCTTTAGCGCTATATTTGCTATTGGACGGCCGCTCGCAGAATTTTAGCTGAAACCATGATTCACTGCATGCCAAGAATAAACTTTGTTAGGGTAATGAATAAATACAATTTATGTTTCCCTAAACATCAAATAAAAAATCAATGCAGCCTCATTTCAGGCAAAAGCTTTTAAATGTGTCTGATATTTGGTTGTGCTTCGCCCGAAGTATAATTTTGGCAGATAAGCAAAACAACTGGGTGAAAGATGTTCCAGGCAGTCAGATTGTAGTGAGTGTCACAATTACGATTGCGGCAGTAGAATATCCCTTCCCCGCTCCCCAAGGAAAAAAGAATGCGTGCAAACAAACCTGGCCCCGAAAAAAATTCCTGCGGAGGCAGTGGACGCGGCGAAAAATTCATGCATGGAAGCTAAAAAAGTTCAACACCCCCTGCCCACCCCCCATCACTTAGTCAGCTTAAATGTCAGCGGTTCACTTTCGGAGTCAACATGTCGGTTGGTTCTTAATCGAGGGATGTGTACTTCTTTGTCGTAAAAAAATACCGCTGTTCTTTAAGAGAGAAGGGAAAAAACGTCTTCACTATCTTCAGCAGATGTATACGCTTAATCGAGCCGTAGTTTGGGTATGAGCGATGGCTAGTTGATGTGGAATTTTCAAGCGAAGTCAGACCACTCATCTGGCCATGCCGGGTTAGCGGCGAAAGCTACATGAGTCAAACTCATGCACTCAAAACTGACTTCGTTTCCTTTATTTGAAACATGCATGTCGAATAATTTCGTCGTTAGTTTCTGATCATTATATATTTCTCTGCGAGACAAGATAAGGCAGTGCTTCGTCATGAAAAATCTTTCAAAATGGAGGAAAAGCATGGAGACCATCAAAATTCGTCAAGTTCCCAAGGCCATAAGTATTTTCAACTACTTACGTCTAGTGATACCAGGCGGTTTCTTGCCGTAGTGACATTTTTTCTAGTGTATCTAGTTATAGGCCGTGTTGGTTTAACGCGAATAGGATGCATCACTTTTTCAAAATTGCAGTTTGAATTAGATCAGGAGCCCTGATGTGATCCACTTTCAGTTTGCGTGTTTAATCGAGCTGCAGACAATGGGTGCCATTAAAGACTTTCTGAATGCTTGGTTCGAGTTCAATAATTATTAAGACATATGAGAGATAGAGGTGTTTGTTTTGTGCAGCGAATAGTTTTTCTTCTTTAATTTATTTTTAAAGATGTGTTGAATGTAGGTGTTGACAATGGCCGCCACTAGCCACCGAAAATTCTCTAAAACACGATAAAAATTTAAAAGATCTGATCGAACAGATTGTGAAAAGATTGATTATTAGCATAAACACATGAATGTCTCGCAACACACAAGAAATGAGCGAAATCTGTTTTTTCAATGCAGATCGACCGTTGCGCTCCCACAGAGACTGCCGCGAAGGCAGAGAATCAACTTCAATAAAAGCACTGTACAATGTTTTGAAAGATTATAAGAATCTGATGATACAGGAATTGATCAATTCGTCGTATGAAAACTGTTGTACGAGAGAAAATGCAGATCTTGGTTGGGAACGGTGATTTGTTGGACAGCGAAAACTGCGGTACAGAGAGCGCCGCCAAATTTTGCCTCGTAAATCCTTCATTTTAATGCTGCCTTACAGCTTGCAGTGAAAAAGATATAAGACACTGATCATGAGCTGGTGATCGATCAGTTTGGTACCAAAACAGTGCACCAGAGAATGATGAAACAAGGCTAACGGTGAAACAAATTGACGGTGCTAATCAACGACATAGCAATGAAAAGCATGGAATACGCTCTGTTTCGTGGAAAAATTCAAAATTGATTTATCTAATGGCCAAGTTCACGTACACCTACAAGTGTGAAGTCAAAGCTTTCATCAATTGCTTGGCAGGGAACGAGTCATTCAAATCAACACTCCTTCAAAACGTGAGAACGCTCATTGATGTACTTGAAGATCCTGATTGTGAGGCAATTCGTCCGAAATTTGCATAGATTTCAACCGCAAGGTCCCTCTTGTAACCTCTTTCAGTCAGTCATTTCGTGAATACTTCGCCAGTGTCGCACGATAATGAAAACGAGGGAAGTAACTTTATGGCGTGCTTTGTGGTTCAATGTCGTTTTTCGTTGGAAAATTGCTTGCTACCTTTAACGAACCTGTGATTTCTTTCAAACTGGGCCGTTTTCGTCAAAATAAAACAGCCAACTATGTTTGATATAAACATGTTTCCTGCAACCTTTTTGACTTTGAATCCATCATGGTCTCACTCTTGTATTGTGCAGTGAAACAAACTGTCGGTGATGCTCTATCGATATCCGACCAATTAATCTTGCATTTCTTGCCCATATTGCCTAAGAGCATTTGGCCAGTACGATCCCCTTTAAATCAGAACCATAACACAGGAGCCGATGACAAACAAAGAAACCCAAATTGCCCACACTCATTACTATTGTGCAAAATTCATGACAGTGAGACGCAACATAACTTGCCCTAGCAGTTCTGAGCGCGCCCTATGTTTTGCTTTATTCAAACAAGGCACCTTAATTTGGAAATAAAATGGGAATGCGTAACAAAATGGCCCGAATTCTGTTTACAGATAGGAACTCGCACAAAACGGTCCTAGATTATCAATTTACAAATACGTTCCATTCGCGGATAGGAACTCGGATCAAAACAGTGCTAAATTTAGTCCTAAATGATCAATTTTGGAGCAAAATGTGTGTCAAATGGAAGGAAGGAGGGAAGGAACTGAAAAAGGAGAAAAGAAAGGAGGGACGGAGGGAGGGAAAGGAAGACAGACAGGAAGGTGAGAAACTAGTATTATAGACTTTTGCATAAAGAAAGAGTGGTTTTCACTTTAATGTCGAAAAGTAAGGGGTTTAATTTGCGTTACTACGCCTTAAGATCTGCTTACCGAATACACTCGTGGAACGTTTTCGTCTTATCTGACGGAAGTAGAACCAAAACAAATCCACGATGGGAAAAAAGATGGCGGATGTACGTTTTACAGGCGACAATATCGTGCAAGCCCTACACAGCCAATAAAATACTTGGGGAAAGTCATATTTTAGCAATGGAAGACAGTGTGTACAATTTCATATATTCATTTACGTTCTTGACCTTCTACGGGTATATTACGAACTCACAATGTAACCAGCTCCCAGATGGCTTGATGGCTCAGTTGGTAGAGCACTGCACCGGTGTCGCAGAGGATAGGAACTCGGAGGAAAACAGTGCTAAATTTAGTCCTAAATGATCAATTTTGGAGCAAAATGTTCCATTTCACAGATGTAAATTCGGGAGCAAAACCGTCCTAATTTACCAATTTGGGAAAAATGTGTTCCCTGCTCAGATAGGAACTCGAAACAGAACATGCAGTCCTAATTTATCAGTTTGGGAACAATGTGTTCCATGCACAGATAAAAACTCGGAATAAAACAGTCGTTAATAGGAACACAGAAACGAGGAACAGTCGATACTAGTGAAACGTTCCTTTTGAAATATGGTAACAGCCAACGAAACTTAAAATCATTAACGAACGAGGCGAAGACGTAAAGATACACTCAAAAAGCGTAGCTCAAGCGCTAAGGTGAAATTAAAGCAATTTGTAAAATCTGGTGAAGCTTATTTTGCTAAAAATGATAAAATTCGGGAAATATACTGTGGACTATTGTGTATAGAAATAGTGGTTTTCTCCTGATTAACGAAAAGTAAATAATTAAATTTGTGTTACTACGCCTCAAGATTGGATTAAAGCACTCGTGCAACTTTTTCATCGAGTCTAGTAGTAGAATCAAAACCAATCCTCCGTAGGCAATAAGATGGCCGCTGACCATTTTACCGGCCCCAATATCACGCAAGTACTTCTCAACCAATAAATTACTTGAGTAAAGTCATATTTTGGGAAAGGAAGTCCGTGTGTACAATGTTTTAACAATGTTTGTCCGACATTGTTCATGAGCGTTGTGAAAGTTTTCGGGCCTTAACAATTATCGGTCCACGTATTAGTCGCCATCTCAGTTTTTATCCCGCACTTTCGAGCATCTGCAAGTTTTTATTAAGAGTTTAGATAGGTTCATTGGATTGTCTGTTTCCTTTGTAATTGGCTGGAATTAGAAATCTGGTTTCAATCTTACGACACCGTGAAAGCTGCTCTCTCTATATATTTAGCAATTAGATTAAGAGCTCAAGATTTCTATCAAGTGTAAAAATCTAGAGTGAATAATCTAACAGTTTTAGTAAAAGATTATTACTCGATCTAAACTTGACTTAAATCATTTTCACAAACACTTGGAAAATTCAAGGACGCGGCAGCCATTTTGTTTACAACCGCATGGAAATCAAGATGGAATAATCTAATTGTTTTAGTGCACATCTACTGGTCGTTCAAAGCTTTATCAGTATCTTCTTTACATACAATCAAAAACGCAAAGAAGCGGCCGCCAGTTCATTAAAAAACGCACCCTGCAAGGCTTTTAACTCACCATCTACAAAAGAATAGATAGTGAGTAGCGTAGCCAATCAGAGCGCAGCATTTGTGATAGAACGCTAGTAGATTTATACTAAAACAGAATAGATAGTGAGTAGTAGAGCCAATCAGAGAACCGCATTAGTGATAGAAGTAGATTAATACTAGAATAACTAGAACTAACTACGTAGGTGACTAATAAATTATCAAATACCGTGAACGTCCAAGTAAAATACAGTGTAAGTAACAAGGATACCAGTAAGATTAAGATGGGCGAAGTAGATTCCAGCATGAGGTGGTAAGGCATTATTTATGGTCAGCACCGTTTTGTTCTCACTCAGAGAATAATGTTCACTGTCGACATCCACAAACCGCATATACTTGTCACCCCATACTATGGCGAATCCTTCTTCAACGCCAGTAACCTCTGCTTCAAAAGAAACGGTTTCACCAGCACAGATGGCTTCAAAAGGATTGATGGACCGAATCATATGGGAAACTGTGGTGAAGAAAAAGTTATATATAAAAAAAGAACCTTACACACTCTTCTGTGTTGCTATTTGAGCGTGGCTCTCTTAAAGTGTTACTAAATTACCATTTCAAATATTTTGATTATATCAACTAAGTTGAAAATGTAAATAAGCCACCGTAAACTTTTTAACTTTTTAAAGTTAGCTTTTTAACTCGTCAAGGTGGCTAATTTACATTTTAAACTTTGATATAACCAAATTACCTTGTTACCCCCACCGACGCAGCACCACAGTTTCTTTAGAAACTTTCACCCTTTATTTATTTATCATTTCAAATAGTTTAAAGTTCTTAGTAGTTTTGTTATAGCTTGGAATAGTCCTGAAAGAAATTATACAATCATGCATTTTTCAGAGTTAATTTGCAACCGTTTTAATCGGGATATAAGAACTACGACAATCCGTCATCTTCGTTTATTTGTAGATTAGCAGTTCGGATGATTTACACTAGGAAACAACAATAACAACAATGCTACCAAGAGTTTACAATGCTAGATGTACACTTTCAGCATTATGAAGTTATCTTCTGCTGCTATTTACCTTGTAACTCCACGAAAATGAAGTCACGCACAATGCAGAATTCCGTCATAAGTAAGACCTGGTATGAGCCCCCATGTTTTGCTGTCGCATTAGATATTTCCAGCTCAATTACCGTTGAACTTTGTGTATCCACTAATGTGAAGTGACTATCCAGATTGACGTTTATTAGACGTCCGTAATGAAACCAAACTAGATCACCTTCCTCTGATCTATTAACCTTCAAAATACCCCTTCCGCCAAGCTCTATTTTGACAGGACTCTTTACCAAGCTGTGAAGATGTAAATCTGAAAGATCAAACGGATAACGCGATACAAAATAATAAGTGTAGTAATACTAATTACATCCTGCCAAGGTGCGATCTACCTCATTAAAAGTATTATCATATGGTATTGTAAATGGAAGGAAGGAGGGAAGGAACTGAAAAGGGAGAAAAGAAAGGAGAGACGGAGGGAGGGAAAGGAAGACAGGCAGGAAGGTGAGAAACTAGTATTATAGACTTTTGCATAAAGAAAGAGTGGTTTTCACTTTAATGTCGAAAAGTAAGGGGCTTAATTTAATTAGTTTAAGTTAAGTTTGTCCGACATTGCGAATGTAGGTTTTCTTTAAATATTTCTGACGTCTCATGAGCGTTGTGAACTTGAAGTTTTCGTGCCCTAACAATCATGGGTAAATGTATTAGATGCCATCTTTTTGTGACTTGTAGGCACATGCTTTCCCGCGCTTTGCATCAGCTACATGTATTTAATGATTAGAGTCCGTTCATTGGATTGTCTGTTTGCTTTGCGATTGGTCTGAGACTGAATTTATTATACGAAACTAGATTAAAAACCACTCTATATATATATTCAAGAATTAGATTTTGAGCACAAGATTTCTCAGGCAAGTGTAGAAATCGAGAGTTAATAATATAACTGTTTTAATAGAAATCTATTACCCGATCGAAATCTAACTTAAATCATTTTCACGGACACTTGGAAAATTCAAAGACGCGGCAGCCATTTTGTTTACAACCGCATGAATATCGAGAGCATATTGTAATTGGTTTAGTATGAATCTACTGGTCGTTCAAAGCTTTCTTTATGTCCTCTTGACAGAAACTTCAAAAATGCAAAGAAGCACCCGCCTGTTTTATTAACAAACACACACTGCTAGGCTACTTACTATCTACAAAAGATTATACAATAGGCCAACTTACTTTCGTATTTTTATTGTTTCTCGCCTATGATCTATTAGAGGAGAGATGCATGATTGACGTCATCATTACAAAGTTTTTCCTTCTTCATTTTAAAATGGCGGAAGGTTTTGAGAATTAAAATAACATTTTACGTTACTGGGCAAAGATAAGGTACAAAAACTTGTCGAAGCATTGAAAAGATGCGAGAAGCAGGAAGAAGTAAGAAAAAGTTTTATTTTTTTAGAAAATGACTCGGAAAAGATACTCGAGCAACCTCAGTTGGCAGTTAACTGCAAGAGTAAACCAAACACAAAATTGATCTTGCTTTATCTCGAATTTAACAAACACAATAAACAAAATGTTTGTTATATTAATTTATTTAAAAAATTCAACTTTTCTCAATCTCACAATAATTGTTGACACAGATTGATGTCAGGAATGAAACAACAACTCATCACTTCTTAAATTAATTTGAAATAAACACGTAACCTTACTTTCCGACGCGAATGTTCCAGTTCGTTTCAGGGCAATACAGCTTTATTTTGTATAGACAACAGACTACGTCAAATGACTTTTTCGTGTTCGCCAACGTGGGCAAAGGACGGCTTTCGAGTAATTGAGAAAGATTGTGAAATAAAAAAGCTGTAGAAGTTTGTTTCTTTATTATATAAAACAAGTAGATTCCATGTTACCGTGCGTCTGTTCACTAATAGATCACAGAGGACGCCCAAATGTGGTAAGAACATCAGTGACACACTCGGCTATCGCCTCGTGTACCACGCTTTGTTCTTAGCTCATTTTGACCTCGTCTGTGATCTATTACTGAACAGACGCACGGCAACATGGAATCTATTTGTTAAATAGATAGTGAGTAGCGTAGTCAATCAGCAAGCGGTATTCGTGATTTAACGCTAGAAGATTTATAATAAAACAGAATGCGTATAGTGAGTAACGTCGTCAATCAAAGCACGTCATTCGTGGTAGAAGGCTACTATTTTTTTACTTGAATAAGTAGAACTGATTAAGTAGATGACTAATAAATTATCAAATACCTTGAACGTCTAAGTAAAATACAGTGGAAGAAGCAAAGATGTCTTCAAAAACATATTTAACAAAGGCGAAGTAGTTGCCAGCATGAGATGGTAACGTATTAGTTATGGTCAGCACCGTATTCTTCGCTCTCAGAGAGTAATGTTCACTGTCATCCAAAAACTGCCTATCCTTGTCAGCCCATGAAACCTCTCTATAATCTGCAATCCATTCTATGACGAATTCTCCGTTAGAGCGTGTAACCCCTGCTTCAAGAGAAACGGTTCCGCCAGAACAGACGTCTTTATATCGATTGACGGGCCAAATCCAATAGAAATCTCTAGTGAAGGAATACTTTTATATAAAAATAAACCTTACACACTGCTTTTTGTGTTGCCATTTGAGCGTGAGACCTACTTAAAGTGTTGCTAAATTGCCGTTCCAAATAGTTAAAACTTCTTATTTACTTTTGTTGTTGCTTTTTAAAGTCCTGAATGAAAACTAACAACTGTAGTGAAGGAACAGTTTAATAACAATAGTAATAATAATAGTTCGTATAGTGTGATCGTCCGGGTGAAGGTAGCGAGTCTGAGAAGAACTGTTGTTGGTGACTGACGTTTCGACAACCTGAACAAGAACGCAACTGACAAAACTTCAACATAACAAAAACAAAAACCGACCGAAAACTGACGATAACTGGGTCAGGAATATTTCTTCCCCCTTAGACCAAATCGAGACCCATGTACTGTCTTAAGGACTAAAACACTCAGTGACGCCTAGACGGATACCTACTGAGTCTATTGTATCCAGTGTTGAAGCGGTGAACGTTCTGTCTCGTCAACGAGACTTATCAGAATCTGCCAAGGATAACATCAGAAGCAGAATTGCTTCCACGGTACAATCAGCCTCTATACCTGACAATAACTTGATAAAAGACGAACAACGCGCACTGAAACGACTGAAAAACGACGAAAGCATTGTTATACTACCAGCCGGCAAAGGACGAGTAACTGAGTTATAGACAAGACTGACTACTTTGACAAAATGGACGCAAAACTTAACAGCAAAATCCTTACGCTTAAGAAGACACTCAACGCTACAACCGACTGAGGTGCTCAGTGCCACAACCACCGAAACTGTACGGACTACCGAAACTGCACAAACCTGGTATACCGATGCGACCTATAGTCTCATTCTGTGGGTCCCCTACGTATCAACTGTCTAAATACTTGACGACCATACTGCAGCCCCTAACTGACAAATCACGACGCAAACTACAATCTACGGAGAACTTTATTGACGCTATTAAGACAGTGCAGATACCTGACGACTACAAACTTGTGTCTTTTGATATGAAATCACTGTTCACCAGTATTCCACTTCAATTGGCTCTAGAGAGTACGAAGACCGCTATCCAACAATCTACCACTGAACTCCCGTTACCGACAGAAGACATCATGGACTTACTGAACCTTTGCCTTACATCGACTTACTTCCAGTACAACGGTAAACACT
>OMLO01003204.1_pt1 | contig 13493 bp, 6 predicted proteins | sample 1674811 | NCBI WGS metagenome assembly OMLO01 (sample SAMN06265003, study PRJEB25207) | coral metagenome | isolation source: Coral host | place: Mexico:La Bocana,Puerto Morelos, Mexico | collected 2008-11-13
TCCACATGCAGAGCAGAAAAGGTTAACAATGCCGCTGGTCTTGTGAAAAGCTTAAATCCACACTGAAACAAGACACACAGTGTCAAAGCATTATTGAACTATTACCTGGTCTACAGGCCATGTTAAATATTAAGAAGGGTCTTGGGTGACAGCATGTTGACATAAGACCATGTATTGAAAAATCAGGTTGTAGTAAAGTTTTGTGAGGATTTCACAGCCTGCCCTCTTCTGGAATTTTAAGCACATCTGTACGTGCAACAAACACAAGTTGACTCTTTGAAGATCGTGCATGATGGTTTGGCACATGAGTATTAACTTTTTCCTGCCTTGTTCTAATCCATTCTCTAGCCCAAACCATACTATACCTTTCTTTTTATTACTTTTTCCTCCTCAGAGAGCAAACCTACCTCCTTAGATACTTAGTTTAGCTGCAAATTCAGCTGTCTCCTTAAACTTGATCCGATTACTGTTGCAATTCAATTTTGATTACCCCAGCATAGTTTAGTTAACCACCTAGATACACTAGGCTCTTGTTGATCTAGGAATTTATTAAGTCGCTAAATTGACAAATCACTGCACAGTTCATAAGGATGGGAAACATTACCTAGTGGACAAATCTTTATCAACTGGATAGTGTAGTTAACTTTGTTACACTTAACCAGTAGTTATCCACCCCCTGAACAACTGAGAACTTCAAGTTGGCAAAATTGTAGTAAGTATTGCAGAGTATATGGCTAAGTGAACTGAAAATGTTGCAGGTTATGAATATCGCAGTGCATGTCCAGATCTTAAGAGGTTTTGGTTATTTCTAAATCACTGACACACGAGTTCCAGTTCTTTCCCTTTGCCCATCCTAAGAAATTGCTGCTTTATGCACATACACCCTATAACAACTAACCCTTACATTAATATATACATGTATCTTACAAATGGTACCTGCGTGTCTTTGATTCCTCGCACGCAAAGAAACCACACAAGGAAATGAAAGCCATACATTAGAAAGTTCCTAAAAAGAGAGCGCTGAAAAAGAAATTAGAAAAGTGTATTAGATTAGAAGACTACTGTGGAATTCATCCAGAGATGTTAAACCGGTAAACCTCTGGCATCATCATGAGCTGTAATTGAAGTTTCAACTACTAAATAAATACTTGTTAATCAAAAATTTAAGCTAACAGCATTACATTTCTTTCTTTTCTTGGTAACTCTTGACTGTAGTTTTTGGTCACTTTGCACCTAAGTAGACTTGTGAAAAGATTTCTGTGTTTGTACTCAAACTAAAGCACCCTGATTATATTCTCACTCTAGAAAAGCTCTACTTACTTGTGCTACAGCTTCATCTTGAAGATGGGCTCTTGAACCACAAATTATTACAGCTTTGTGCCCCTAAATAAACAAAAACATGTTGAACAATAAACAACATATATTTATGTTGTAAATATTGATTTGAAACATACTGTTACAATGAGATCATGAATGCTCTTTGTGACGAATAGTACGGGTAGTATATAATATGTGCAAAAGGTTACACTTCTAATGGCAGAGACATTTCAAATAGGAAATTAATGCTGGTTTGTCTGCAATACATGTAAAGAGGTTAATAAGTTTACTAAACTATTTGCTCTCTAGGCTGAAGATTTTCTATCTGTTGAATACATTATAGAGGATATATGAACATAAAGCTGGAACCTAGGAAGCTCAGTGTCCATAACAGAGTAGTGTCTGTATAAGAGCCAATGTCCATAAGCAGTAGTTAAACTGCACTTACATAAAAGTTAGCTTTATCTCAGTTCCCTTTCCCAGGTTTCTAGATCCAAGTCATGTAACATCTACAATAAATTAAACTGACCTTCTTTCCATTCAGATCGTCTAAAGCAGTCTCTAATCTTGCCAAGTCAGAAAATTTACTTGCTCCATCTGCATCAGCCATAAGCAACCGTCTACCCCTGGAGCTGAACATGCCCTGTGCGACATGAGAAAGCATTTTTGAGAAACGTTTCTATTTTAAAAGTACATCAACATTTGTAACAAAGAAGAAAGACTGTTGGTTACAAATTTATTGATTTGTTAGACAGACATATTGCTCTTTATTATTCAACAATGCTTCATAGAGTACAAATAATGCGCGAAACAAGTACAAATATCACACGATATCAATATTTGTACTTGCCTCATTCCCCCACCAAGCAAACTATTAAAAACCTTGGCAAGTCAGAATTTTGGGGAAACAAAAACGTTGGATAATAAATCTCTTATTAGACATTTTAGTTTGTAGTATAGCTGTAAATTTTTACTCATCATTTCTATTTTGACTTGCCTTTCGGGCTCGCGAAAATACTGCATGACTCGTAAAAATATACAGCGATACTACACACTAAAATGTCTAATAAGATATATAAATTAATTAGCATTTTTTTAAAATAAGCTTTCTTATCATATTCATTATTGTGTGACAAATACTGCAAGATCCTTTAACTTCTATTGCACACAATCATATATACGATAAAGGAAATTGCCTTCTGAAGGATCTTTGCCTGACATACAATGTAGTTAGCTTCTTCACTATCAAGCTATCATGGGTCATTAGTATGTACCCTTGTCACATTCTTGTACATGTATAGCATCAAGCAGTTTTAAGATTAACTGACAGAGAGCCTTGGTTAGGATTTTGAACATTGTACAGTTTCAAGAAATGTCCATACCAGTTCCCTTTTACACTCATCAGAAATTTTAAATGAAAGATGGGCAAGGGGGGTCAAAAGCCCAATTTTTGGAGGAAAGCATGAAGCTTAAATCTTACCAGTCTCACTGCTCCACCTTTACCTCGATTTTTCTCTAAAGTCAACACCCTCATTTGGTGGACACCATACTTCTTTGAATATTCCAGAGCCACCTACATCAGACATACGAATAATGATACTTTTGCAAACACAAACAGTTACCAATTTATCTTTATGAATTTCCAGGTTGCCTCTTTGAATCATTTACTAGTTAGGATGCTATGCCAAGTTCAACTTGCAACCAGTCTTGTAACTGGCATATATCAGGCACTCAGGGCTCAAAAAAGTTCCAATCAGTAGTCCAGGACAGGTAGATTTTCCTGTCAGGCAATTAAATTCTCATTTGCACTTGCCTGATGGGCAAGGGCTCAAGCAAGTTGTATGGCAACTAAATAAAAAGTATGCTAAGAATTGCTCAGGGTGTGCAACAAAAAGTTGAGACTACTTGGAATTACATTTTTGTTTTGAAGATCTGGCATTTTAACTCATCTTAATTCAATTCACTAACCTCAGATGTTGCATCTTTGCTACCATCATCCACTACGATGATTTCATAGGTAAACGATGGTTTCTGTTTCTGAAAGAAAAATGCAATTAATCTAACTACTTTTATCACAGCATAGAAGGTTTTAGTTTACTTTAGTACTGTTTTCAAAAAAAGTTGCAATCAAAATTCACCAACAACCAAGCTTATACAAAAGAAATAAACTTGGTGATGTCCTTTCATGTACAACTTGTTACTAGTTTGCACTTTCTGGTGTTATAAATGTATATGAAACAAAAGACAATTCTACATAGTATCAAGGTTAACATTGAATCACAACAAAAAAAAAATGCAAAGAAAGGCTCAGATGGACCCCTCCCTTAACGAGATTACTAAACAAAAGAGAGCTGATGTAGTCATTAAAACCCTATCATGTTTGATACACTGGTGTAACACCATAGAAAACAACTCATTTCTTCTTCATGTCTTCATACTTAGTTGATACTGCCTAATATATACTTGTATTACAAAATAACTTATTACCTTTTCATTTTCCAGGTATTCAAATGTTTCATCCAACATTATAGGCACTGAATAAAAAGTCATTTATAAAATAACAATTAATAATGAAAATAATCTTATGTAATAGTTTCTACAGATGGGTGACAAGGAATGGGAGAGACGAGCAAATGATCGATACAGAATTTTCCAACAATCAGAATGAAAGGACTACCTCAATATTTTCTATTTTGGCATTGGGTATTTCGTGTACAAGGTACAATTTTTTCCATATCAACATAGGTATATTTCTAGCTCTTCTCTAATGTTTACACAAATGGTACATGGAAGTCATATCAAGTCGTATATTGGAGCCATGCACTAATTTTAGAGGTCTGAAATATTCTATAGGTTTCAAGGATTTGGGCTGCACAACCCAACTAAGATCTTTGGGGACTACCCCTCAGGTAGCCCTACTGCACACGTGTTACAGGAAATCACAATAATTATTAACTAAGCTCAATTAATTAAAAGGACTTATAATTATCTTTTTTGTAACCTTAGACAGGGACAGTATATAACTTATGCTCTACATTTTGGTTTCAACCAAATCGAATTTTTATTTTGTCACGTTACTTTTTTTTCTCCAAATAAATAACAGCCACTTCAAAGTTGCATCATTCAACGGAACAGCTAAACAAATATACAGCTTAATTACAAACTTAGGCTTACATCGCTCCTCTTCGTTGTACGAAGGCACGATCACCGACAAATCGATGGAGCCTTCTTCCTCCATGATAGGAAATGGATAGGTGGCATTGTTTTTGTTTGGATCCTTGTAATAATTTTCGCTGTCAAACCTAGAAATCATTGGCACTGTATCCCAAGTCGCCAGACGAATACCTACAAGAATCTGCGAACAACACAAATCAAGAGTTATTGACCGCACTGGTCACAAGAAAAAAAGCGCAAATACCTCCGTGAGAGAAACTCTTGATTTCTGAATTACTTATTCCTCAATAGTACTTACCGTCACAAAAACAACTGGAATAACAAAAAGTAAAGCGTAGAAAATGGTCGTTAAAGTTATATCATGGAAAAAGGCAAGGAAATCCATCACGGAACAAGATAGGGGAGATTTTCCAACTTAGAAACCACGCCGCAGAACCGAAACCAAAATGATTGACTTCATGTAAGAACCCGCTAAACATCTTTCTTTTCTCCAATAGAGAGGCACATGCCCTGCTCCTTCAACACACAAATTCTGCGACAGGTGTTTCACGGCAGAAAGCCGTTGGGAGTGCTTATTTTTTTGATGTTTCCATTAACTGATAACAAAAATCATAAAGACCACAAATGATTTGGTTTCAAAGTTGAACTCTTCGAAATGGGATACTAGCGAAGATAAAATCACTAAAAAGTAAGAAACTTTCATCGATTCATCTTTGCCATGTTTTCAAATTATCTTCTGTCTTTATATGTCCCTGGTGGTGGACTGGAATTTATTTTTTATCTGCGAGAGGATTTAGGGAGGGTAAGAAAAGGAGCTTTGTAGCTTCCTTCTCAATGTCCCTCCCCTCCCTTCAAATCTCTATTTTGTTTACCTCCCCCTAATATTTGTTCTTGTTCTACCACGCGTAGCAGTACTACGAACAGTCTTTCTTGAGGAATTAGAGACAAATTAGAGATGGAAAATGAGAACGGATGACTTGTCGTCGCAAATCTAATTCGGTGAATGAATTACTTCGTATCTATTTACATAAAGCATTAAACAGATTGATTTTCCATTCCGGAGACACTCAATGCAAAGCAAAGCAGGCCGAATTACGTCATTTGACAGAAAAGTCAAAACAAGACAAAGTGTGAAGCCAATTAAAACAGCTTGTCCACTGCTTTGATTGGACTCTACTCAAACTTTGACTGTAAATGAGGCAAGTGGGTGTATTCGAGGGATCGTATGGCGGACGTATGGCATATCAGCCTCGTTTATTTAGCAAGGAGACTATTTTTTGTTTGAAATCTCCTTGGCAAACAATAGCCTGTAAGCAGAGTTGTTTACCCCTGTAGGACATGTACTATCTTATGCATGCGTAGAAAATGACAAAAGTTGCTCACTGCAAGACACTGCCACCAGGCAAAAGTTACAACTCTTAGTTCTGCTCCATGACTTCTGATTATTACCTCCGCCATTTCAAGTCAAAGAAAAACGAAACAATCCATGAACGAGTCTTTGGTTTTCAGACAAGACTGTTTAAAGTTGAACGACTCTGCGGGTCTTCAAAGCTAGTGCCATACAGTTAACACTCCGGTACCGGTTGCAACTGATTGATTTTTGACTGCAACACCGTTTCCACTATAAATCGTTGAGGTTTGTATAACGAACTATTGTGGTTGGTCTGAGAAGTGAACTGTTTCAAAAGGCAATTCATTAAGTACGCAACGGGATATTTGTGCTCATACAAGGCAAATTATGGATTGAAAAGGATTTATTCTAAAAGACAAAACTCGCTGCCGGGTCTTGACTAGTCAGCCGTGGCAACGGGCTACTGCTTTTATTTCTTAAGTAAATATTTCCTTCAGTTCGATGGAACGTCGAAAACATGAAATAATTTCTATAGTCTAACAAATTAACTTATCGTTTAGAAGGTTGAAACCCTTAAACATCTCTTGTTTAAAAGAATTAGAGGTGGAACATCGAGGAAAACGTTATTTATTTACTGCGACAGTTGGAAGTTTGTCCGACAAAGATGCCAATTTCTTCGTTTCACGGATTGAGAAAGAACTCCGTTCCAGCAAATTCGTGGAACAGTACAAGAACTTCTGCCCCGAGAAGTCCTTCTTATAACAATCAAACAAGCAATTATACAAGAAAAAGACACTTGGGTGTGCCGCGATTATGGGACAACGAATATGACGAGACGTTTGATTTAGACAGGAAAGAAGGTGAATTTAGATATTCCAAGGGTTTGTATCCTGATGGACGAATTTCAAGAAAACTATCGGCAAGTTCTCGACCTAAAAGCGCACGCCTCGCCGATAGGGAACTAAAGAGGCGCGATACCTTTCCGAGGTTTGCAGGCGAAAATGGCACTTCGCGCATGAAAGGACAAGATTACAAAAGAAGTAAGAGCGATCCGTCAATTACAGCGGATAAGAAACGAAGAAAAAGTAGCACCAAGTCTCCCAAAAGGCCATCGACCCTATGGACAGCCGGCAAGAGAGGAGAAAATTCCCCTTCCACCGCGCGCAAAAGGAAGGTAGGTTGCTAAAATGTATTCAGGTTTAAGAAGTTAATTACTTTAATATAAAGAATAACTGAAAAAGTTTTCTTGATCAGTCAGAGTTCTCAGACCAATGAAAGTCAGTCATGTTACAGTTATTGGTGGGTGTTCATTCCAATCTCCTCGCTGTACTTAGATTTGTAGTTTAATTTAATCTAATGCCAATCGAAACGTTTCAACACTCGAACAATCAAAGGTGTTAAATCAGAAAATCATCGGTTTCTGGTTTTCGTGCACATGGCTGAATGAACACACAAACAAAGCTGATCGAGTATCTATATTTATCACGGAATAGGATTTATAAAATTTCAAGTTCGTGGCGAAATTAACTCAGGCTGTGACGAAAGAATCAAGACTCGATTGAAACAGTATTCAGTAAAATATATCTACACATGCACACATGTATTTACATCAATGATCAGGTCATCAGGCAACGAATGCTATTGCTCGCAAAATAGAGCTTTGTGAGCTTTGTGTATCAACAAGGATGTGATTTTAGGTCATTCACATCGGCTCAAGCATCACCTAAGTCAATGGATGAAAACATATTGTCACTTCATTCGTCGTCATGTGGCACTGAAAGACTGGGGTAACTGAAAAAAATTTGTCATTCCTACTGTGATTTCACCGTTTTGATGACAAACTTCGAGTTTAACCGATAAGGAATAAACCACTGATCACTGAACCGCACTGGGCGTGACCAAGGGGGGGGGGGGCAAAACTAGCTTCCTCGATACCCTTATTCTAACCGGCGAGCGAAAAGCGGCTGGTAATTCGAGCTTTCGACGAGTTCAGCGATGTAAATCTTATGTAGGACTAAAATGTTTCAGTAATCAGTAACTTAACTTTGGGTAGTGCTTGTTATTCTCTTTTACCGAGTGAGCGAAGGAAATCTCAGCACACTATAATGGAATTCCGATAGTGCTTTTTCGACAGGCATATTTTCAGTGGAGGGGCGGAGCCCTGACAACACTAATCCGTACATTTTGAAAAGTGCTCCGTTCTAGTGTGCTTCGTTGTCTCCGGAGGCTTTTGAAAGCGGTACGGGGCGAAAAAACGTCACGTTCCGTCATATCCATCAGCGTTTTCGGTCGTTTACTGGAAAAACGCATCGAAAAGTATGCGTTTCCATACCAGAACAAACCAGAACAGATTAGTATGGAAGGGTGAAAACAAAGCGAATACGCTGGTGTTATCGAAAATATTTTGCTTCGTTTTCGAGAAAACACGCGTAAAGTGCCTGTCTTACTACTGGTAAGTAGTACTAGGTGGGGGGAGGGGTGGCGCTTTTTATTAAACTTGCAATTGACATTCTAACTTAATTGCATTTTTGCGTGAATTATTTTACGAACGGAGATTTTTAAGAATGGAAAATTTGCTCAAAAATGACAACCATGCAAATATATATTGGAAAATATTTTCTTTTTATCTCAAATAATCAAATAACATTGCCCGCTTTTCATTGGTCACCGACCGACCGCCCGTGATCTGTGCTCGCTCGGGGGTGTCTGGCGTTAGATGGCTTGCGGCAGTTTGACCAGGAGCAGAAACTTTGACTCTGCGTTTACGGGCTTCGGCGGTACCCCAACGAGAAAACGTTAACGCTCTTACTGTAGCAACGAGAGGTTTTTCCAAAGTAAGCGAAAGCAATCGTCTGATGAAAGAAGTAAATATTTAAGAGCAGGTAAGGTTTCAAAGGGCGCTAATTGACGGTGTTGATTTCGTCCACGATATCATAGACGTAAGCTTATTGATATTTTCCTTGCAGAATTTTATCACGGACAAAGGTTTGAGTGCATAAGAGTGTTAAGCTTATTATATACCAGTATGATCGCACAGGTTTTTAAAAACTTAGCCATGTCTCAAGATCCCGGCAGGATTCGTGTCAAGAACTCGTTGCTTACTCGATGAGCTCGGCGGACCGTGCAGTCAGTATGGCATGGAATTGTTATTGATTACACACTGATTTCTGTAAAGCCCTTTTGTTTAAGATAAACTTCTTAACTGTGCTAACATTGTTAGGAACCAGGTCGTATAGAAATCTCTCCGTGGGTGTGAAAGGTTAAAATAAACGTTGGAAAGAGACCGGGTGGTAGCGCGACCTGTTAGCCTGTGTTAATTTCGTGGTACTTATCGCGTTCACCCGAAATACCAGCCGGCAACCTTACATCAGCTTTTGTTAGTGTAGGAAGCGAATAATTTCTTTCATAATTTTAGCCAAGATATTACAGTTTGCCTTATATCTACTTAAGAGTTAAAAGCCTTAATATTGATAAGCTTATGTGCACCTTCGATCTTGGCTCAGTAATTTTATGAAACAGGTAAGGCGAAGCCCCCGACGCAAACGTCTTATTATTCCTTTTGATTAGCAATCGTTATTGTCATAAAGATGTAGTTTAATGTTTGCTTACAAGTGAATTTATATGTTCCAATGAAATTTTTATTGTTTTTCGCACGCTTCGACACTCGTGTTGCCGCAGAAAGACGACGTTGCTATAGCGAATGTGTCTATTTTGTTGACTTGGCAAGGAAGTCGCGTTTGTTCAGCGTTTACATTGAGTGTCATATTTCGTTAAAACCATTAGCAGGCGCATAGTAACATCTTTTCTCTCCTTCTTCATCGTTTAGGTCAACAGTTATTTATCTCCGCCATCTTTCTCTTCACCTGATGGAAGTTTGAATGGAGGCTTTTCAAGGAAACCGCCAAATCAAGGAGACAGAGTTGTGTGCATTTTAAACAAGAAGCCTCAACTTGGAATTCTAAAATACATTGGAACAACTCATTTTGCCGACGGCGAATGGTGTGGAATCTTATTAGACGAAGCTTGTGGGAAAAACGATGGATCTGTGAGAGGAGTGCGATATTTTAGGTGCAAGAACAAACACGGAATATTCGTTCACTCGCACAAGGTCAAAGCTGCCGATGACACTACTCTTTCTCGATTAAATTTGCTTGAAAGCCCTTGCAGTCCACAATCAGCCGAGAAAAAGGATAAAACTACTGTAAATAGGGGGCAAAATATGTCTTCGAGCGACGTAGAAATCGTCGGAGGCGACCACATGGCTTTTAAACATCGCGACATCAAGTCTCTGAGGTTAACCAAAAGGAATCGGTCAGTATCTTTAGATAGATACCTGTTTCTTAAAACTAAACAACTGGCCAAGGGATTTAACATATTATTACATAGCCCTGAAAAGGACGGCAAAATGAACACCTGGGACCAGAATCGATTAAATCGATGTCGCTCATTGCCTAAAATTACCAAGGAAAACTTAATATGTGATTCAAACGAGTATTGTTTGAACAGTGAAATGGTGCCCTTGGAAAGGAACGTTTGTCAGAGAGAGCCCATATCTTGTGGAGAAGGCCAAAAAGTTGATCTATACGATAATCCCACAAAAGTAGCAGGTGTGCTCAGTTCTGCAGAGGGAGAAATAAACAATTTGAGCAGAGAGAATCATAAGGGATTTTCTGAGAATTCCCCATCAGAGAATTCCTTAAATAGACCAGATGGTTTTCATACAAGCCAAAATACCACCAACGGAGTCGCAACTGCTGTGCACAAAGTGGGACATGCTGTTTCCTTAGACACCCATTTCATGATCGAAAAAGGACAGCTGACCATCTCAAATAGAAAGAATGATGACATCTCCTGTTTGTCACATCCTGTCAACAAGGAAGACCCTTTTATACAAGGGCGACATTGTAGCTGTCCCAGTCTGCATTGTGTGGACCATTTTTCAGAGTCCATTACGACATGTTTAGATCTGGGACGCATTGAACGATCTGTTATTCCTGAAGCAGAGGATGACTTCAATTTAGAAAGTGTCCATGCTCACGAAGATCATCATAAACCTTTAGGATGCTCTCACTCTCAGTCTGAAACACTGGGAAAGATTTTTCAGAAAACTGAAGTATTAAGGAGTAAATCATTCTGTTCAAGAGAAGCTGAACTGACACGCACAGGTAGCTGGCCATGTTTGACTTCAAGTCCAAAACAATCTCTTAGACGTTACAGCAGCAGCAGCAATATTGACAGGTGTGGAAGAAGTGGAGATTATGAAGATGTGTTTAATGATGAATTTACTTCAGGGTTGACACCTGTTAAACCAATATCAAATGATGCAGCTAAAGGGTGTCTTGATTTAAAACATTTTGACAGTGTGTTGCAAGCTGGTGCTCATCTCACTGTAAAGAAAGTGGGCAAGTCCCTGCAAACAGAATCTCGAGATTGTGCTGTTGATGCAGATTCCAACTATGCTGACAGCCTTTCTGGATCACAGGCTTCACTGTCATCAACAGGAACAAGCGAAAGCAAAGGAAAGAAGACATCTACAACAAAAAGAATTTCTGGTGCTGCGAAGAGTTCTGGGGCTAAATCTAGAGCGATCCCCATTAGAAGTAACACTGTGTCAAAACCACTACAACAGAAGCAATCCAGACAGGAGCAAATGCACCAGCAACAAAACAGCCGAGTCCCATTTTCCAGCATCACTGGTAATAAATCACATCTGCCAAAAACAACTACAGTCAGTACAGCAGGCAACAATGATGTTAAAATGCAGAAACGGCATACCCTGGGTACACTTCCGGATGTGAAATCGTTTGTACCTCGGCCTTCAATGAGCAAACGGCCTGTGAGTGGTGGAATAACTGAGCACTCTGCGAGAGATAAAGCAAAATCATCAAACCTTCCAGTTAAGAAGATGGTTACACCTTCACAGATTTCCAAACCAGGAACATCATCTAAGCAGGAGAAAGAAACTGAGAGAGCTTCTGTTCAGAGACAACATAGTTCTGCTGCAAGTCGGCCACCAGTAGCCCCTATAGTTAAAAGAGAGTCTGGTTTGGTGCGATCTGATTCAAAGGCACGGAAGATCAGCAAGTCAGCTGCCATTCCCGTGAAGGGATCTGCAGGTAAAGAGAAAGAAGCAAGTGTTGTTGGGCAGAGGGTAGTTGGTAGCCAAAATTCCACAGCAATTAAAGGTCCAAAAGGGTCAGCTGCATCAACTGGATCCAAGCCACAAACATCACGTGTGACCAGGTCAAGCAGCTCTGTTAAAGGTAATAGACAAATTTTCTTTATGACATGGTTTGTGTTTGTCTTATCAAAATTGGTTTACAGTTTGTATATGCAGTAGCACTACCCAATGTCCAAAAAGCCAATTTCGCTATATTTAAATTCTGTCTTGGTTACGAGCCTTTGGGGATAAATACAAAATAAATTAATTATTCATCCTTCAACCTCAATACAATTTCTTTTGTTTTTCCGAAAGCCTCAGAGCCAAATCAGAATTTTTATTGATATTATGAAATTTGCCTGCTCCTAGGAGAGCCAAAAGTAGACTTCAGTTATTTATGTTGCATAACAGTATGGAGCTGTGCAAATTACTTGTTAAACTGGACACTATCCAAATTAAGAATTAATTTGGGCAGTTCTGCTTGTGCTGGAGTTTTGGCTTCTACTCCGGTTTCATTGTTTTGAATATCAAATCTTCTGATGGTGTGGAATCTGTAAAACGAAGACAGTGCCAAAGAGAAATGCCTTAGTGTCTGTGTAAAGTGGGCTCTCAGAATAACAGTACAGCCAATTTATTGTTTCACAAGCAAAGTTTATGAGCATTAAAATGTTAAATAACCGAGTTACTACACATGCTCTGATTGGTCGAAAACCCGTTCATTTATTGCACAAGTAAACACACAGTTTCTGATATGGCAGCTAGCAAAGGAAGTACAGTAAATTTATTCTAAACACAAAAATTTGATAGTTTTTTAAACCATCCCAAAACGCCATGAACAAAAGGAATAAGTGGAACCTAAGCTTTTAATTAGATCAAACTGATCAGTCAGTATTTTTTACTTGTATTTAATGTAGAACAGTTATTTTTCTATTTCAACTTCAACTTCTTGAAGTTATAGAAACTTGACAGTTGACAGCAAAGAGAATTTACATTTTTCTTTTCTTTGGATTTTCTTTTTTGCATCACTGTTTTTTCTAAATGAAATAGGAAACATTTTCTCTGTGTTTCTATCAAGTAATAGAAACACTGTTAAAAATTTGGGAGAACTCAAAAAAGCTGTGGAAACACTCGTGAACCTGCAGCTTGTGTTCCCACAGCAGCATTTCTTGTTCTCCAAAACTTTCACTTGTGTTTCTATAACTCAAGAAACACAGTACATGTTTTCTATTTCTTAATGATTAATGAGTTGTGGTTTCATTCTCCAGTTGCAAAAAAATATGCGCAACTTTGGTATTCAGAATAATAGTATCAGTGAAATTTATATTTGCAATTTTGTTCTAAAAGATTCTGTATTCTGATTGGTCAATTTTTATGCAATCATTCTCACTAATTAATGTGAATTAATTCACCAACATTAACACAAACAATCTTAATGTCTCAATGGTTAATTCATGTGTGGTAAAATTTCATTCAATAATTAATATTTGCTGC
>OMLO01003205.1_pt1 | contig 13492 bp, 6 predicted proteins | sample 1674811 | NCBI WGS metagenome assembly OMLO01 (sample SAMN06265003, study PRJEB25207) | coral metagenome | isolation source: Coral host | place: Mexico:La Bocana,Puerto Morelos, Mexico | collected 2008-11-13
ATAAGATGAAATCTTTGGCAGGATTAAATGGATTATACATTTAAATTTAATTTCTTTTAATTCCCTAATGTGCTTTTAATATTTTTCAGTAAATTTAACGTAATTTTGAGGTTTTAGTCTTAATCCCTGAAGGTATAAAATCATTATTAGAAAAAAAAACTCTTTGTTGCAAATATTTTATATTTGGGCTAATACAGGTATCATGAACTGTTCTCGAAAAATTTTTAACTCCACAAAAGAGATCCTGACTGCTGGCGGAATGCAGTGAATGCACAAATGAGGGTATGAGACAAAATCTTTGTAGTATTTCTGTTGGAGTACGCAATTTTAATTTTCCAATATGATTTTAATTTCCCTGTCTATTCTCAATTTTCAAGTTCAGCTTTACTAGTCCGTACAGCTGCACAGTTTTATTTGTCGTGAACATGTCACGGTGTAACAAAAATATCATGATTCTTTCTCTCGAAAAGTTTTACTCCGTTCATCATATTAGAAATTTCGCGGTTTTTTCTTATTAGAGTACAGATTGACTTGTCGAAAATGTAGCTAAACCTTTCTGAACAGCATTGGTCCTTGTTTGCAAAAAAAAACAAATAAAAACTAAACGGGTAGAAAGAGACTATAGATGCTATAGAATGTCGCGTACAGATAGTGTTTCAAAACGAAGAAGGAAACCTTAAGCTTATTTTCCCTTTTACAAAAACAAAAAACATTGAAAAACATAACTGCAAAAACTCCCGAAAAGGAACCTGTACAATTCACACAAACTGCTTGAGGTAACCCACAAGAATTTTTAGAAAAACGGCTCTTTCTTGTTGCACAATACACAGGACAGGACGTCGCAAGATAACACTGCCTCGCAAATCTTTTGTTTTTATTATTTTCCTCGTTCTTTTGTTCTCTATTGTTTCACGTCAACTGTGTCTTCTACACCAAGTAAGAGCCGAAAAACCGTTGTTGAAACGTGAAATAAAATGAAAGTTCAAATTGTACCCCCAAAAAACTGTATTGCAGCACAATTTCATTCTTTTATGGCGAAAATATGTATCTTTCGTTGTGATTAACTCTGCAAAGAACATGAAACCGATTTGTCCTTAAAAATTTATAAAAGCGGTCTCATGAATTTCCGCCTTCAGCAGCCATAATATTGAAAAAAAAAAATTAAATAAATTCAAGTCTGACAGTGGTTATTGCTAGAATCGTATTGGGTTGCATAAGAAAAGATATTAACAACTGGTTCAATTTGTTCTCGTTTTGCACTGCCGTACAAGTTAGATTAAATTAAGAAGTTTAGCGAATTAAAGCTTACCGCGAATCCAAACGCTGCTGGGCTGCCATCAAGGGCGGAGAATACTAAATTGGCAGAAAACAGATAACAAAATGCTTATTAAATAGTGTCTATTAAATTCGAACAGGCACACGTAAATAGTTTTATCTCTTCACCGTGATGAATCACGCTTGTTGATAATTGACCATAAATCGTAGCATTGCTCAGTTCAGCTGATACAATGCAACACTGAAATTATCGAATTTTCGAGATTACGAATTTTCGAGATTACGAACCTTGTATAGGGCCGTAAATTCCGATAATAAACCCACAAAAACTGAGTCACAGAAAACTCTACCACACAAAACTCTACCACATCTCCTTATCCCCTTAAAATATGCCCCTTCCTTAAAATGAGTTCATAGGCTTATATTAATTGGATTCAGGTCTTACTCGATTTTCACTCAAGCAAACTGTTTCCAGCACTTCCCACGTCAAATTTTCAAAAATGCAAGGTGCCTCTGAATCCAAAGTGCTGGAAACTGTTCTGAGGGGACCTTAAGTTTTCATGCTTGTGTTTTGCAAGCTTTTCGAAAAGAAATGTTAAGTACAACCAGTACAACCAAATTCTTTATCATAATACTCTCCTCTTCCACTCCCCAAAACAAGCCAGAAAATATCTTTTGATCTTGAACAATCCCGAGGCAGAAATTTACGGTCGGTATAAAAATGATATATTTCCCGTACTTCTCCCGTACTTCTCGCGGTGTAACGAATCTCCCGGTGTACTGCCAGTGTCTATCGACGATGGCAAAATAGTCATTTTCTTTCGTAGTAAGCCACGGTTAAAAATTAACTCGGCCTTAATTAACCATTCAAAACAGAACGTACAAATATTTAAATTCTCTCAAAATTTTCGGCATGACAGACAAAAAGCTGAAAAAGACGATAACATTATCATCCCGAGATTCAGAATTAGACCGGGTTTTTTCCCGCCATTTTAGAATAGTCTTCAAACATGGTGCAAAATATAATTATTGATACCTGATGTGTCAAATTATTCGTGCAAAATTTGACTTTCTAGAATATTCAGTCTGTATCTGATGACACCAACTGAATATAGTTTGTACTATTTCAAAATGGCGTGTTTTCTTTCATATGAAATTGTCTTCCTGCGTGGAGTTCATTTTTCTTCCTTCAGTCGATAGGACAGGACAAATATAATTCCCTGATTTTTATTAAAGCTAAGTTTTAATCAAGCAAATGTTCGATGCGGTTGGCATTTTGATAATTAATTCACCAAACATTTCCCGGCTAATGATTTCACTAAATACACAGCTAGTTATAAAAGCGATCCATTTTAATTTTGCCGTAAGTCATGTAGTGAAAAATTAATAACACGGACGATTTACGAGCACAATGAAAATATAAATACCCACCGAAATACAGAGTTCCTAGGATCAAAGTTATCGCTATTGATACGTAGGAGATAAGTAAGGCTGCCCTCAACCAGCTTCCAGAAATGTCAGTGTTAACTTTATCCAACTCGCGGAACATCCCATCTGCAAAGATACAAACATGATCAGCTATTCTTTTGCGCTAATATCAGGCACGCGTAGAATTCTATGCACATCAAGGATATGGGACAAATTGTAACAATAGTACCGCAAAAACCCGAAAAAGTAACCTTGGATGAAAGCTCGAAAGCAAAAGGCATAATCAGGCTTAGCGGCTTTCAAAATAGTAGGGCATCTTTCAGAATCCAACAAGGTGCTGTCTACAGTCTGTTCGACTGAAGTCAAATTTTAAAGTTACAAATGAAAAATAAACACGCAGTGTTTGAGTCCATCCACCGACCTTGCTCGGCGCAGCGATTAGCTCTTCTCTGTCGCTCCAAATCAAAAATCCGAGAAACATATTGAAATTGAATGTCGCAGTCCTTTTGAGATGTCGTGTTGCTTTGAAGCATGTTCAAGCGGGATGGTTTTTTCAATTCACAAGCGTGACTTCACTACTAGTTTCAAACCGCCTTCAAGCGTCGAACGCATTAGAGTTTCTTAAAGATCCATAAACATGATTGTGCTGAATTGTGCTCATAACGTTTTCTAATTCCCGGATTGTAAAAAAAAACCTGCCCTTTCAACCCGTGGTTTTAAGTTGCAGTCCAAACAGGTGGAAACACACAAAATATAAAGTGGACCATCAATAAATGATAAATTCCATAATAAATTCGCTTATTTCGTTGAAGTCACGCGGAGCTTTCTCACACATTTATTTGCATTAATTCAAAACTTTGTTTTTGTTTTGGGAAGTCCGTTCTATTACGAACGATTCGTCTCTTTGAAATGCAAATTTTAGCAGCGATAACAAAGCTGTTGGCTAATGTGTTTGGATATTCAAGGGCCTTTAGGCAGCTTCGTCCATTAGCACTATTGCTTTGGCTAATAGCATCCTACGTACGATAAAGAGAAGAGTACTGATGTCATGAAGATAATTTCTGGAGCGAAATACTTTCTTCATTGTTTGTTTGTTATATTGTCCTTGGAATGTCGATAGACGAGAAGAGAAACACCATGTTAATAAATAATTAACGATATTTGCCTTGAAGTAGCCCGAACGTCGCCAACTTACTGCTCTAGAGGTGGTTTTTGTTGGGAAATCGATTATAGAAACGATCGCTGCTTTAAATTCACCATTGCCGTCTGCATCAAACAATCTTTATGCCCAAGAAAAGCAAATTGAATTTCTACCACACTCTGAGATGTGATATCGCGTAGGTCTAAAACGTTTCAGTAGCGACTGGGCAATAAAAAAGAATATTTATTCAAATCAGGCAATACTCACCGTGACGACTTGGCTTTCAGGCAACATTCCCAAATGTCATTTACGATTTATGGAAAAGGACTGTCTGATTGTGTAGCCGATAGTAGCTTTAAATTACTCATATTTCGTAGGCTTTGAACATTCTTCACCATAGAAACGTAAAGCTCGACCTGGTACTGAAGATAATTTCAATTTTTTTGTTTTGTTTTGTTTTGTTATAATAACAAAAACTCAGCATTCGATTTTTTTAATATCCCACAAGTATCAAGCTTAAGATAAACTAAAGATAAGAGAAGATAAGTAATAAGAATTAACTTTAAATTCGGTTAACATCGTCTTCGTAATAGTTTTCGAAGTGCAAACGTCACCCTAAGGCTGGTTATCACTGACGCAAAATTATGCGCACAATTTTAACATAAGCAAATTGGGACATCAGACTCATAAGCATAACATACGCACGCGCAGAATAATCAAGATTTCCATTCTCGAGACTAGCGCGTGGCGTGGGGACGAGAGTGGATACCAGCCCTCCTCATTTGTTAAACAAAATGGCGGAGTTCGCCACGTTCTTTGTGATATTTTCGCGGAAGTCTGCGTCACAATGAAGTTCTAAATTAATTGGTTAACTGTCTGCCACGATTAGTTGGCGGATGATCTTGGATCTGAAAATGCACCAGATTTGGTAACATGATCCAGCTTCAACATACTAATCTTGTTTCTCAAAACACATTTCAGGTTCCCAGGGGATAACTAACAGCTAGTTGCACCTGACAAACACCATTTAAAAGTCTCAAAACGATTTCTATGCATAGCAAATGAAGGTCAGAGTAGAATTAATAAATATTTTTTTTTCATCACGTAAAACGGAAGAGGCCTGCATGTGAAAACTCTTATGCAAATAACATTTTATCTCTCCTAAAGGAAGTTAGACAGTGTTAGGCTGATGAATTGTATAACCTCAAAAAGCTCTTGTTTTTGAGAACAATGTGTTTTGTAGCTAAAGCAGTTTAATCATAGCAAGAAAAATAATATATCGAGCTCGTGCAGATGTAATGATAATCATCAACTGTTCCAACAACATATTTTCTGTGATACCTTGTTGCCTTAACGACACTACCAGAAACGAAATAGCGAATAAATATTGAACGCAGAGATAAATATATAGACTATACTTAAAATCTGCGTCCACTGTTGCAAACATTTTCCTTTGTCTTCGATTCGTTAACGTTTTTCACTGAAACTGTTGTCTTCTTTGACACAAGAACAGTAATTTTTCATGGAATTCAGTCTTGTGACCAAAAGAAGATTCTATCGTTCTAAAGTGTATTTTAATTAATGATGGATAAACGAGCAGTCTAAACGGGTGGGGAGTGTAATTGCATATATTTGCCACTAGAAAGCGTTTTAAAAAGTGAAAATTAAATAGTAAAAACCGGAATAATAAAAATCATTCTAACGAACTGTCTTTGTGAAAGAGCCTTTCGTTCTTGGAATTCAAGCTGAAAGATAATGCAGTAACAATTTATATTTTTTAATGTTAAAGTCGTCCACTCGTTTTTCGTTAATATATTTTTCCTCAGCTGTCATCTAAAAGGTATTTAATCTGATGGTTAAAGTGTGCTTTTGTGACGCCTGTATTAAATGACCTTGGTTTTTCCGTTCTTAGAAATCATCCTATACCGTCCACATTGATTCGCAAATTGCAGGGCACGATGAATCAAGTTGGAATCAGGCCGAAATAAAAGACATCATTGCTCTCAAATTTGGCCAAATGATAAATTTTCAATTTATTCGATTTTTGATGAAAATAGTCAATGAAATATACTCGAGCCTTGTGGGCTGTCGACATGGAGACCAGTGAATTAGTTTAGTTTGAATCTTCATTGCAGCCTTTCATCTCATTGCTCGGATTTATCTTGCTTTCAATCGTTTTCTGGTATTAATATGACGTGTTAAAGACGAAATCCCTTCTTCTTGATGGAACTCCGTTGAAATTTTTTCCAAGGAAAGAGTTGGTATCTCTGTCATTTTGAGTCATTCATTTAAAACTTTAATTTCCGCGATTCCGAACTTGTGACACATTACTCTGAAAACGCGATTCCCCCGCACAGTGGAAAGCCTGAATTTCCACGATTCAGCGATTAATGTAAAATCGCTTGCTTTGATTCATACTTGATCTGGAATTTAGGCTTAATTTCCGTATACAATGCAACGACCGCAAAACGATCAATGTTGTTTTATGAATAATGATTCAATAAAATATAGGCAAAATAACGTCTTAGTTATTCAATTGCCTCCGTTTGACAAACAGTCCTTGCAGAGTTGTACCACAAGGACTTCATAGTTCATAAAGAGTCGTTCGACCTCAGAAGGAAAAAGTAATCGACATGACCAATCTGCCCTTAAAATCGCAACGGCCGGGCCATCAAAAAAGACATTATTCATTTACACTGCTCTCTAAAACAGTATATTTTACTTGCATTTACTAACACTTTTTTGAAATACTCACCAATTTAGCCTTTTAGGCGCAGCAGTCGAGTTCTTGGCAAAATGATGTGTTCTTTACCTGTTTTTCAAAATAGTACGAAATCTAATCTACCCGGGAAGCTGTTGTCATCTTTACTATTGACTGAGATGACTCAGTGACGTCTGTATACATACAAGATTCACATCACAGGCGTCAAATGCCGGAATAAATAATAAGCTAATTCAGGAGCTAATTACCGTTACACAAAGTACGACTGTTTATTTGCATTAGCTTGTCCTCTGATGTTCTCGTTGATTCATTTCCCAATATTTTGGTGCAAAATATTAAGTTATGTGAGAAGGGGTTAGTTCTGCTCCTGACTGGTTGAAAAAAAAAACAGTCTGTTACCCGTGATTGGCTTTGTAGCGTTTTCACATTTATTGAGTGCAGCCATATTGGCCCGTGTTCCAAAACAAATAAACTTCGGCCATCTTGGTTTCCCAAACCAATTCTGTGAGAGTTTAATTTTTTTTCTTATGTAAACACTTTGTTTTGCTACAAAAAACTTTCATGGCTGCTCGCCGCGTTAAGTGAAAACACTCCACAGAACACACCAGTAATGCACAACTAAACCAAATGAATTTCAGTAATAATTTACATGAAAGATATTAATTTATTCGTCGATAGAAATCCGTGTTAGATTTTGCAAAGGTAACAAAAGTTTAATTCCTCAGAAAGACCTTTCAAGTGGCATTACTTTGATTTCGTGTTTAGTCCAGTCTTTACAAGCCCCCACCCCCCCTGGAATTATAATCCTTATAACGAGATTCAATGCCTCCGAGAGCAGGTCAACATTGCGTAAAGGAACGTGACGCTTATAAATGAAGTCTGTCGATGCACATAAACTGGCCGCGGCATTCAATATAATAAACACTCTTACGGGCCAATGCAGGAAACAAAACAAATAAAGGAAAAACTGATGATATTGACTTCCACTCCTTTGAAAGCTATATCTCATTTCTTGTTCCAAAGACTGTGTTGTTTGAGCAGGTGTGCCACACCGCAGCTCATCAAACTGTATCGCTACAAATCCGCTATTTTGCTATTATCGTGTTCAAGTTTTCTTTCAAAAGTACTCACTCTAAACAGGATTAAATGATTTCATACAAAAGAAATCCTTCGACGAAACGTTTCTTAAATCCCTTTTTGACATATATCACCTTGAGCATATCTAATTAATGACAGGTGGAAACTTCTTTTTTTATTTATATATTTATTTATTTAGTCACTCAAAAAATCTTATACAGCGTGAACAAAGTTGTTCATTAAATTATGAATTAACGTGACGAGGAGGCCTAACGAAGCTTGAAGCTTTCATTAATAGGCCCTATCATTTTTCGGTCACGTACCATTTACGAACCAATCTTTACCCAGTTTACCTCCAGAAATATAGCATCTAATGTTCTTACATATAACGTCTTTAAACCGAAAAAGAGGCCGTTAATTAGGGCCAGCTAACATATCCTTCACAATATATAGCATTTGATGTTGGAGTGACTCTGCTGAATGGATTTTTACTTAAATTTATCCCGCAGGTTATAATTATTTTTTACATATTGACTGATAAACAAATTGACATGATAGATATGTGAGGAGAAATTTAAAATTTCCTACGACATCGAGCTTATCTGTTAATTGACTTTAACCTAGGGTGGTCCTGTGAGGTGAAAAACAAACCTAGGACATTTTTTTGTACTAAAAATTCAGTAGCATGAACTCGGATATAACGAATAATTCTCTACAGCCGCTTCGTTTCTGGCACCTGTTGTTTCACATGTGTATATCAAACAACTGCTGTCATAAGCACTCCATACCAGAGCAGTAGGCAAACCGAGGCACTTGCCTCAGTTGTTTTTTTTTGTCGTTTTTGTTGTTTATAGTTGTCATAAACACCTTAAATTACCTAAGAAAAGAATTAAACCTTGCACGTCGCCTTTTCTGGCTACAGCCCTGCTTGCTAAAGACAATTTCTTCGGCCATGTTTCGTTGCAGGACAATTTTATGCCGGATACGTCGATCTTTCGTTAGAGAAAAGCTAAAGATGCAAGATTTGTTAATTGAGTAAACTTAGGCACATGACAAAGTATGAAAGGAACAAATATTTACGCCAAATCATACAGTGTTCCGGCTGCTTTTAATAAACATCTTATAATTCAACTGTGAAGATATCGCTGTATTTCTCTTCCACGGCTCGACGTTCGGATTTCCCTCATTACTAAACACGTTAACGAAGACGGCAGAAATTGAGCGAAGGAATTAAAACTAAAATGTGTACGTAAAGCAAAGAGGCTTGTGGTCCTTTTTGTATCTAGTTTACTTTATCTTACCTTGCGATTCCATGTATAATTCTCTTTGGGTAGTTTACCTCGTTCGCGTATAGCGGAGCAAACGCCACTCTGCCAAGCATCAGTGCGTCACAGAACAAGTGCTCGGGCCATTGAAGACGAAATCCCTTGCTAATAAAATATTCAAACAAGACAAAATCCTTTCCTCAGCAAAGAAGCGGAAGAGAATAAAAGTGGCCTCGCGGTTTCCGTGGCTTCTTTTCACAATTTGCACTTGAAAACTATACACTCATCAATTATCACAGAAGGCGAAACAAAACGAAATATAATATAGTCAGGACGATACGTACGCGTGGATCTTCCTCGAGTTTCGTCGTTGATTTACCGAAATCGCACACAGAACCAAAATAGATGTAGACAATGTGTAAATTGAATCAGATTGAATCGCCTATACCGTTGAAAATTAAGCATTTGCGGTCTGCTCTCGCCCTAACAATACATTAAGAGGTACTTCTTAAACCTTGAATAATCCATGAAGCCAGTCTCATGAATTGACAGTGCGTTGCAGAAACGATCGTCCAATGACAGGGGCTTTAAAGTCATTTCTTCTGGTTGCTATATTCATTCTGCCTGGCTACCGAAACCCAAAACCGGGGTGTCAGAGAGTAGAAAGATTAATTTTCCCTGTACGTTTAAGACAATTTTCGATCCCCACATAGAAACTGTTCTGTCATCTTTTCCTAATTACTGTCGGCGACAAATATCTCAAGATTTGAGGTCTGGCATAAGTTGCTACTGGATTAGATTTCATTAAATTTTCACGTCTTTAATTGCATTGCTTGGCTAATTAAAAAACCCAGAAAATTATAGACTGTACAGAGTTTACGCCACAACCCATACGGCATTAGCAGCACTAAGGTACATAAGCTCAAGTCTGCTTCAATTTCGCGGGTTTGTACTTTGATAAATGTTTGAGTGGAGAATCTTGGCTAAAAAACTCACGACAACCTTTCTGCGATTGTTGTCTGTTTTAAAAACTGACCACTCTATGGGTAAAAAAAGCTGTTTTTTTTTTCTTTTTTTGACTAATTTGGAACCAAGGAATATCAGAACATTCCACTCGCCGATAATGTGAAGCTATCGTAACGCAGGAGCCCATTACCCTGCGTAACGTTAGTGATGGTCGGCAGAATACATATCACGTGATATTTTCGCACAGTGGAGCGCGCGAGTGCACATTTTCGTATTAGGCCGCCATCTTGGATTCAGTAACTGTGGAACACTGGGGCGAGGAGATATTCGCCGAGGGAGTAAGGGTTAAGTGGATTAAATTGGGAAAGGGGGAGGGGGAGGGGAGCAAAAATTACGCCTGCCTGGATAGCTTGTTCGTTTGTAGCCTGCATAGCAGTCTTTTCCGTTTCCTCTTAGTGGGAGAAAGCGAAAGCCAAGAGGAAGTCGCCCGAACGTGCGGGGCGAGAGCAAAAAGAGGTTGCGAAACCTGTACACCAGATGGAGGGGGGCTCTGATCGGTGCGGTAGGTTGGAAGTTGATTGAGGCCTATCAATCTAAGCTAGTTTTTCTTCCGGCAGTGAGGGGAGCGTGAGAAAATTGTATTACGCTTAGCTAAAGGTAAAGCCGAGCTCTGATTGGCTATCGAAGAGAGGGTATTTAGCGTGGCATTGCACTTGTGCATGAAGCGATATAGCTGCAACTCATGTTAGGAAAAAAAACACCGTGGAAATGAACGAATTGACAGAAAACGAATGTTTGCGGAATCTCGAATTGAAATTTAAAATTTTAGAAATTTGAGGGAAATTTGAGCAAATCCCGCATTTTGATTGGCTACGTTACTAGAGGACTATTAGTAATAGTCATCGGGTAGCGAAATTCTCGTGTTCATGCATGGAAGCGACTTATTAGCAGTTCTTCCGACGGGCTTCGGTTAAAGCCTTATCTTTCAGTTGTTGATCCGTGTGAAAGAAATGTTATCATCGAAAGGTGCATGTGCGATTGTTGTCTGTCCGCTCAAAAGCATCGTGCAAGATCAGTTAACGGAAGCATCTTTGATGGGTTTAACATTGTATTTTTTATTACACAAAGAACTCAACTTTTGCCGACCATTATTTTCTCACAGGAGTTACCTTCGGTGTTCCCCGGGTTTGACACTAAGCTACATGATTGCTTCCTTTTGAAAACAAGACTATTTTGCAGCGAAAGGGCCAACTAGGGACTTGGCGAGTTTTTAAAACTAAGAACAGCTTGTTCAATTTTTCCCTCAACATTTAATACATCTTCAATCGACTGTATTTTCAATTAATCAGCAGCAATTTGTCTTAATAGACAAAAGACAAAAGTAGTCAATTCATGGATCTCGATTTTCTTACCCCTGCTTTTGGAAAAGACTTCATGTAAGCTGTTTCAAAGTTACAGACAGATTTCATGTTGTGCCATGAGCTGCATTCTTCAGTTATGTAGTTCATAAAACAACAATAACAACAATAACAACAACAGTAAACGTAAGTGAAGTTATAAAAAGTTCATTTTAATTCTTTTAGACCCAACCATACGAAAACGGTCTTCGTCATTTGACGATAACTACATAGCCGTAAAATTTGAGTTCCAAAAAAAGATCGATTTCGAAGTATATATTTTTTTGAAAGGAAAAAAAAAACCAAACACTTCTACGTTTGTAGTAACACAGTTTTGACAGTCTCTATCAACATCGTCGGACTGTTCAAACATGTCTTCCTCGAAACTTGAGTGTTTAAGTAGTAAAAAAAGCTAATCCTTGAACAAAACACTTTTTTAGTCAAAATTTATCAAGTTTTGTTTGTAATCAGTCTTAATCCTTCCAAGTCTTTTGGTTCGTTATTTTTTTTAATATTTTCTACCTTACTAGTTAACTCTACTAACTATGGTTAATTACTTTACTATATCTGTTACTAGGTGCGCTGTGATTAGTCATATCAAGCGCGCAGTACAGAAACAGAATTTGAAAACGGCGGCTTTGCGTTATCATTTTGGAAACGAAGGTTTACGAGAATGATAGCGTCGCGATAACCATGTTATTTCCCTGCGATAACCATGTTATTTCCCTGACCGAGTTTTTCTCCAACACGAATCCAAAATGACCGGTGAAATTCCGGCGTAGTGTCGACGGAAAAAATTCAGACGCATTTTCAGAGTGAAACCTTGTTTCGCGTGAATAAAAAGCGTTTCCTGAACGCGTCAGACATACATACAGCAGAGATATAATAATTACCTTACTAACCTCCTCTTCTCGGTCTGTACTGCAAGTTACAGTTACTCGTTTTTTGAGGACAAAAAACCTCGGCCCCTGACTTACAGTACAGACAGCGAAAGGCATATAAAATAAATTTACAGTCACCATCGCTGCTCATTCCCAGCCCTAGACAAGATGGTGTCATACACCGCAAAAAGGTATATTTAAAGACCATTTTTATGATACAACTACTTTTACAAAATGAATTAGGAAAATTATTTCTAGACTACGATTTATAAATAGATTATAAATGATTTATAATCTATTTAATACCTACTTACTGCAAAACTAAGAACCACGGATACCATAACGCTTAAAAATATAAATCCATGCACGTCTTCGAATTGAGCATTTTACCCTTTAAGTTAATAACATACATGTACTTCAATAAATAGTGTAACTGTCCAAAACTTACGATACTCATAATCCCTGAAAAAATTCTTAAGTGAAAAAATAATTTAAAAATTTATACACATTTGTTCTGTATATAATTTTCATGTTTGGCCAGATAAAATGAAAGTCTTGTTGCATCCTCTCCATTGAGAGATATGTCACTTTTAGATTTGATGGAGTTTCTTCCAGGTGTTCAGTTAGTTGGAGCTGAAAAAATAACAAAGTGAAATGAAGGAGAGAGAAAGGCTTCATGCAAAGAGTGAACAAACATTCTCTTGACTTTTTGCACTGCGCTTCTCACTTATTTTTAATGTGCCATTTTTTATACTGTATCCCAACTAACTGAATTCCTGGAAGGCTAGAGTTGAACAAACACTAATTAAATACTACTTAAAGTATAACACCATCTTTAATGATTTACTAATCCAATATATCTCCAGTAGGAGGAAGCTTTCCTTTTGAAGACAGAAGACTTCCTAATAACCTGTCAGGAGAAAAACATTAAAGCTCAGTTCAATGAGATTTGCTCTGACATTGTGCAGGCTCCGAAAATATACATATTCACACCAGGGACGGGAAAATGGAAATTCCGAGGGGGTGGTGGGTCTCTGTGATAATGTGCTAATTTATGTATACAATGGATAAGAATGTGCACGCATGTAAAGGAATGAATATGTACATGTATGTCATAATTTATGCATCCATAGTCAGTTAACAGATGAAACTCGACAGTTAGGATCTACTTTGCATTTAAGTGTTTCTTTTTTAAGTGGTCTTCTTGTGCTGTTAAAACAATCTCAATGGACAAACTTTAAAGGAAAATATGAGCAAAGCTAAACTGGAAATTCCAGGATATTTTCAGGAATCACACACTTCACTTCAAAAAGTATGTGATAAAAGGCGTCTTTCTATAA
>OMLO01003206.1_pt1 | contig 13490 bp, 3 predicted proteins | sample 1674811 | NCBI WGS metagenome assembly OMLO01 (sample SAMN06265003, study PRJEB25207) | coral metagenome | isolation source: Coral host | place: Mexico:La Bocana,Puerto Morelos, Mexico | collected 2008-11-13
TCAATTGGGTGGACCAAAGTAGCCCTTGAATGTTGAACTCTTTGCAAATCCACGGGACACGATCGATGCACTGGATGGAACGACCGACGTCGAGGTTCACCATGAACCCTAATCAGCCAGCGACCTTCTTGTACCCAACGATCTTTTCCTCTTGGGATTTGTTGAACTTCTTTCAAATCCCACCAACCTGGAACATCAGCCCTTCGAACATAGGCTGCAGGTTCTGGGGGGCATGCAGCTCTGCCTCGTGCTCCTGCTTGAGATTCTTGATGACCTCGAGTAGGCCTCACAGGCAATTGATCTCCAGGTGCTCTCATTGCAGCCAAACGTGGTGTAGCTCCCGACATAGAACCTTCTGAAGTTTCACGGTCCACTGAGCCACTTTGAACTGCAGTTGACAAGCACCAACTTCCAATAGCCAACAAAACTTGGCCAACCATAGCAAGCATCTTGTGAGGAATCTCCTTCAACAAAGCACCGGCTTGTAGTAACTTCACCGCCTTTTCTCGCCATGTAGACACCGTGCTTGCCACTGTCTTTCTGATCTCAGGCTTGAGTCCCTTGCAAAGTCCATCTGGGCCTTCCAAACCTAGTCGATGAAGAAACCTGAGAAATGACGGACCAATCAAAGCCTTGGTTAGCCCATCTGCTACCAAAAGTTCACCAGGAAGGTGACGAGCAGACCACTGAACCACTCTGTCAGGTTGATCAGTACGAAGATCATCTCGTAGTCTGGAAGCACGTAACCTCAAATGCCTTGTACGCCAAGGGCCTGTTTCGGACGTTGCTAAAGACAACGCCGATCGATTGTCTCCATACAAGACGTAGGAAACATCGTACTCCAAGATCTGAAGTAGAGCGCCCACAGAAAGTGCCTGTTGGTGAGCTTCAGCATACGAGATCAGTTCACTTTCAGCGGTACTAGCCGCCACAAAAGGCTGACGGGAACTCGACCATTGAATAGCTGCTCCAGCCTGCTCAATGACAATTCCTTGGACGCTACGGTCTTCTTCATGTTCCAAGGAAAAACTCGAGTCAGCATACACTTCGAGCTGATTCATAGCTCTAGGGCACTGAAGCTGATTCTCATCACCCCAATCCAAAACCTTGCACGGCCGATAGTTCAAAGCGAAATTCCAAGTCTTCTTGAGATAGCGAAGAGTATGAAGAGCTATCTCAATGACATAAGAAGGACGACGATGTTGTAGACGGGACATCAGTCCACAGACGTAAGCCAAGTCCGGCCTCGTCCGACTCTGGATCCATTGTAACTCGCCCGTGAACATTTGGGCTTGGTGAAGAACTTGAGGTTGCACTACCTCTGTGTCGCCATGCACCACTTTTGGACAAGGGGTAGACTCTTCTCCAGTGATTTCATGCTTCTCGATCAAGTCCTGGATGTAGCTGGGCTGCCAAAGCTTGAGTCCACCACCTTGTAGTTGCTGGATCTCAAACCCACAAAACCGCATCGATTGATCTTCATTGACCCATTCCGGTTGTGAGCACTCCCAAGTGGCTTGCAACTTCTCCAAAGCCGGGGCGAGGACTGTTTCAGGACCTGTTAGCAGCAAGTCATCCACATAGACACATAGATAGCCCAGTGTTGATGCAGTGCTTTCATCACAGATCTTCCACAAGTTCCTTTCACCAGACTCTTTGAATGTATGGTAGGTATCACCACATTGCCACCTCAAAGAACGAAGAGTTTTGTCACGATGAACCGACCAATCTCTTGGGCTTTCACATAGCCCATATAAGGCACCTCGAATCTGCCAAACTTCATGCGGCCTGGTGATGCCCATCTTCTGAAGGAGAGCTGGTGGATCCACCAGAGTCACATGTCCTGGTTGCTCCAACCTTGGTGCGTTTAAAAACGCTCGCCGCACGTCCAGTGAAGAGACACTCCAATTTTGATCTGCTGCCTTTCTCAAGACAGCTCTAAGTGCAATGCAATCCAAACCGCTGGCAGAAGTTTCCCCATTGACTTCGGACATGAAGTTGCCGCATGCCACTATTCGGCCTCTTTGTTTTGCAGGTGGTTTCAACGTTGCAACGAGCTTGCCCGGAACACGCTCTATCTTGACCGCATTCTTCATGACTTCCGCAAGTTGTTGTTGATCAAGTGGGGTTATCACCGTCTGAGTCAAGTTGGAGTATTCCTCGGCGAAAGGTTTGACCCAGTCCAGGTAGTTATCCCTGACCTCTTGCATAGAGATCGTCTTGGTCTGAAGAACTTCAGTCTCCATCTCCTTGGCAACCTCCTCTTCAACGACTTGGATTGCTTTCAAAGATGACTCAAGTCTCTCTTTTTCACCATGTAGTTGATTCCACACCATCTCACCTCCATGACTTGTGCCTCCTTCCTGAATCTCAGACACCATCTCTTGACGTAGTTCTCCAATCACCTTATGTTGGATCAACAGCCACTTGTCCAGCATGTTGACATAGGTCAGAATCTCCCCCCCAGCACGAAGAGCTACCTTTCGAAGTGCTGGTGAAATATGACCGTCAGGAAGAACTGTATGTTTCCCATGAAGACGTCGTTTCAATGGTGGTTTGGGAGCTTCTGTTGGAGCCTGTAAATCCACCTCATCAACATCCAACAAAATGGGAACATCCATCGGTTCAGGATCCGGGACGGACAAACCAGTTTCGATACCCACATCATGAGGAATCATTCCAGTCTCATGGTCCGGATCGAAATTAGCTGGCTGCCCGTCAGCACAAGGATCATAACCATCAAGAGGAGCCACACCATTGGGAAGCTGTGCCAAAACTGCCTCAGAGTTCATAGGGCTGATGATTGGATTCTCAATTGTTTGAAGGCCAGAAGGAACTGTTTTCCATTTGGGAACAATCACCGCTGTAGTTCTCACAAAACGGCCATCTTCCAACTTGGCATAGTAACCACCAGAGCCCATAGACATGTCTTGACAAGGGCCCCACAACTGGACCTTCACATTTGGAGACTCCCAAGCTGCAGCTTTGTGCCAACGTTTGCGCTTTGCCATGGCTTGCAATCCTAGCGGCAACAACGGTGGGCATGGAACTCCAAGGCTTCTCAGCTGCTCTCTCATCCTGGTTTCAGAAGCGTATCTAATAGCTAGAGGCCAGTGGTTTGAAGGACCTCCACATGCCCGTAGTGCTGCACGAGCGATGCCACGAACCACCCCAAGCTCTTGCTCGCAGCGACCGTTCGTAGCCGGTTCGTCGCCTGCTGTTGTTGTCTGCAGGATGTTTTTGGACAAAAGGAATTTCCGGAATTGTTGTGAACAGAACTCTTTTGCCCTGTCCGTATGGACTCTGGAGATGGGTACCCTCAAGGTTTGAAAACGGACCATCATTTGAGCAAGAGTTTCCAACACATCCTTTGGACTTCTTGATTTCAACGGCATTGATTGCGTCAAGTTGGTGACTTCCACAGTTGGTCTGGTCTTCAAAAGTTCCTTCCACTTGAGGTCCAACACATCAAAAGCCTGAACTTCTGCTTCAGATAGTTCCTGTTGTGGGTCAGGATGATTCTCACGGAAGGGATCCACATCTTCATGATCTCCCCCGTTCCCAAGATCCTCCGGACCAGGGACCTCACCTTCAGCAGCGTCAACTTGTTTCAACTGACATCCATTCTCTTGATCATCAATCTGCCTACTCCCCCGACCGTTGATCACAGTCCCAAGGAGATCCTTAGGCCGTGCTGACGATGTTGAGCTCGGCAAGGGGCAGTTCTGCTAACAAACTTGATCGTTCAGACCAGCCACCTGGTTGATAGGTGCGTAGCACCTTATACATTATGGCTGCAGGCCACAACTCACGATTGGCCACAAGATCTTGGCGAAGTTCTTCTGGCAACGATGGAAGTAGTAAGGTTGTTATGCGTTGCTCTAACCTTTGCACCGTTGCAGGGTCACCACCAACCATCATCGGGACTACTGGCTCTGGTGCAGGTAGTCTCAAACGTTCTAGGGGAGTCGCATTGAGCCATTTCTCATATGTTCTTGTGGTACTTTGCATAGTCAGCGACCACCACCTAGTTGCCTTGTTCGACATATCTCCAATGATTGGTTGTATCTCGATGATCCAATCAGCCGCATCTACCGACGATGTTTTGGTTCCATACTGCGGCAACTTAGGCAACGTTGGATTAGTTGACCTAAGAGCATCATGTGGCGACCTTTCTCTTCTTTCAACCAGACCGGTTGTTTCTTTCTCCCTGGGATCACTGCCGGAAACGTTAGGAAGTTGATGGTGCAATAGATCTCGACCGTGATATCTCATCCCAAAGCCATCACCTCCACCTCTTCCATCAAATGTGCCAGCCCGATCACCTTCAAGTTCAGGACCATGCTGCTGCTGAGCCCGATCGCCATGACATAGTTCTGGATGATTCTGCAAGGCCCGATCTTGATGACATAGATCATGAGCACCGTGCAAAGCCCGACCTCCATGACAAAGATCAGAAGAACCATGCAAAGCCCGATCTCCATGACAAGGATCAGAAGCACCCTGCAAGGCCCGATCTCGAGGACATAGATCTGAAGTGCAATGCAACGCCCGAGCTTGATGGTGTAATTCAGAAGCACCATGCAGGGCCCGACCGTCTCCCTGAACCGCATCATGAGGGCGCAAAGCCCGACCATCTCCAAGACCGGAACGATCATAGTGCACTCTTTCTTTTCCACCACGTTGGCCTTTCTCCAAAAAGGTCATCCCCTCAGCCAAATCTCTCATAGTTCGGCTTTGATGCAGCTCTAATGTCGCATCGGCCTCCAGTCTCTCATGCCTATGCACCGGCATGTTCCAGTACTCGCCTTGAAGGTTTCGACGAGGAAGCCAATTTGTGTCATCAAATCTGGCCATCATTCTTGATCTTTCACTCTTTTCAACTCTTTCATAGGCCTCCATATCAGGAAATGGAGGTAATGGAGGAGCTACTGGACGACCCTCATCTTCTCCGTCATCCTTAGGAGGTGATCCCAAGGGAACCTGAGTGCCATTGGGTGTCCACCGAAGATCTTGTTGTCCTCCACTTCCAGGTTTGCCTTCAACTCCTCTTGGAGTCTTCTGTTCAGTCGTCTCTTCAGCCTGAATTGACACTTCAGACCATGAAGCGCCCGAACCCTGTTTGGCTAACGCCTCCTGAGCTTCCTTCAAAGCTGCTCGGAGATGTTCTACTTCATCCCAAAGTTGCATCGTGATCTCCTCACCAAGAGCTGCTTCTAAGGATTGTTGCGCATCAGCCCCAGCTTTTGCATCACTTCCCACAGCACTCCTAGCTGGCCTGTTGCTCTTCAGACCACCACTCGGAGGCGTTTTGAACTCCACTGCAGAGCCACCTTTTCCACGCCGGCTCCATGCTTTTGCTCGACCACCCACCACTTCCTCAGTCAGCTTCTCATCACTAATCGGATCTTGACCCAGATCCTTGTTTTCTTCACCTTCCCACTCATCCCGTGGAACCGGTGGTAAATTGTCAAGTGATTGCTCTGCAGGTAAATGGGTTGGTCTCGCCATTCTAACATCAAAGTCCAGCGCAGCCCTTTCACTCCAAAAGGGGTTTGGTTGAGGTGGCCCTTCAGAAGCTGATCTGCGTTGCGCCATCAAAGGAACGTTGGGCTCATAACCTAAGAAGCACCAAGCGGTCAGCTGTTGTTTTTCCTTTGAGCATAAAAGGGCCTATGTCAGGCCAGTCTTGAATCTGCATGACGCATGCCACCGATTTCTGGCATCACATGAACTGACAAGATGCAACACTGATGATATGACTGAAAGTGCATGAAGACTCACACACTCCCCCTAGGTCGATTCGACCTAAAACAGTCGCACCAGTGAAGCCAACTTTACAAAAGATCCGAGCTTGTCAATAGCTCAAGGCCCCAAAAACTAAGTCACCAAATGATGAGGACATAGAAGACCAAGGAGCCTGCACAAGACTCAGCACAATGCAAAGAAGTGCAAGCAAAGGTCTTTTCAGGGGTCAATCACCTCGTACTCGGAATCCTCATCATTCTTCGATGAAGGACTTTGTTGTCTAATCGTCACATCAGACCCCATCACTTGGATATTCAGCTGAACCAATGGTGATTGCACCATCAAAGAAGACTGTGCCATTGGTGCTGTTGATGTAGATCCATCTCCATGATATAGTGGAGTACTTGAAGACCTTGACGATCTTCGGTCATAGCCTGCTCCATCCCTGGAATGTCCATCAGGGTTTGAACCACCACGGACCTCATACCTGGAATGTCCATCAGGATACGGGTCAACACCATCATCAGTCCTGAAATGTCCTTCAGGAATTGGCATACCAGAGGCCACAGTCCTGGAATGTCCATCAAGACCTGAAGCATATGAAGGCTGCGCAGAACCTCCAAAAGACTCTTCATCATTCAGCTCAAAAATCGTAAAGCCACGCCACCGATAGTCCATTGACCACGCATGATTGCTGGTCCAAGAATCTTCACGTAGCTTTCGGTTGCCAATAACATCATCTGTGATCTCATGCACCAAAGTTGCTCTTTGATGCTTAATCCTCTGTAAATCGACTGGACATGATCGATGTACTGGGTGAAAAGAACGTCGCCTGGGTTCACCATGGGCTCGAATCAACCAACGTCCAGACATCATCCACTTGTCCTTTCCCTTGTGAACCTTCTGAATTTCAGGAAGATCCCACCACCCTGGCACACCACCTGAAGATCTCATAGTTGATGAAGCTCCTTCCATAACTGCGCGGCCGCGTGCTGCTGCTAAAGATCCATCACCATCCTGAGTTGGCCGAACTGGTAGTTGAAAACCTCCACCTCTCAAAGCTGCAACTCGAGGTTGTTCTACTGCCATCTCAGTCTCTTCAGCTTCATCATGTTCAGTAGATTCATGATTCTTCAAACACCAGCCACCAACTGCCAACAAAATATTGGCGAGCTTCACCAAGAACGTGTTCTTGACACCTCGCAGCAATGCTCCAATCTGAAGTATCAACTTGGCTTTTGTTCTCCAACCAGACTCTTCAGCAACTGCAGCTTTCTTCATCGATGAACTGCTTGTTGAGGTCTCGGTACTTGAAAGTTCTAACCCAAGTCGACTGATGAAGCGCAAAAAGATTGGACCTGTCAACGCCTTTGTAAGGCCGTCAGCTACCAGCAGTTCTCCCGGAAGATGGCGAGCCGACCACTGAACCACTCTATCAGGATTGTCAGTACGAAGATCATCTCGCAATCTGGAGGCACGCAACCTTAAATGTCTGGTCCGCCAAGGACCCGACTCGGACGTCGCCAAGGACAACGCCGATCGATTGTCTCCATACAAAACATAGGAAACATCGTACTCCAGAATCTGAAGCAAAGCACCCACCGAAAGAGCTTGCTGATGAGCTTCAGCATACGAGATAAGCTCACTTTCAGCGGTACTAGCCGCCACAAAAGGTTGACGGGAACTCGACCATTGAATAGCTGCTCCAGCCTGTTCGATGACAATTCCTTGGACACTACGGTCTTCTTCATGTTCCAAGGAAAAACTCGAGTCAGCATACACTTCGAGCTGATTCATAGCTCTAGGGCACTGAAGCTGATTCTCATCACCCCAATCCAAAACCTTGCACGGCCGATAGTTCAAAGCGAAATTCCAAGTCTTCTTGAGATAGCGAAGAGTATGAAGAGCTATCTCAATGACATAAGAAGGACGACGATGTTGTAGACGGGACATCAGTCCACAGACGTAAGCCAAGTCCGGCCTCGTCCGACTCTGGATCCATTGTAACTCGCCCGTGAACATTTGGGCTTGGTGAAGAACTTGAGGTTGCACTACCTCTGTGTCGCCATGCACCACTTTTGGACAAGGGGTAGACTCTTCTCCAGTGATTTCATGCTTCTCGATCAAGTCCTGGATGTAGCTGGGCTGCCAAAGCTTGAGTCCACCACCTTGTAGTTGCTGGATCTCAAACCCACAAAACCGCATTGATTGATCTTCATTGACCCATTCCGGCTGCGAGCACTCCCAAGTGGCTTGCAACTTCTCTAAAGCCGGGGTGAGGACAGTTTCAGGACCTGTTAGCAGCAAATCATCCACATAGACACATAGATAGCCAAGTGTTGAAGAGTTGCTTTCATCACAGATCTTCCACAAATTCCTTTCACCAGACTCTTTGAAGATATAGTAGGTGTCGCCACATCGCCACCTCAAAGAACGAAGTGTCTTGTCACGATGAACCGACCAATCCCGTGGGCTTTCACATAGCCCGTACAGGGCACCTCGAACTTGCCATACTTCATGTGGCTTCGTGATTCCCATCTTCTGAAGAAGTGCTGGCGGGTCCACCAAGGTCACGTGTCCTGGTTGCTCCAACCTTGGTGCGTTTAAAAACGCACGCCTCACATCCAGTGAAGAAACACTCCAGGCCTGATCAGCTGCCTTCCGCAAAACCGCTCGAAGTCCAATGCAATCTAAACCACTGGCAGACGTTTCACCATTGACCTCAGACATGAAGTTACCGCATGCCACTATTCTACCTCGCTGCTTGGCAGGTGGTTTCAGCGTTGCAACGAGCTTGCCCGGAACACGCTCTATCTTGACCGCATTCTTCATGACTTCAGCAAGTTGTTGTTGATCAAGTGGGGTGATCACCGTCTGAGTCAAGTTGGAGTATTCTTCAGCGAATGGTTTGACCCAGTCCATGTAGTTTTCTCTTACTTCTTGCATTGATATAGTTTTGGTTTGCAGCACTTCCTCGGCTAACTGCTTGTTGCACTCGTCTTCAACTGTTTGCACCGTTTTCAGAGATGCTTCAAGTCTTTGTTGTTCCACTTGAAGTCGATTCCATGCTACTCCATTGCTTGATGCATCTGCACCTTCTTGAAGTTCAGAAATCATGCCCTGGAGCAACTTGCCAACCACCTTTTGCTGGGCCAACATCCAAGTATCCATCATATTGACATACTGCAGCACCTCCCCCCCAGCACGAAATGCAAACTTGCGAAGTGCTGGCGATACTTGTCCATCCGGAAAAACAGTATGTTTGCCATGAAGTCGATGTCGCAAAGGTGGCTTTGAAGCTTCTGCAGGTGTTTGCAACGCCATCTCATCCACATCCAACATGATTGGCACCTCCAACTCAGCTTCTGGGACGGGCACACCAGTTTCGATACCCCCATCCTGAGGAATCATTCCAGTCTCAGGGTTCGGATCGAAAAAAGCATGACCGTCACCATCAGAAACTTGTTGATCCACACCTGAACCACTCACCGGTGCAACTCCATGAGGTAACTGAGCCAACACCTCCTCTGAGTTCATTGGATCGATTGCAGCCGACTCAATGGTTTGCAATCCTTTGGGAACAGTCTGCCATCGAGGGACGATGATAGCAGTGGTGCGAATGAAGCGTCCATCTTCAAGTGCAGCAAAGTATCCTCCCGCACCCATAGACATGTCCTGACATGGTCCCCATAGTTGGACACGAGTATTTGGAGACTCCCATGATGAAGTTTTGTGCCAACGTTTCTGTTTGGCCATTGCACGAAGTCCGAGTGGTAGTAATGGAGGACAAGGCACACCCATGGATCTCAATTGATCCCTCATTCTGGTCTCGGACGCGTGCCGAAGTGCAAGGGGCCAATAATTGGCAGGACCACCACATGCTCGCAATGCCGCTCTTGCCATACCACGGACTATTCCCAATTCCTGCTCGCATCTTCCGTTTGTAGCAGGCTCGTCTCCAGCTGTTGTTGATTGCTGGAGACCCTTCGACAAAACCCATCGCCGAAATTGTTGAGAGCAGAACTCTCTTGCCCTGTCCGTGTGGATTCTTGCAATCGGAACCCTCAATGACTGAAAACGTGTCATCATCAAAGCAACCGCCTCCAGAATGTCCTTAGGGCTTCTTGAACGCAGGGGCAACGATTGAGTGAGGTTGGTGACTTCTACTTGTGGTCTTGATTTCACAAGTTCCTTCCATTGTAGGTCTAAAACATCAAACTCTTGCACTTCAGCCTCGGTCAAAGCAGGCACTTGGTCAGGAGCGACCTCTTGAAATGGATCTCTTTCTCGTTGATCCTGATGTTGATCAGCCTCACCTTGACCATCAGGTTGTTGAACATCAGATCGCGGTCCAACTTCCTCTTGTTGTTGACACACCTTCGCTTGACAATGCTGCTCACTCCCCCGACCGTTGGTCACAGTCCCGAGAGTATCCTCAGGCCGTGCTGACGACGAAGAGCTCGGCAAAGGGAGTTTTGATGAAGTTTTAGCAGCTTCAATGTCAGCTTCACTCAACCCAAGTTCACGCAGACCTTCAACCAAAGGATGTTCACCACAGACTGGAACAGTGAGATTTCCAGTGATGTAGTAACGAGGCTTTTTGATAGATTGGTCAACACCCACTTCATATGGACCTGACACATCCAACGACAGGCAAAATGCATCGACGTTGTCCTGACGAGTATGCTTCCGGTCACGTCCACGTGTTTCTACGCATACTGCGCAGTCCCTTCTGTAAGGGCAATGGCCCCGAGCCACATGTTCTTCCCACTGTCGGATCTCTTGAAGTTCAGATGGTGTCAGTTTGCTCAACCTTGATGTCCTGTCCAAATGAAGATTGACCAACACAGTTCGAAGAATTTGCTTCAGCCCAGGAGCCCACTCCGCAAGACCTTTGGAAAACTTGATTCTCTCCTCAACCTCCTTTGGCCATTGATTCTTCAATCGTCTTTGAGCATCATCACATTCCAGGCCTTGAAGACGAATGATGTCCTTCATGTTGGTCAAAAGAGTTGTGGGCTGTACTGTTGGATGCTCCAGAGCCCCCTGTTCGACATGGACCTGCATCATTCCAATTGCCTTTTTCACAGTCTCAGACTCAGGCCATTGCCAAAAAGACGGAAACTTCGAACCATCCAAGTCACTACCATGTGCCCCCGAAACGGAGCCTCCTTCTGAAGACTTGCCTGAAGGATGCCACTCATTTGGATCTCGAGGATTTTCCAAAAGGTATTTTGTTTGGGGATTCTTCTGATTTGAGAGCCACATCCAATACAGTGATTTCAGCCACAGAATTGAGTCTCCATCCGTCTTCAACTGATCTGTAGGTTTGAGGCCCTGTTTTCCAAATCTTTCTGCACCTTGGCCACGTAGAGGAGGTGGACCATCATCATCTCTATGTCGGCAGATTGAAGTTGTTCTGCACGGTGGTGATAGCAGCCATGCATCCACCCCACGTGTCTCAATGACATGCTCCAGCCATCCACAGAGATCAGGGTCCAATAGATTATGTCCCAGAAGGAGATCCAAACATAAAACTGTGACGCCCTTTTCCTCCACAGTCAACCAATCCTTGTAGTTGGGACCAGAAAACGCATAGATGACCAAAGTCTTTGCCTTCTCTACGCTTCTCCTTTGTCTCCGGCTCAAAGTCAACTTGGACCCATTCCAGTCAATCTTTCCAGGAACTTGTTGAAGTAGATGAAGTGGAACTTCCGGGAACAAGTTTCTCAGAGATTCAAGTCGGGAATGCAGCAAAGATGTACCTTCCTCTTTACCAGCCAAGATTGATCTCACCCTGCACTGTTGCTTGTGCCATTCTTCAATCTCTTTCATCAATGATCTTCCAATCCTTGAAGGCACCGTGGGACAACCTTGCACCATAGTAATTGGAAGATTCCCTCTTTCTGGATGATGTATCCTGCATCCATCACTTGTCCAGCTGATCTTGTAGCCGAGAGTTGCCACCATAGAAACCGGCACTATTGGTTGGACACGTTCCTTCGTGAGAAGTGTTCGAGCATCAGGAAGCTGTTTCATTAAAGTCTCCCCCTCTGCCAAGGTGACCTTGATGTCAACTGCCGAGCTCCACTCAGCTTCTGATTCACAACTTCGAAGACAATGAGTTGCACCTCCATCAAGTAACACCATCTCCTCATCATCTTTGGAGATCCTCTTGATGCTACACACTCTGACTGCAGCTCTTAAAGATCTCAGCAACGTTGTGACCTCATCCATCAAGTCAGACTCTTTCTTCGCCGTGTCACCTTGATTCGACTCACCCGAACCACCAGTGCCTGCCTTCGCACCTTCTTCAGAAGCGCTTCCAACCATCGCAACCTTAGGATCATAAGTCCTTGATCCTTCTTAGTTGCATCACTTGTTGAAGATGATGTCGATGTTGACTTTCCACCACCATTCTTTCCTTTGCCATTGCCACTTTTGGTAGGAGTAGTAGACGTCGAAGTTGAAGATGATCCATCACCTTTTCCTGACTTGCCACCACTCCCCCCTGCCTGGGGACCAGCAGTTTCTCTTCCATAGGGACACTCATTCTTACGATGTTCCTTGGAACTGCAAAGCCAACATCTTTCACGAGCATCAGGCAAAGTTGCGTGGGCGAACCGACACGACTTGGCGTGACGGCATCCTTCCGGTGTGCCCCAAAACTTGCATGGCTTGATCTTGTCAGGTGACGTAGGAGTTGGTTTGCCATCTTTCTCAAGCTGTGAAGGTCCAGTTTGCAAGGCTTTAGCCGCCGGCTTTTCACCACCACAACTCGGAGTGCTGTGGACTATGGTGTCCATTTCAGCCTGCAGCAGTTCATGAAATTGCAGCGCTGACTCTGTAGTCGGCCTCTCATCTACATGTGTCTCCATGCGAAAAGCCGAAACTCGAAACAGAGCTTGGGGATGTAGAGGAAGAATCTTTGAGACCACTTGATCTAAAGCCTTCACCTGCAACATCAAGTCCGGCAGACCAGCTCCCAACTCGATTGCCCTGGTCCGTTGCCTTTTCCAAAGGCGAAGACCACTAGCAGCGCTCATTGGATCCTTTGCCACAGCAGCCTGGGTTAAATCCATCAGCAAACTTGATTTCTCCGACCAACCACCAGGCTGATAGGTTCTCAGGATCTTATAGACAATTGCCGATGGCCACATCTCTCTATTTGCCACCAGATCTTGACGAAGTTCCTCCGGCAACGATGGAATCAACATAGTGGTGATGCGTTGCTCCAATCTCTGAACAGTCATTGGATCGCCACCAATCAGATCATATGGGATTGGTTCTGGAGGTGGAAGTCGAAGCCGTTCAAGAGGTGTAGCACTCAACCACCTTTCATAGGTCTTCATGGTTGATTTCATTGTCAATGTCCTCCACTTTGTTGCCTTATTGGACATGTCACCAATTATCGGCTGAATCTCGATGAACCAATCTGCAGCATCAACCGACGATGTTTTGGTTCCACTTTGGCAAAGTAGGATTCGTGGATCTCAAAGCTTCATTCGGTGACCTAGACGACCTTTCTCTGCGTCTAGCTGGCTCTTGCCCGACGTGGGCTTCACACCTGGGATCACTGCCGACTCCTCGATGAAGTTGTTGGTGCCGAAGGGGAACATCATGATAACTCTTCCATTGATCACCATGACATAGCTCTCCAATGCCACCAAAAGCCCGATCATCTCGGCAAAGTCCATGAGAAGAGTGCTCAGCCCGATGTCGTTCAGGTAGGTCACCGTGTA
>OMLO01003207.1_pt1:5000-13488 | contig 13488 bp, 12 predicted proteins | sample 1674811 | NCBI WGS metagenome assembly OMLO01 (sample SAMN06265003, study PRJEB25207) | coral metagenome | isolation source: Coral host | place: Mexico:La Bocana,Puerto Morelos, Mexico | collected 2008-11-13
ATTATTATGTTTCTCTTTTCAGTACCACTTTGCGCGTGACGCGTGCCGCTGCCTTGCAAGGTCAAGACGGAGGCTCAACTCGAAACGCTGGGTATGTTGGGAAAACAGGCAAGGATTTTGAATTCAGTCACGTGTTACCAGTGACAGTGGAGTTCACAGAGTGCAGTGCAAAAGGACAGGCAGACGGCGAAGCTGATCTTAGCGCTGTGGAAAAATGGCTGGAAAAGATCGCATGAGAACATCACACTAGCAAATAGAGGAACGATTATTTAAAGAAATATAAGCTAGAAATGGCTAAAAAGAGTGTTAAGTAAACTGTCACTAAGTGAAGGCTAAAACGTTTTGTTATTTTAATAACACCGCCGACGAGCAACATTTTACGAAGATCGCGTTCAGACTTGGCGCAATTTAGCCCTTTAATTTCCGTTTAAGTACTTGGAACCAGATCGCTATTCAGTACGAATAACCCACCCCTCCCCGAGTAATGTTTACTTGAACTATGATAATAAAGGAAAATATCATTAAAAGTACGCAGAAAAACTCGCCTCCAAGATGATGACGTGGTGTTTTCATTTTTTTTTTTCCTTTCAATATTTTTAGTGATTGTTTTTCTCGGGTTTTCGACTTTTGCCAGTCAGTGCTGTGACTGAAACTCGCTTGCTTTTTGGTATTGAAAAAGATAAAGCTGTAGAACAGGCTGTTCCAATGATATTCTTCTCATCCGAATTTGCACGGAGGATGCAAATTGCACAGCGTGTTTGAGTCCCACACTTGCCTAAGTAATGAAATTAGTTTTCACACACGTTTAAGAAATATCGTCAATTGATTTGCGAGACGCGAAGGACTTTTATAACCAGGACTAGAAAAATCTAGGGAATTATTACCAATTAGAAATGAGCTAATTTTAAATGTAAAGCTCTCTTTCAATCAACTAGTCAATCAATCAATTTTTAATTGCAAAACGTTGGATCAGCGGCCAGCGTAAGACGAAGACTGCGGCAGACTGCGTACCGGGCGTAAAAGGAAGACTGAATGAAAAATGCAGACTATCGGATGGCTAGGCCGAGTATTATATAATGGCTCCGACTTCTTTTAAAACTAACTGTGAATCGCGTTACCTAGCTACGTAGCTGGCGGGATTTCGTGCGAGTTTTTTTACGGACAACCATCCGTGAACAGGCTCAACAGGGCGTTATTTAGGCTAACCTGAGCGCTAATTAAGCTAACCGGAGTGCGGACTTTTCAATGCGATTATTATAGGTAATGTACGGTTTCGAGTTCAATTTGGAACGAATTTACACGAGTGAGTTGTTCAAAAAGCTGAAAGCCTTTTCTGGCTTTCGAAAATACTTTTTTCAAACAGACTTAACTCTGTTTCAAAGTTTCCGCACAAAATTTTCGTTATCACTTTGCCTTTGCCTTTTGCACTTGTGTTACACTTGAACTGCACTGCTCTCAACCAGTCAGAATCGAGTAATTTTTTCATGTACATTATTAGCCTTGATAACTTTAGGGTTAGCACTCTATAATGGAAATAGCACGTTCAAGTTTTCATTTTGCCGCTGGTCTGCAGTCTTCGTTTTTCATTGACCGGTTCGATGAGCCAGAGGCTCGGATTTTGAGGTCTTGCTCTTTCAAAACATCGTGAGCGATTTTATTTGACAGAATCGATAAAAGGATGAAACTGAGCAAATTACTTAAGCCCGTTGTCAAGGTAACTAACGATTTACAATATTTGCATTTTAAAATTTTCAATAAAAATTCAACACAAACAGTGCATTCTGGAAACAATGAAGGATGTCAATAGCCGTATTGGTTGGTGAAAACGCTAACTGTCTATGAGAAATCGTTCTCCCGAAGCTTTCAAATTGAACAGGTCATGAGCGAAGATGTGTTTTTTGATGAGGAAACACTAACAGATGAAAACACGGGCGAAATTGCCGGCGAAGTCGTTACGAGCCGTGATTGCATAAATCAAATGGAAGAGAATTCGACTTCGAACAAAACAGAATCGAATGTGAACACTGAGGAAGGTGTTTCGGGTTACAACGTGGCTATTAGTGATTCAAGAATAGCAAGCTTGTCGTTGAATTCTGACAGCACAGAAAAAAGTTTCGCGACGGCTGAAGGAGAAAACGTTGAAGATAATTCGCCGGCTTCAGCGCGTTGTAAGACTGACACGGTGGCTGCTGCCGAAAACGGCGAAGAAGAGCAAAATGGAGTCCCAGCGCCTGAGGAAAATCCCTTCCTTCAGTCGGTAAAATATTTGGAAAAGCATCAAATTTTAAGACTGTTTCAGGTAAGATTTGTGTAGCGAATATTTCTTCCAACCGTTATCAACTTCAAATTAAATTACGAAATCGTATACAGAAAATACATCCGGTAAAGCTCAGTAATTTTATTTTAGCTTTCGTCGATCATTTAAGACATTTGACATCACGATCAAATTTCTTTCTTTTCAGCGACTGACGTACAATTTCTTGTGTTATTTTACCGGTCAGAATGCCAAGCGGCGTTAAAAATAAGACAATGAAAGCGCCGGTCTGTAACACGCAAATGATTAACATAATGTGATATTTTCATGGTTGCTTTTTATTGTTACTAAAGTTACATTTTGAAAAAGTAAGATGTCCCGAAATTGGATATAATACTATCTGTTCTATTCATAATCATCAGTAGGGCTTCTCGCTAGCTCTGAATGAATCACCAGGCAAGATTCTACAGGAATTCAATTTGATCACTGTTCAAAGAAAATACTTGTTAAGAAAACAATGCTAACCCCTGTATTAAATGAAGATTAAAATTTTTGTTCTTTACTATGGAACTAGATAGGGTTTCAACAATTTTTTTTAATGATTTTATCTGTTAATTCCATCGTATGGGTAAAACGACAGATAGGTAAATAGGCCAATAATTTATTTTTTAGAGATCTGTTCATTCAGTGTTTTCATCAAGAAAATCTATTTTTTTTTCTTTTTTGTAAGAATACATTATAAATCGTTAATAAGAATATCGAGGTTGAAATTTGCGAAACCGACTGACTGAATTTACGACTATCCGACCAACTGGCTGACTGATTGACTGACCGACTGACTGACTAATTGACTGACTGACTGACTGACCGACCTGGCTGGCTGACTGACTAACTGGCTGACTGACTAACTGACTGACGGAATTATTGCATTACTGACCGACTGACTAAATGACTAACTGATTAACTGACTGACTGACTGACTATCTGACTGTCTGACTGACTAACTGACTATCCGGCTGACTGACTACGGACTGACTGACTGACTGACTGACTGACTGATTAGCCTACTGACTGACTGACTGACTGACTGACTGATTCACTTACTGAGGCACGCAATATCATTGACTCGCTGCTTTATTTTGTTACAGAATTTCGCCGCTCAGATTGTGTACAACAGACCTGACAACCCGCTACAGTATTTGGTTGATGAGTTGGAGAGGTCAGGGGAAGATGCGCTGCAGGTTACAAAAGAAAGCAAAGACTCAGTCACACCATCACCTGACTTGTTTTCTTGACAACAGCCGCGGAGAGGATATTATACGCGCACTCCTGAGTTGTCGCAAAATATCCTGAATATCTGAATTTGCGAAAACTCAGCGACCATTGTAAAGCATACTTTAGAGATGTAAAGCTTTACTTTAGAGAATAAATCAATAAAGGCATGAGATTAAAAATAGTTTTGGAGAGAGGTCGAAAATAAATGCGGACTGAAAATGGGAATCTGTCGGCAGACAAAATTAAAGACCTGATTAACTAGAAGATATCATATTTATGGTCTACCAAATCTAAGAACGGACTCACGCGCGGGACAGATTTGGAAATGTTCTCTCATGCACAAGTGGCACAAGATTCAATTTTCAGATCACTCGATTTAATTAATTATTTTCTAATACTTCTAGTCTATCACAAAGTACGCAGACAATAAAGCGAACCAATCAAAATTCGAAGTTATTACACGTAGCTGACAAAGCGCGGGAAAACGTGCGCTCGAGTCACGCTTTACTTCTGATTGGATAAAAAAAAGTGGCGCGAGTTTCTTAAACCAATCGTATAGCGAAGTAAGCGGTTAAACAGCTCTATTTCATTTGTGTGTTAGCCCCGTGTTAATAATAGGTAGTCTTATGTCCCTTTGTATTTCTAACACTAAATAGAAAAATAAATAAATAAATATTTAAAAACATTTATACATTTTTAAATATTTATAAATATTTATCTGTTGTTAATAATGGCAAGTATTTCGCTGCATGTATTGACGTCCTTGTACGTCTTCAATATCAAAGTTTCTAAATAAAATAAAGCGAGAAAAAAAAACGAAATTAGTAGAGAACTGCACCATATTGTGAAAACTACAATCTTTTACGTCCTTAGTCAGTGCTGAAACCTCTGCTCTTTAAGCGGTATGCAAATTTGTGGCGCATAGTTGCCCCAGGAGAAATATATCTTGGCAGCTTAGTCAATAACATTCTTTACATCTCATTATTTATCAACACGAGCGTTTGTGAAACTTCGTGTGCTTAGCGTCAAACCGCTCTTCAGCTTGAAGGATTCTTAGAAAACTGTGTACGTTCCACAAAACAGCACCGAGAAAGACAAGCTAGAGAAGTCACTGAGGATCGATTTGGAACGAAACTTCTCCAATCGTGAAGGAAATCAGAGAAGCCGGCTTAGCACGCGGTGGGTTCGATCTGGCGTCAACGAACTGTTTAGAAAAACCTGTGCGATCGTAGCCACCAAGGGGAAAAAAATCGTTAATCGTCAATCATCGACGAGGTCTGAATCGTCAGCAACTTATTAGCAGCCTTAAAAGCTCTTCAGAACAGACAGATCCAAACACTGCAGTAGTTAGGCCTTAAGGCAATCAACACAACGAACAAAGATGGCAGAATATTTAATTAGTGGTCACACAAGCTACGTGCCAGAAGACGGCCTCACCGCGAGTCAGTTGTTTGGAAACGGCGCAGGTTTGACTTACGATGACTTCCTTATTTTACCGGGATTCATCGATTTTACAGCGGACAGTGTTGATTTAACATCGGCGCTCACAAGAAAACTTTCCCTGAAAACACCGCTTGTCAGTTCGCCAATGGACACCGTGACAGAATCGAAAATGGCTATTGCTATGGCCCTTCACGGTGGCATAGGTAAGAGATAAAATGACGTGTTAGTGCGTCGCTTGATGTCTACGAGTGATCAGGATAGAAATTTCAGAACTTTAGGGAAAATTGAAATCGAGGGCACCCTCCCCCGATTCATGCATAATTTTCTCGTCGAAGGTAGACCTTTCAAAACAGACGAGTTGTATAACTTCTCACTGTCTGCATTATATTGACATACACATATGGGCTCTCTATTTGAACTTTGGAGTACAGTATATTACGTGAATTATCTATCAAAAGCCTCGCAATGATCTTCAATACAATTTAAACAACTCATCACACAACAAAACAATTAAACGTTGACGCTCGTGTTCATCACTCTGTTTTAATGTTAAAAATCAGTTTTACTGGATTATGTTGCAAATTGAATCATGTATGCTAATCGCGTGATTGTTTGATTGCAGGAGGCAGTCTTGTTTGTAAATTAAACATAACATAAACACAGGTCATAAAGGTGGCATTTTTCCACGTCTGTCACTTTGCTTGCACATAAGCCGAATCGGTTGCTTTTACAGCAAGAAGGTCGAAATCTACTCTGATCGTCAAAAGATTCGCGCTCGGCTTGAGAGCCGATGGAACGCACAAAGTCAACCGTCCGAAGGATAGCAAATCATTTCTTCGCCCGCCTCCTACCGCGCCCCTCCCCGTCTTAACTACACTCTTGCTCTAAACAACAAGAGCAAAAGATTGCAAGGCGCCACGTTTGCGTTCGGGCGCGCACTGACCAACCAGAATGTACACGCAAAAGTGTCACGCAACGCACCTTTGGAGAACCGTTGCGTGTCCCATGTTATAATTGGCGACAGAAGCATATCGGGATGGCGGGATTCGTGAGCAAGCGATATTTGGGCCAAACTTTTCTCGCGACTCACGAGGAAATTCGCGATCGGAGAAGCCGCGAGCGAAATTCTACTCGACTCCTCACTAACCTCCACGTGGCTTCGCCACTCACGTTTACGGCTACATAAGCACTTGCGCGCGAAATCCCCCAGCTACGCAGGCTACTGCTGGCGAGAACTTTCACTGCCTTGTTGCTGTGGTACATATTAGAATTAGTTTTTCTTATTTCCAAGGCATACTCCATCATAACTGCAGTGTGGAATTCCAAGCTAACGAAGTGCGCAAGGTGAAGAAGTTTGAGCAAGGATTCATCAGCGATCCCATAGTTCTTAGCCCGAGTCATACTGTGCGTGACGTCATGGAAATCAAGAAGAAGTTTGGCTTTTCTGGAATACCGCTGACAGGTAAGGGGCTCGCGCGCGTCATTCTTCAACAGTGACTGCTTATCGAGCTGCTTGACATACGACGTACCAATATCCAACTGATCTACTGTTGATTCCTATTCAGATTCTGGTCGTATCGGCGGTGTTTTGGTTGGAATTGTCACGTCGCGTGATATCGACTTTCTCAGTGAGGATGAGTATGGTTTACCACTGGACAAAGTTATGACACCGCGGGAGCAGCTTATTGTAGCACATTCTGGATGCACGTTAAAAGAAGCCAATCAGATTCTTCAAAAGAGTAAAAAGGTATGTTGTCAATGTTGTAATGTGATTTTGTTGGTGTATCAAGGAGAGTTCCTCGTTGGAAAATCTCTTTTAAGTGAACAATGCCTCAATGTGGAGTCCCTATGGGCGCACCTCTTCTCTAAAGAGAATATACTTCTTAGAAGTAGAACTCGCCTAAATCGGTGACCTTTCAGGTGCAGACCCGTATCTAAAGCGGATCCCATTAGTGTCAGCTCTCTAAACTAACACCCCTAAAAAGATGACTTCCACGACTCTAGCCCTCTCTACGCGGCTCTTCATTAGTTCTGGATTGAATCTCTCACAAAGATAAATACCATAAGTTCGATAGTTTGAATTATTTTCAAGCTCTCGTATTATTGTCCCAGGGGAGAAGCGTTGCGTGACGACCCAAATGACGGCTGCGGAGGAGACTACCTTTATTGCCACCGTTTTTTAAATCATTTTTCCTTTAACAGGCAAAGCTTCCTATTGTCAACGATAATGGAGAACTAGTGTCGCTGATGGCGCACACGGATCTCAAGAAAAACCGCGAATACCCGCTCGCGTCAAAAGATAAGAGAAAACAGCTCCTTGTCGGAGCCGCAGTTGGCACGCGCGAGGAGGACAAGCACAGAATCGAGGCTCTGGTGCAAGCTGGCGTGGATGTGATTGTACTGGATTCGTCCCAGGGAAACTCGACTTTCCAAATCGATCTCATAAAGCACATCAAAGAAAAATATCCGGATCTTCAGGTAAATATGCCATTTCAAAAGCGAACAATTTCAGAATAGCTTTTTTAGTCAATATGCGTGCGAATCAACAATTGCAACAGGCCTACAAGAATTTTAGCAGGCGTGCTAATTATTTTCACAAAAAATTTCGTCTTCTTACTTTTACGTGACTGAAAGCATTTCAGACCTATTTAGACCTGATGAACAACAAGATAAATCCACTCCCTGAAATTGAATGTGATCTAATTTGCAAATTAACAAATTGACGTCAGTTTTTTATGCGTCTGTCCTCTTATTGATTATAAATTGCGTCATAACATTTTCAAAGTGGCTGTGGAACCACGAGCCGTATTGATGATAAAAATGTGGCAATCGGCGTGCGAGAAATTGGACAGTTATTGTAAAACAAATAGAAAGAATTACTGTAGTTTCTGCCAGAAGATATCGATTTTCTTCAGGTTGGGCTTTTGAACACATGCAATTATCGGCTTACGTGGAGTGATGGTGTAGTGGCGATGTTTAAGAAAATATTGACGTGTTCCCAGATTAACAGCGAAGCAGTAAGCTCTGTATGGCTTTGAAGACTAGTTCTTCAAAACATTTCCTTATGATTAGAGACGGACCATTAGTTTTTGAGAGGGGTGGGGTCTGGGGAAATTTGGGCACTTTAAAAGAGATTAAAAACTCAAGCAAGTGCTTTCTGCTATCCAGGCTGTGTTTGACACAATTCTTGAATGAGTCATCGCTCGCCAAAAATAATACTGCACAATCTTAAGGTGATAGAAAAATACATGCTCCAGAAAATTGCCCAACCTCCCCCCCCCCCCCCCCCCCAAAAAAAATTTCTTGCACTATTGTAGATACGGTCATTACGAAACTCAACTGTATTTATTTTGGGTGACCCCCCCTCCCTTACAGACCTTTTATTTGGCTACCCCCCCTCCCCACTTTGAAGCCATATTTTTTGGGATGCCCCCCTAATTTCTACCGGCCCCCCAACTCATAAAAAATGAAGTCCCTTACTCAGGTGATTATGGAAATGTGCCCACTCTTAATTGT
>OMLO01003208.1_pt1 | contig 13484 bp, 9 predicted proteins | sample 1674811 | NCBI WGS metagenome assembly OMLO01 (sample SAMN06265003, study PRJEB25207) | coral metagenome | isolation source: Coral host | place: Mexico:La Bocana,Puerto Morelos, Mexico | collected 2008-11-13
ACGAGTGTGCCATGAAAATACACAATTGCAGTGTCCAAGAGATCTGCAATAACACCGAAGGCTCCTTCAACTGCAGTAGCAAGGATAGGCCTCAAGGAAATGGGAACAGCTTCACTGGTATTAAACCTTAATATTTTAAATGATCTATTATGTCACGTTCAGACCATGAACTCTTTTCGTCTTAAATGCTAACTATTATGTACAAATTGGAACGCAGTCTCATGCGCGGAAAGAGAGACCTGAACGATACCCCCATCAGTCACTCCCCGTAACTATCATCTTCCGCTAACTCCCCTGATTCTTTTATTTCCGTTAGTTCAGGAAAACGTCTAAGTTCAGACTTAAAAGTGTCGTTTAAAATTGCACTTGGGGCATAGATCGGGCACAGATCTTATCGCGTAGAACATTTCTATAGGTGTATTACATTAAGTCAAATTTCGACCGTTTTTGTTTTTATCGAAAAGGGATAACGTAGAGTTGGTATAGACTAGTATAATTCTCTATAATTTCAGGTGTCTATCAATTCCCTTCATGAATGAGGAAAAGCCGCTGCTCAACCTTGCAACGGCAATTAACTTATTTACTCAATGTAAATAATAACGCCTAAAAATGTAAGGAAAAGCAGCATTAAGCAGCTTTATATTCCATCAAACACAAATATTTGTACATGGATTTCACGACATGCAGCTATAAACGTCACGTAATACATTTGTTGCTTATATTTCCCAGCGGTGTTTACAAATCTCGGTGCGAGCGGACGAATTGGCCCGACAATACTTGGAAGTAACTACACAGGTCAGGATCACGACGGTCAAGTTACGCTGTCCAGCGGTGTTCAGCTGTGGACAGTGCCGTACACTGGTGATTATCGAATAGAAGCAGTGGGAGCAACAGGAGGATACGATACAGGGAGTAACAGTGATCAGTACCGAGGAAGAGGTGCACGAATGATTGGTACGTTCCGTTTGACCCAAGGTGAAATAATTCACATTCTTGTGGGTCAAGAAGGAGGAATTAACAATGAAAAACATGGTTCCGGGGGCGGTGGCGCAACATTTGTAGTGAGAGGAAGCAACACACCATTGATAATAGCTGGAGGTGGAGGAGGCGTAACTTGGGCATCTACAAGACATGCAGGATGTGACGCCAACACGAGCACAACAGGGAACCCTGGGCACCTGTCATGGTCAGGAGGCAGCAATGGACATGGAGCAAATACATCTGATGAAGGGTATAGTGGTAAGAATAAAAATCTTTTCAATTTTACTTGGTAACCTGACGTAAAGACTGCTAATGGTGGTTTTTCAGAAACGTGTATACTATAAGATCAATTTCAATTTAGCACCATTAGTTTTGACTTGAATCGTGTCGGTAAGCTCGTCATTAGTCATGTTCTGGGATGAAAAAGTTGAAAATATCAACAGCTTTGGAAATATTTTAATTAGGCACTAGACCACATGTTAGGAGAACACGAGAAAAGCTAGCTTTTTGACCCGGGAGACTCCCTTATGAAAAGTATGGGGTGCTAGTCCGAAATTTTGAAAATTACCCATTCACCATCAACGGGTATATTACGAACGCGCAACGTGACCAGCTCCTAGTTGGCTTGATAGCTCAGTTGGTAGAGCACTGCACCAGTATCGCAGACTTCATGGGTTCCAATCTCGATCAGGCCTGATTATTTTCAGGCTTTAATTTCACCACAGCTTGAGCTGTGTATATGACTGCGATGATCAATGGTGTCTTCGTCTATCCAGTAATACAATATTGGTAGAACAGGTTGCTGTCATGCTCAAAGAATAACGGTTACCACGGCAAAAGTACAATCTGTTAAAAGCACCCTTAATTTTCGCTTCGATTAGATACATGTGGCTCCAAGCAGGTTCGGTGATGCTTGTGTGTGTTGCCAAATGTTATTCATTATGATAAGAGTTAAAAAAAAGAAAAAGAACAATATTGAAAGGGGCTCTAAAACCCCCCTTGCCCTTCCCCCTTCAGGATTGATTATAAATTTTATAAAAAGTCGCATTAGTCTCGTTAATCACGTACAACTTGAGAAACAAGATGAGATCTAAGTCTAGTCTCATCTTTACAGGGAAGTTAGTTAGGACAATACTTACCATGAGTAAAGATTACTGACCAACTATGAGATTGTACGTTGGCCAAGTCTGTTTTTTGTGGGTTTTTATAGATAGTTTTCCATAGTTATGTTAAGTCAGAATCGTTACATCAAAGTTCCTTCCTTGTTCTGTATTCCATGTAGCTTCAGCTGTGAACCAATTTTATGTTTATAAACCGCTACAAAGGCGATAAGTTAATAGCAGGGAAACGTCCTTTCAGGGTACAATATTGCTTTAAACCCAGCGATGAGTCTATTGTCTTTTTTTTCTAGGGGGTGGTGGTGGTGGGTTTTTCTCCAGTGGAAGAAGTGGAGCAAATTTTGGTGGTACTAAGGGACATGGCGGAGAAGGAGGTAAAGGATTTCTTCAGGGAGGAGTGGGTGGAAGAGCCGAATATTATAATGTTGTTGGGGGGTTTGGTGGGGGTGGGGGTTCGCAAGGATATGTAGCAGGAGGTGGAGGCGGAGGGTACTCTGGTGGAAGCAGTGGAGTAGGTTTAGCTTACTCCTGTGGGGGAGGGGGAGGATCTTACAACGTCGGCGCAAATCAACAAAATGAGTGTTGTTTTAACACAGCTGGCCATGGTAATGTGACCATTACAAAACTGTGAAAAACTTAAACTACTTTTCAGCACGTCTTTTTGGTAATTAGGTCAGATCTAAAGCGAAATAGGTAAGGTATTAGTAAGGTATTCCTAAAAGCTTATTGCCAGAGACTTGTATGTTGCCAGTGGAATTCGTTTGACTTAGTGTCGACCTTTACCCCGGTTTCATGTATTTTAAGTTTCATAAACATCTACCAAACAGAGCAATTTGCGTCGCAGATTTTAGAGGGTCTCAATAGGGACTTCATTTTAGGTCATTTGAGTGGGGAAAAAGGAATTTATTCAACTTCTCTCAAGAACTCCAAGGGAAGGGCTTGTTGATTTTGAGTAAACTTCTTAGTTTATAGCCACTGATTTAGAATGTTATCTTTTGATCATATCTAGTTTTAGGTGGTGTAAACGGAATATTTTAAGCTCTTGCAACATCGTAGCTGATGGTAGAAACTTTTTAGTGAGTATCTGTCAATAAAAAAAAAGTTGTCTAACACCTTGTTTACTTCTGTTTATTTCTGGGTAATTCAGGAAAAAAACCTACATTCAAGTCTTTTTATGGCGTGAATATCTACGATCGGTGTTAGGACGTAGAAATACTAGAAAGTTTTCAATAAAAACGCTCAACGTAGAAAACTTAGGAAGTGCCGACTTGCCAAAATTGCTTCAAATCATCAGTACAAGTGAACAACACAAAATGTTTTGGCGTGGATACAACTTAGAACTCTCCAGTAAATTGACAATATTTTCGCTTTTGGCTCCGAGGCAGCGATGACTGACAGTAAACGATTTGCACTCGCAAATACGACAGTTCTACATGTACATGTACGCAACAGCAATAAATCTACTAAGGGCACTGTAAGTAGTTTGCGCCTAACATTTGCAAGAACGAGTAATGAAGGAAAATCAATTTTCAATAGAGAAAATGTTACAAACGCTCCCAAATTTCCGAAATTCGCGTTTGGAAATTCGTATCGTTGGCATTTCCTGCACTGCCTTAAATTTATCTGGATCGAGCCTCAACCATCTTTGGTGATCAAGTGACCCATAAATCTGACTTCGGACCTCAGGTTCAGGAGGTTCATTTTTCTGCTGTTTAGGCGCAGATAGGTTTTCAGAGCTTGGTGTAGCAGACGGACTAACTTCTCGTCATGATTTTGATTTTCTTCTTCTTCATTCTCTCCATAACCCATCAACAGTATGTCATCTCTTACAACTACGACACCAGAAAGACCAGAGTTTTGATGCAATTTACATTCAAATTCTGCGGAAGCTAGGTTGATACCAAAGGGTAGCCTTCAATACTTTTCACGACCAAGGACGGTGTCTTGAGACTGATGTTTCCAAACCGACTTGGTGACACCAGTCTTTAGATAACACAATTGCTGTCATTAGTTGTGGCTCTTTTCTGAACGCAGCTTTATCCGGAGGTGTCACAATTACAGGGATCATTCAAAGATGTTCTTTATTGGTGGGGAATTTTTGGGCTCAACGGATTGGAAGGAGGAAATAACGAGCAACAAACAAATCAAAACGTGAACAAAAAAAGGAGAAAAGGGTAAAACGCGAGAATTAGAGGATCGGAAAATCTGTTTGATTAAAGTATTTTCATTTGTTTACCTTTTCTACCTCCATAACATTTACAAAACTATGAAAGCCTCAAACAGGCGAAAATACACGTACATATAACATTATTTTTTTTACATGGGCAAGAATAAAGAGTGTCTTGACAATAAAAAATATTTATATATTTACACAACTGAAAATGTTTGTTCGTTCTTATTCAAAAAAGTTAGAATCCACAAAAAAACTGAAGTGTATCCATTCAGGCCGAATACAATTGTTGGTCTATTTTCTTCACGCGCTTCTAACGTGGAAACAACAACACAAACTATGGTAACAACAACAACAACAAACGCAACCACAACAAAGGATTCGTTCTGTATTTGCTTTTCACTACTGATTAGCGCACTGATTAGGTTCATCTTCTTTCACATTCATGGTCATGTTATTTGAGGCATCTGATAACCAGTTTTGGAAATTTTCTTTCTTTTCCTTTTCCTTTACGAGAGTTTCTTTTGGGACTGAAAACAAGAAGAACATAACATTTAAAAACTTTTGTGGCAAGTGATGGAAAAAGGAGACGAACTCAATAGAAAGTTGCCAGCAGGAACGTACATACATGCAATAAGGGAAAGGAAAGCACAAAAGGAAAAGGAAAAAGAAGTGAAAGGAAAAAGAAGTGAAAGACGGGAAGAGTGTAAAGAAAGACGGGTGGGAGTTAAGAGTTAAGGTTGGAATAAGAGAAGAAGAACGAGCAAGGAAGGGAAGAAAGACGAGCAGCTAGTGAAAGAATGGAAGAAAGGAAGAGACGAATTGTGGGAGAAAGGCCGAGCAAGTGAAGGATGGAAGAAAGAAAGGAAGGATATTGGGTTCCTCGGTTTACCTTCCGGAGGTCGTCCACCGACATCTTTCTCTTCTATAAGCCTCTTCTTCTTAAGGGCTTTGTTTTCGCTCTTTAGCTGGGTGACTTGGTTACTGCAAAAAACCCAGCAAACTCAGGTTAACGTCATACATAACTCGTCATTTAAAACAAGTAGTCTACGACAAGCGCTTTCAAGGCAAATGTCTAATGCGTTGGGCTGATATCATGGATGGAGAAAGAAACAAAATAAACATGATAACACAACCACAGCCCCCCCCTTGACTTCACAGAAAAATAACCACGGCCTCAACAAGTATATGACGAAGAAATTTATGAAACAGTGTCACTTATTTACATGACTTGGTACACCATAGTTACGGCGAAAACAGAAGATTAACATAATGCGTATAAATCGAGTATACTGTGAACGTGTAATCTATTCTCTAAATTCTTGCGTTTGCCTTTAGTAAGAAATAAATTAAAACTTTCAGCAAAGATATTTCATGTTAGTACATTAACTCGCTTTGAAAATGAAATTTTGCGCCAGCGTGAAAAAAAGTAGGTAGTCTAGTTACGATAAGATTGAGTGAACTTCTTTCTTCTATGCGTTTGAAGGTAAATGATTGCTTACATCTTACTGGCAAAAACTGAGATAATTTATTAGACAAGCAAGCCAACAGACAAATATATTTTGTGTCCACAAAATTATATGGGATTGACACGTTAATAGTTTCTAGCTATCTGTCGATCTGTCTGTATGGCTATCTATCAAGAACAGAATACCTGGACTCTGTGTTAAGCAAGCTTAACGTCGCCTTTTCCCTTTCAAGTTGTTGAACTTTCTCGTTTAATTTTTGGTTCTCGCTCTCCAGTTTTCCAACCTTGGCCTTAAGCGAGTACACAGCTACATTTGAAATCACTCCCACATCACTGTCTTCTTTCTTCTTCAAAGCAACAGGTTTACCACTGAAATGAAAGATTGATTTTTACAATGATATCTCATCTTCAAATTTGGACAATTCTCGATTTTTTTGGAAATCTTTATTTGGCCTCATCAACTATCCCCTCATAGATGTTTGATTTTAAATTCTAATTGTTAAATAGTTTTGTCTCACCGTATGATACTTATAGTGTCATCGGGCTCTGTTTCCTTCAGTCTTCTTATTTCCAGCTTCAGTGATCCAACTTTTTCCCTTCCCCACTCCGCTTCTTTTGTGAGTGCCGTCGTTTCCTTGTCGTATTTCTCTTGCAGCTTGTACAGGTCGTACTGCAGAGACTGTAGCTGCATGTTCTTTTGAGCCAACTCAATGCGGGTAGCCTCAATTTTATCTTCAGCTTCTCTCGCGTTCTCTGCTTTGTCAATGATTTCTACGATTTTAAATACACAGCAAAATTGAACGGTTTTCGATGACGGCTATTTTAAAAATAATAACTTAACGGGACGGTGACATATGGTGTTTTAAAAGTTGGCGTAAAACTTGCTATAAATCAGCGTTTTTGTCTTGCAATAGGCCATTTCCTAGTTGCATTTTGCCTGTGCCAAAACGAGTCTTTGTGCGAAATAATTTATATGGAAATGACCTCCGTTCGTATTCAAGCAAATCAAATTCATTTTCATAAGGTTTCGCACGAGGACTCGTTTTGAAACAGAGGCCCAACGTAACTCAGAAATGGCATATTAAACAGAAACATGGTGAGAACCAAGGCAAATTTTGGTAACCCTTTGGTGAGGTTTGCTGCTTATACATACAAAACATACACAGTAAAAAACAGTTTTATAAAAGAAAAATCCATTCTTTGGTTAACTTTGAATTCTGGTTAGGCGTTTAACGGCTTTCGAACAACCCGACCCAGGGTGGATGGAGAGAGGCACTGTGACAGTACAGTGTCTTGCCAGGATTGCCGGCGAGGGCTCGAGCCCGGGACCCTCGATGGAGAGTCCAGCGCGCTAACCATGAGGCCATCGCGTCTCCACCACGCCTGTGAATGTTAGATACCTTGTTGTTCATCAATAATGGCTTTAAGTCTGTCGGACTCCGAAAAGTACTTTTCCAGTGTCTTTTTTGCCTTCATCTTCGCAGCTTCGCATTCTTTCCTCAATGATTCCAACTCGCTGTGGTCCACTGGTCTAGCGGAATCCTGAACCTACAAGTACAGAAAACGAAAATAAACGCGATGGGGAATTTTTCGATCAATATATTTCGCAAACATTTTCTACAGTTGCGAGACAAGTTGCCTTTGTGTAACACCTACTGAAATGTCTCGCAAAGTTCGGGTTGTACCAAGTCTTCAGAAAGTAGAATCAAATACTACATCTTGCCACCATTACGGCAAAGAAACCGATTGCGATTGCAGGGTCGTTATAACACTCGAGCTTTGGGGCCTTAGAAATGATGAAGATCTAAAGTTCTGGAAGTAATATTTTTAAAACGATTTGACATTCTTCATTCGTGGGTGTCAGATATCGTCGGATGATCCGCCGACTAAGTCATCACGTCAAATTCAATATAAGCACATCAATAATGATCGTGATTAGCCAGTTTCTCGCAGATCGCTAATTAAACGAACCACACCATCTAATCTCGAAAACCGTAGTAAAATAAAAACCAAAACCAAAGTAATTGCTGATTACTTTTGACACTGACTTGAAAACTGCTCTCTTCTTTGTTTACTGTTTTACTACTTCCTTCATTAAGTACTTATTTAATTGTGTATTTGCATTCCGCATCGACAAACCCATGTGTGTTCGCGACCAACAAACCGCAACGTTTTCCACAAATTTGTCCAGTAATTGCTCAAACAGAAAACAAAGTTCAACGTTATTCATATCAATCAAACCTATTCCTCACCTTCTTCATCTCGGCCAGATCCGCTCGTAGTTGAGACAATTCTGCATCTTTCTTGGCAGCGTTTTGTTTAAGTTCATCAATTTGGCGAACAAAATCTTCCTCTTCATCTGAAATTAAGAACGATAAGCCTGCTTTCAAGTAAACACAACGATAAACTACAAACGTTTTCTCATGTATTGCGAAAGGAGTTTGTGTAATACAATTGATCTAAAATGATGAGCAATGAATTCTTTGATAATATTTAATCTTTTCGTACGCTCCTGCAAAACATAAAACAGGCGTGTAACCTAAACCGAGCGCTGTTATTGAACTGTAGTTACCATACCAGTGAACATTACAAAGAAGAAACTATTATTTCAATATTGATTCGGTTACTGGGCAGTTAGAGCTTGAACATAACATGAAAGAGCCATTCCGAGTTGCTCTTACGTCATGTTTCAAAACGAGTTTTGGTTCACAACTTTTCGTATTGAAATAAATTTTGTCTTGCACGTTCATTTCTTGCAAATCAAACTCATATCCATGTGAAAGGCTCGTTTTGAAATAGAGGCAAAAAGCAACTCGAAAATGGCTTGTTGCAGTCTGATCCGTAGATGTCCGCGGTATGCCTTTGCAATAATTTTGACGCAAGATTTTTCAGAGCATACAGCAGAAGATTGGGGAGATGAGTTGTGTCAGCCTTTCGCCAGTGTCGACGACTCACTGTAACTTACACTACATACCTTGCATTTCATCTATGATGGCTTTGAGTCTGTCGGATTCGGAAAAGTACTTTTCAAGCGTGTTTTTAGCCTTTTTCTTGGCCGCCTCACATTCTTTTCGCAATGACTCTATTTCATTCGCATCCGTTGCATTCGAGGATTTCTGTGAATAACAACAACAAAAAATAGGTATGCAATGCGTACTTGTTTCCCTTTCACTCCTTATGTTTAAGCGTCATTGTTGAAATGAGTACAAGTACGTTCAAGTGCTACATGCCAATAGAATTTGAAGGAAACGTCAAGGTATGAAGGGAAAGATTAACGTAACGATATAGTGTTGTAAATTAGCCCTCTCCCAACTGTTTGCCCATGCGAGTGTCAAAGTGCAGGGCGAGTGCAAATCATCGATCACGAGGCCGTTTGGCGCCAAGACATTCTGAAAACACAAACTTCCGTTTTAAAAGACAAATAAGATTTCCTTCCAAGCGCAATTATACAAAAGCGATACCACTAGTCTCAGGTTGAGTCATGGTGTTCATGAGGCCCAAGAACAGGCGTGGGGGGGGGGGGGTATGCTTGTAATGTGAGGGACGTGATAAAGAATAATAGATAAAAACTATTTTGAAGTGAAATATAGCGAGAGATTCATTTTGTCTCTGAAAGAATGTCAGTTTGCCACGTTCTTGTTTTTCAGAAGATTGTTTATTTGATAAGAAGCTTCCGATAATAAAAATTAAACATTTCCTTTAAATTTCCAGTGTCCGAAAGTAACAAAGGAGATCAAAGGCTCCTGAGAGCAAACTCATTCACGAATAAGAAATCTTGTCAACTGTAGTGGACTTGGGACATCAACATTAACACATACCTTTCTGTGGAACAATTTAACTGCTTTTAAGTGTGATATCTAATGGAAAAGAAATCAAATACCTGTTCTTCCAATTGGGCAAGCCTGGCTACAGTGTTGTCCAGTTCGTACTCGGCCTTAGCTGATTTCATCTGGTAGTACTCGACGCTCTGTTCATAGTCCGTACAGCTCTTGGTAGCAGTCGCCAGTCTCGTCTCCAGGTCCTTGATTTTTTCGTCCTTCTCTGAAAAGCAATCTTCACTCTCTTTGACTTTTAAAGCACTGATTTTGATTTGTTCCTTAAGTTGAGTTTTCTCTTCTTCGAACTGCTCGGCGAATTGAGCCATTGCTTGTTTCCATCGTCTTCTTTCCTCCTCGATAATGTCGGTTTTCGATTGGGCAAGATTTCCCAGTTTGTCATTCTCCTCTGTTAGCCTTACACCCTCCGTTTCTAATTGTGCATTCATTGCTTTTGCTTTCTCCAATTCCTCACAGAGGTAAGCGACTCGAGCCATTTCTTCTTCCAATCTCTTCTTTTCTTCCTCAAAAGTGACTATGTGAGATTGAGCAAGGCTTTCCAATTGGTTTTTCTCCTCTGCCAGCTTCTCTACCTGATTTTCTAATTGCTCGTTCTTTTCTTTCTCTTTTTCAACTTCCTGGCGCAGCACATTTTCCGAATTAACAACAGCTGAAATTTCCGCTTCCATTTCTTCCTTGGAAACATTGCCTTCTTGATCCCCGAGAACACGTCGAAGTTCTTCTTCAATGGCGTCCTTGCTTTTCTGCAAACGTAAAACCTTATCTTCCAGTTCGACCACAAGCTCTTTTTCGTTCAAAACTGATTTGTGAAGCTTATTTATTTGGTCATCAGAAGCGGCATTTTGCCTCTCAAAGGACGTCTGCAACTCGCGAAGTTTCACTTCCAACGTTTCCTTTTCTTCAAGGGTCTTCTTTCTCTGCTTATTGAGGCCTTCCTTTTCAGCGTCCAGTTTATCCCAGCTGTTTTTAGTAAATTCAAGCTCGGTTTCTACTTCAAGAAGCTTGTGCTCCATTTCTTGAAGGTCGCTTTCCAACTTTTCGTTCTTTGAATTAAGTTCTTGACTTTGCGCCTTGCTTTCTATACTTCTCGATTCAATTTTTTCGTTCGTCGAGATTAATTCTGATTCCTGCTGTTGTATTATTTCTTTGAGTTCTAGTATCTTGGCGTTGGCTTCTTCTCGACCGTTTTTCGCGTCCTGGAGATTTTTGTTCACATCACTCAGCTCGTTTTCTAATTCTCGTATCCGCTCTTCATTTTGTCGGGACTTTTCGACCATTTCAAGTTGTTTGGACTCGTTTTCTTGAAGGCTGGAACGCACCTCTGCAATTTCGATGTCTTTTTCGTCCACCAAGAACGTCATATGTTCCAGCTCTTCGTGTTTTGTTCGAATCGTTGTGTTTAGTTCCTCAAGAGCAGACTCCTAAAACAATGAATGGACATCAAACAAATAGTGAATGAATGAGCGAACGGACGAACGAACGAACGAATCAGTGAGTGAGTCAGTCAAGCAGACAGTCAGTCAGCTATCATAACTTAGTCCGGTATATTTTGTTCACAGCCTAGTGACAACGTAAGATTGCAAACGTGGCATCGGGTATCGAACAACGTATATGGTAAACGCAAAGCTTTTCCTGAAAAGGAAGGTTTTTATTTTTTAAAAAAATCAGAAACTTCGATGTCTCCTCACCTGCAATTGTTGTTCATGGCCACGTTCCTTTTGGAGTTTGAGTTCCTCTTCGGTATCCCATAATTTCTGCTCCAAATTATCAATTTTATTGTCTTTTTTCTCGATCAAGCATCGATGTTTCTTATTCTCCTCCGACAGCTTATCGACGTGCGCCTTCAGCTGCGTTACCTCAATCGAGATTTCGTTCAATTTCTTGGTCTTCTCGTCCAAAAACTGCTTAGCTTGCTGTACTTGCTGTTTGAGGCTGTCACGCTCTTCCATCAAGGCTCCATTGCGAATGTCTGCGCCCTTGAGCTGGCGATTCTCATTTTCTAACTCTTTCACTCGTCTTTCGGCCTTGTCGCATTTCTGTTTAGTGAGGTCTATGCTAAACTCCATCTGCTTTATCTTCTGCATGGCCTTGTCGTCACCCAGCTGCGTGACAGCGCGGGTGTTGTGTGAGCTGTATAGGTTTTCCATGTCACGCATCTCTTGCCTAGTTTCCTCTACTTTGTTATTGGCCACTTCAAGCCGGTGCTCCAGAAGGTCTTTCTCGCTTTTCAAGAAGGTACACTGGGATTCTAGCTCAGAAACCTGGAATAAAAGAAAGTAAGATATGAGGCACAGTACCGGAACTGGTACTTTTTTATATTGCTTCAGTCACCGAGGTGTTTGAAGCTTTCTAGGTTGTGTACAAGCTGGTTACTGGATAAACTAGTCATAACGGACCAGACCCCGGTGTGTGACCAGTTAAATGAAAGCTTTTGAACGCTTTTTTCATGTAGCACTGTTTATTATGTTGTACGAGCTTGATGCTAAGTTTTAAGTCTGTGGATAAATTCCTAGGGTGTGATCATTCAAATGAAAGCTATCGAGCTATACTTTCATGTGTTTTTGTTTATTTTTTATACTTTGCAATCCTAGCTTGTAGGTCTGTTGAAGAAGCCCTTGTGTGTGACCATTCAGATGACAGCTTTTAAGCAATTCTTGCACGAGGTCTAGTCTGTTCTTGGTGAAACGGTATATCAGAAGAATAGAAGTCACTGCTGAATTAGCATTCTGAGAACTCAGAAGAGCTTACCTTTTTCTCTGCTTCACACAGGTCTCTCTCAAGTTCTTGCCGCTGGTGTGCCTGGACGCAGATTGTTTCTCGTCTCTCAGCCTTCATCTTGTCAATCACTCTTTGCTGATCCATTCCCCGGTTAGTGTCTCGTAACAGAGAGTCCTTGAGATGCTGCAACTCTTCGGCTAGAGAGCTGTGTTCTTTCCTGTAAATAATAATAACAATAAAAAAGCTATTAAACTGCCATGGTCTAGGTATAGACTAGAGGTAGAGACGAAATCCAGTTCACTTGTGGAAGATTTTGAGTGAAAGAGAATTTAAATTGCGATTATTTCAACTTTCCATGTTTTGCTACAAATGGTGTTCAGCTGGCTATGCGATCGTATAACAAAGTCTAACCCTAACCCATGTTCTTTTCTACAAAAAAAGTTATTCTCCGCAGAGAGCGGATTTTACGGTGTACTGTAAAAAATAAAAACAATAAAATGTGTATGCGTAAACTCTTACGTTAGTGTTGCAGTCAGTTTCTTCTCTTCCGCAAGTTCTTTACCAAGTTCTTCGTATTGTTTCTTTGCCTTTTGCAGCTCCACTTCAAACGAAACATTTGCAGACGTGTCTTTTGATCGACACTCGTTTGATTTGTATTCAGTAAGTTCTTTTACGAGTTTCTCGCACTTTTCTCTCTCTTCCTGTAGTTGTTCTTTGGACAAATCACAGGTTTGTTTGGATTCGATCAACTGCGACTCTAAAACCTTAATTCTGTCTTGCTGTTCTTCAACTTCTCTTTTCGTGTTCTTTGTTTCATTGTCCAAAACTTCGTTTCTGTTTCTTAGCGTTTCCAACGAGCTCTTCAGAGAATTACACTCTTCGGTGAGAGCCTGGGCGCGTTCTTTTTCTACAGTGAGCAGAGAGGCGAGTTTTTCGCGTTCGGTTTGTTCATCCATTCTCGTTTTATCGTCCATCTCTCGGAAAGAGGAGTCATTTTTGTGTAGAGCGCTGTTAAGTTCACTTTGAAGGTCCTCGGTCTGTAGAAACAAACAAACGGTAGCAAGGGAAAGTCATATAACAGTGCAATACCTACAGTGTTAGATGCTTTACATATTGCATACTTTTTATGGGTCACGTGACTAACTCCAGTTTTCGCTTTGAACGTCAAGTGGCCTTTATTGTACTGTATGCCC
>OMLO01003209.1_pt1 | contig 13480 bp, 8 predicted proteins | sample 1674811 | NCBI WGS metagenome assembly OMLO01 (sample SAMN06265003, study PRJEB25207) | coral metagenome | isolation source: Coral host | place: Mexico:La Bocana,Puerto Morelos, Mexico | collected 2008-11-13
ATAATCGTCTGCTTCGGTATAAGAGAGCTTTGGACAGAGTCGAAGAAATTGAAAATGAAATCAAACAAGATCTCAAATATGATGGCCCGTTCCGAGTCAAAAGACTCGCTAAAGAATCAGGACAAAAGCCAGAGGCAAAAAAGAGTTTGAAGTTCGGAGATGCAAATGTCAACAACAATACACCCCAAAGTATCACGTTCGTTCCGAGGGGTGGAATTGGTGCCTTTCCATCTACAAGCCCTTCTCTGCCTGAGTACCGCTTTCACTTTTATTGCTGTTAGCCCTATTGCTCCAGTAGCTACGTTTCCAACTCGTGGTTTTCTAGCTCCAAATGGCTTGCTTCAAAATGCTTCGGAGAAATAACACCAGGTTTCACTGGCCGATTGTTGACCTGCACGGCACAAAAACAAGTCGACTTTCAGAAACCAGAACGGCCCAAAATTCAAAAACAGATCGCCAGGCTTCCTCTTGATGCTTATTGAACCGTATCAAACCCGAAAACCTTCCTGAACACGTCGTCCTCCATTTTTTAACGCGAGTTTGCGAGAGCTCCGCACGCGATTTCTGCGTGTTACTTCTTCGGATATGCAAGGTAAAATGTGATTGATCTATAAGACCTGACATCACGGAAATCGTTTCGCGGCTCGAGTTCGCAGACCGTATTTTTCGGCGGAGATAAGCGACAGCCGGAAATAGGTCTGCGTTCGCTGGCTAGTTTAAATTTGGTGTTTTTTTCTGTCTAATAGAAAACCCTTCCTCCACACAGTAGTAATATGGGAATGGAATGAATAATGTTTCGAAGAGTAAGCAGTATTTCCCGGTTTTACGGTGCCCATCTTAACATCGAAGCGAGTTGCGAGTTTCGATGTTAAGCTGGGGACCGTAAAACCGGGAAATACTGCTTACTCTTCGAAACTTTATTCATTCCTTTCCCATATTACTACTTTCGTCATTCTTCAAATCACCGTGATTTCACCAAAATAATCTGATAAAGTCCCTGTAATAATGTTTCGGGCTTAACCTTATTTTCTCCATGTGTAACTTCGGTGCTGCTCCCACTGTCATCATGTGGACAGGAAAGCATAGTCCCTTTCTGATAATGAACTGAGTTATCTCAACGACGAGTTTCTTCACTAATTCCTGACATATTTCTATGTTTATGGGCTGCATTCTTACACCAGTGGTATGCTCTCTTCTTTCCATTCACGTAATTAGCAGGTTTTCTTTTATTCTCGTTTCTAGGGAATTTGCTTCTTGGTTCCTACTGCATCACTTTGTTCTTCTGAAGCCTCTGTTCAGGTATTATCTTGCTGAAGATCTTGCGTCCAAGTTAATAAGAACAGACAGGCATTGCACCTCGGCAATGTTGATAAAGTAATAAATTCGGTGAATGGAGGGAACTTGTTATCTCCATGCGTCGTTTGATACAGGCAGCCATTGCACCTCGGCAATGTTGATAAATTAATAAATTCGGTGAATGGATGGAACTTGTTATCTCCATTTCCTCGTTTGATAGTCTCTCACACTGACTCCCCATTTCGGATGGCCACAGTTTGGGAAGACTTTCAACAACTACTTGTTGTCGTGTTGCTCATTTAGTGTTTCCAGCTCTTCTACTGATTGCATAGCCAGATCACGTGTCTTCAGAAAGTCCGCGAATTCCCTTAATGTGAATCAACTTTTAGGATGAATCTTCGACCAGTTCTCTAGCTATTTGCGGAATGCTAATGCAACCATAGGGGAATGGCCAAATCGGTTTTAAAGGGTTCTCTTTGATTCTGAGTAAGGGTCAGCTGTTTTGAGAAAGTGTTACCCTTCAACGACGTTTTTTGGTGCCCCGTTTTCCATGGGAGCCAATCTAAAGGACCTTGCAGCCTCCATACCTTTTTCGTTATATACTGTGTTTCTATGAAGGCGGAACCATAAGGAATTTTTGTCACCTCAAACAGTGTGTAGTAATGCTTACCTGAATAGTTGATGTGCTAGGTGTGTTGTTCTGAATATCACCTTGTTTATGGAGAGTTTGGTCTATCTAGAATTATTCTGTTCTTGAAAATCTCTGGAATGAAGCGAGGGAATGTTGTGCTGTGCTGGTTGGGATGAACGAGACTGGCAAAGGAATCTGGCTGCTCACAGAAGTCAGATGTGGCAGTTAGGATATATAATCACATACAAATCTTCTTCCATATCCTCGTTCAACGGGAACTCCTGAACATCCGTTTAATGGGGTTTATTTCTTTTCCTTCTGACCTTGCCACGGATTAAGCCTTTGTTTTGGCACTTTCGTACCTCTTTAACCTCTCATGTTCTTCTGGTGTTTCCTTTTCCACTTTTTCTCAGTTTCTATTTTTGCGTATTTCATTTCCACTTCTTTCATTTTTAAGAGGGAGATCACAAAGTTTGTGATAAAATCGATCCCTTTGAGGCACGAGTATCGCCTGTCTTTTTAGAGTAAGACTATATTTCAGTGTTACGAGAGCACAGATCTTCCTTTTGCAACTGAAACATCCTTTCAGCGATTCTAATTCAACGCTCCCTTTGGCCAAATAAGTTGCTGCTTCGATCCCATCACTAGACTCTTTCTTCAATAGCTGTGGTACATATTTTGACTGTACTTTATCTAAGTCTTCTTTCTTGTTTGTAGTGGGCATGCTTTAGCAAATAACTTGCGCGCGTAATCGTGTTGTTAGAACATGTGCGTTGAGTACTATTGAATTTGCCTGTTCGTTAAGATAGTTCGTTATCTTTATTTTAGTTTGACGATGAATAAATCATGGAAATTTACTACTGCACGTTGCATCAAGTGGTCTACCATTTCTGCGACCTCCTGCACTATTCATTTTTTTCAGACGCGAAGGAACCAGAATAGCAGCAGTGTCATTTGGTACTGACGCAAGACTGGAGTTCAACTTGGGAGAGGCCAAGGTGGACACGACTGAGAAGGCTATTAAAGCCATTCACAAAATCATGTACATGGGAAGGGCTACCGCGTCAGCGCTTGCTTTGCGAATGGTCAGGGGATTAGTTGTACCACAAGCTCGTAAAGACAGTCAACGGGTAATGATGTTTATCACAGATGGAATGTCAAACATCGGTGGTCCTTCCCAAAAGGAAGCAAAACGTCTTCGCGAAAAAAAAAACTTTGAGATTTATGCAATAGGTAAGAAGGTGCATCTCCCACAGTCATGTAAACTTATATAGTAAAAAGCGTTAGTTTTAATTCAATCACGTTTATCTGATGTAAATGGATTGGTTGCTTTCATACAGCTAAAAAAGGCAAACGCGAGTCTCAGAGAGGACTCATCAAGACTGCCTTTGTCTGCTCTTGAGATGTCCCTCAAACAATTCATTCAATATGGCCTAATTTATGTTGTTGTTGATCAAGCATGGGGTCAAGATGGCTGCATATTGGCCAAATTCTTTTTCTGTTTCTTTATGGACCGAGACGAAGATCCATAGACACGCAAAAAAACGAGCTTGGTCAATAAAGGATTTTTTATATGGGATAAAACACCAAAACGTGATAAATTTTCCTTGTGGGACAAAGCCCGTATTCCGAGCGAGCAAGATAGCTCCATCTTGCCCGCTCACGGAGCTAGTCATTTAATAAAAGCAGTTAATTGACTCTTAGGTTTGAACTGAACATTTTGAGCTTAGGTCAGTCCAGAAGGAAGATAGCCATGACTTCGTTTAGAAGTGCCAGAGTAATTTTTTGAATTTAATGTTCTTTAAATGTTTATTTACGTTCTTCAAGGTGTTGGAAAAAGAGTTCGCATACGTGAACTGATGGGCATTGCGTCTGCTGACGAAAACCACGATCATGTGATCTCTGTCAAAAACTATAAAAACCACGGTCATGAGATCTCGGTCAAAAACTATATAAATCTGCAGAACGCCATCAATAGAGTGGTGTACAAGAAAGGTACGTCAAATAGCATGTCTTTCATTTCTTTTTATTTGGCATCGAAATATTCTTCTGAGAAGAATGTTCCATTTGCAGTCCCCTCTTAAGAAACCAACAACTTAATTGAGACTAAATACAGTGAAAACTGAAGAGTTTGAACGATGCAAACGATACGAATGATGCCAAATGGTAAATAGCCCGACCTTTAGTGCAGTATGCAAACCATTAGGCCACCATGAACCTCCCCCCAATAAGGCTCAAAAATAGATTTTCAAAGCAAGATCATGGAACCACTGTATCGAAATTGTGCAATTCTATGCCAGATGAAAACAGGAAGATTCAAATGTATATAGTTTAGAAACACTAAATCTCACGGGAATATCAGTGATGCGTGTGACAATTTTATGACAATTTTACATTTTACACTAAGACATAAATCATCTTAAAACAATCCTATCTTAACTTGTAATTCATTTTTAATTGTTTTTAATTATATTTATCTTTATCACACCCAACGACGTTTTCTTTTTTATCTTTGTTATCTCGTGGCGTATTTGGAAACTAGCTTGCAGCTAAGAGTATTGATTACGTTAATAAAGCGATTGATTAATTGATTGATTGAACACATTTCTCAATATGATATTTCCAATTTACTCTATTTGTTCATTTTTATTTCAAAATTTTGTTGCTTTTTTTATAGATTATTCTCCTTGTGGAGTGAGTCCAGTAGATTTTAGGGCTCGAATTGTTGGTGGTAAAGACTCAAAAAGAGGATGGTGGCCCTGGCAGATTGGACTATACAAATACAACGATAATGGTAAACTGAAGTCGTTTTCGTTTGTTGGAAATGTGGAAACATAACTTCCTATATTAGTACACCTGATAAGTGAATAAAAATGGTGAGTTTTAAGCTCGGTAACGAAATGTAAAAGGTGAATTGATCAACATGACTCGAGCGTGGGACAAAGAAAAAAATTGTCCAATTTTCCACCTTCAGGCCGGCTTTTGACAAAAGTTAAAATAGCCTGTAACTGAAAATGTAGGTGTTCACAATTGTTTTGTCGCGGATACGGCAAACAGAGTGTACAATTAAGTGTTTTGTTAAAGAACAGCATTTGCAAGCTGACAATAATACTAAGCGGCTCCCAACCCAGTATAGTATTCTTTTTAAACAAAAGTCGCCTAATTTACACATTTTTTCTTATTTTTTTTATGGTTTTGTTTTTCTTATTATTTTAATCTCACCTTTTCTTACATATATCTGATCATTTTGCATTCCATTTTTATCCGTCGAAGGCATTAGATCGACAGCCGAAAGCTTATTTTCATTTTTAAACTTTTTAGCCAGCGAACCTTTTTATATTAATTTTATTATATTGAATTTCCCTTTTGTATCTTTTGAGATTGATACATTTTTTGCCTTCTTGTTTGTTCTATTGTTTAAGTTCCTCCAGATCTACAGCTTATTTGTGGTGGTGCTCTGATATCTCGTCGATGGATTTTGACCGCAGCCCATTGTTTTTACCACAAAAATCCGATAATTGGGAAAAAGGAATTCAAAAGTAATCCTGGAGGGTAAGTGAGCTAGCCCTTTCCATTTTGTTAGTTCTAATATTCGTCCGGCTGTCTCATCTGCCCTTCTGTCCTCTTATCGACTGCTTATTAAAATTGACTATCTACGTTGGAGGCTTATTCCAGCATTTGCAGTTTCTCAAGGATAATTCCATGGAATTTAGCTGAAGATTGATGATCGGGGCGTAATGACACTTAATTACACTTAATGCGTTTTGTGGTTTAGATACACTTCTTTAGGTTATTCAAACGAAAATAGTGATACCATTCGCTTTTTAAAATGCTTGCATAAATACCTGAGGACAATTATGCGTCTACAATAAAAGAGACAAAAGCATCACTTGCAATACGATAGAATGCTTATTGTCTCGGATATGTCTGCATGGACTGGAAAATATTTGCCTGTCGGGCAGGACAACGATCTGTTAGTCTTGGCCCTTTGCGTTCCAATTCAGTTATTTTGCGCTTCGTCACTCCCATTCAGTCAACAAGTATACATATTATCTTCCCTCCAGATACCTGGTTAAAGTTGGTGACTACAACTTGTTAAGGGAGGAGAGATCTCAACAGGACATTCGTCCAGAGAAGTTCTTTGTTCATCAAGATTACGTGGATGGTAAATTCGTGAATGACATTGCTCTCATCAAACTCATGGACAAAGTGAAACTAAGCCCCTTTGTGCGAACTCTGTGTCTTCCAGACAAGGATGAGGGTGATTTGGCAATCCCCATGAAATACGGCTTTGCAACTGGGTGGGGTGTAACACAAGCCTTGAAACCTCTCGAAGAACCCAAGTCTGAAAACAAATACTCAACACGTCTTCAATACTCTGCGTTCGCAATTCAAAGTGACGAACTGTGTGCAAACAGATCCGTGATTGCTGTTAACTCTACAGTGGCGTTTTGTGTCGGAGATGGAAAAGGTGGAAATGGTACATGTCATGGTGACAGTGGAGGAGCTTTTGTTCGAGAAGGAAAAAGAGGAGAGGGCTACAGATGGGTGGCTACTGGACTTGACAGCTGGAGTCTGGGGTGTGCTCAAAAGAACCAGTATGGATACTATACGAGGGTGTATCCATTCACTGATTGGATAAAGAATACTATAAAGGAAAATTCCGAGGAATAAGCTTAGCATTTGCGATGCACTCGCGCTTACAGAAAAACATTGGATTGAAAACAAAAACGCTACTATCTAAAGCATTGTTATTAACTTCTTTTTGTCCCAAAAGCATTTATTAATGTAATATTAGATGTTAAAATATGTGTACAGGTTTAAAGATAACTTAAATTTCTATTAAAAACTCTGCAAGGGCAAATGCCTTTACCTTTCATAGCTAAATGCAATCAAAGTCCCATTCACGGACGATGCGTGATTCTTTTTTCTCTTTTATTTGAATCTTATTACAGTGAATTCTAGTGCACAGAAATATATGTTATTTGCCGGCTGGGAGGTCCGTACAGTGAAAAACTGTGACCGCGTGCTCTAGCAGAGAACAGAATGGGTCAATGACATTAAACTGGCTTTCAGATTTTTGAATCGGAATTTTGACAAATTTGACACAAATTGCTATTATTTTGGCCGAATGTAAACAAGCTAAGCTACTACTCAGCAATAAGTATGGCTCGCGGAGACCATTGTTGACAACAGTAGTGTAAAAACTGTACGAAAATTTTGCTCGATTCCGACAAAGCACGAAGTGAAATAATTCTCAACCGACCGAATGCTTCGATGAAAATATACTTAAGAAGTAAAAAAACGACAGAAAACACAAATCAAGCTGCATCTGTGTAGACAAGAAGCTTTATTTTTGTAAAAAAAGCTCAAACAACACTTACATACTGTGAAGTAACGCTCTTCTGCTTAGTGGCGACCTCCCGTCATCTCAGCAAAGTGACATTAATAATTCCGTATCATCGCTCACCCGACGAGTGATCAGTGCGAAGCTTGCTTTGATATTCTCTCCTGTGCTCGGTGTAGAACCAATGAAAGCAGTCTAGGTTTTGAAACTTTGCCGCTAGTTCGGTAAATCATGCTGCAAGCTGCTGCAACTGTGTAGCTCCTTTCAAATACAACTCAGTATTTCGCATTTCCATCCGCAAGTTTTGAGCTCCTTCTTTTGTAATTTTCACGTTTTCCTGAGCTACAATGCGTCCTTATTCCTCTGGACTAGAAACCATTACCTGCCTTTAGATCCAGATTAAGACATCTTTTTTCTCTCGAAAAGTCCTCGAAACTAAAAGCTCAGAGACTGACGCCACTTTACTCCTTTGCAAAAAATAGGTTCGCACAGCGTACATGTGTGGCTTAAAATTACTGAGGATAAAACTGAATTATTTAAGAAATGAGACACGAACATTTTGAAGTTAAAATAAGCCCTTTTATAAATGGCTTGTAATTGAATTCGAAAACAACCGTAACCTCTTAACTCAAAAGTTAACTTAGAAAATATTGTGCTTATTACAAACATAGGCCCACAATGTGTGTTTATCTCACTTTTATCCTACTTGTAATTACGATATAGTAAATGAGATGCTGGCGTAAATCAAATGTAATAACCAATTTTCCGAATGTTTGAGATTTTATTTTTTTTTTGCTAGAGTGTAGGTATCTTTCAATCAATTAATGAATTAAACAGTCAATCAAATCAGTCTGTCAGTGTGTCAGTCAGTCAGTCAATCAATATTTCACTGAGTTTCATTTTCACCAGAACTCACATTGGATATGCGATGATATATAGACCATTAGGCACATAGCACTGAGTTGGGTATAACCATCTGATGTCCCACAAGCATGAGTGGAACAATTGTTTAATTAAAAGTGCGCACAAAATATAGAAAACTAGACTTAAGCCAAAATAAAGATGCCTTCAGAAATTACATATATGCTTACCATATTTGTAGAGCATGGTATGATTGCTGATATACCATGATCATGATGGCTAAGCCAATGAAAGCTTAAACTGAATCCAGTGATCGAGTTCTTAATACTATACTGACTATATTAGTAAATTAAAAAAAAAATAAATTAATGAGACAAATCCAAACATCATATTAATGTAAGGTTTAGAAATGTTTTTTTTAAATATATATATATACTTTAGCTACAACACATGTATGATAATAGTATGCTAATGTTCCGATAGAACTCCAAAGCGTAACAATATATTTCAAATGACGGCTTTATTGTCAACTGATCGCTGAATGACCTCATCAACGAATTTGAAAGCAACAAAATTTAAAGCAATAAAATATAGTACCATCTTGTTTCCGGAAGTTTTGAGAAGACGGTCACCTTCTGCCCTTGATTTATGATTTTTCTCAAACTCATTTGGGAGCGCGGCTGATTTTAAATTCCTGTTCGCTGAAGGAGCAATGTTAACTTCCGAAGGTCCAAGACAATGAATGTTGGCTTATAAAAGTAAAATGGCTCTGAATAAATGCAGGAAAAAAGTCCCATGTCCAGGTTTGTGTGAATACACCTGAATGTGAATCATCAAAGTAAACAAGTTTCGTTATTTGTAGGAAGGGACGAAGCTTTCAGTACGCAAAATAAATGATAAAATACCGAACGCAAAAACAAGCTCAAAATAAAAAACGACTTGCCTTGAAAGCTAAAAGCTGGGGATAAAATTGAAGATCTCTTCGCAACAAGGAAAATCGCCGACACCACCACTAACTAGAACTCATTCTTCTCCTTGGACCGCGTGATAAGGCCTTAGCTCTTGTATACCAATAAATAAAGGAATAAACATCTCGGATGCTGACAAAGATTAGATTACACTTTGTGCAAGCCACAGAAAAATGTTTGGTTTGAAACTTCAGTCGAAAGCTTAGGGAAATGATTGGATTCTTTTTCATAAAAAAATGAAAAAAGCCTCGACTGGAAGCGGTTGAGCACTCACTGTAGGAGAAAGCTATTTTATGCACTGTCGCTTACTGCGTGTACAACAGAACAAGATAGAACGGAGTGCATTCGGGGCTTCTTTGTTTTTTAGTTTATTTTTTCTACAATATCCAAAACTCATAGATTTTATTTTTTTTTCAATTATATTACAGGTGTGGGCTCAAATCCCTCCTGCTAGTCATTTCATTTTTTCATTTTGAACTGAGCAGCAACTGGTCTAGCAGCCCAGTTGTTCGAAAGCTGGCTAAAGATAATTTGTTTTTCAAAGTCTCTTTATTGCTAACCATAAGCTACCATTTGACACTTTCTAAACTCAAACTGTTAGACTGTTAGTGGTACTTTGAAACTAACCCATTGCCAAATGTAATGTTGATATTAATTCTAGGAATCCCCAATCTCTCTCTGAAGTATCAAGCCCAAGTCCGTCCATTGCATACCCAGTCCCTTGCGATAGTGTACTTAGACCCTTACATAGGTCCGATGAGGCAAAGAATTCTAAAAGAAAGTAAAATCTAATTTTCAATTTTCGACCAACAAGGGAAGGGAGTCTAAGCTACCATTTTGAATGGGATTAAGGAGAATAATTACATAGGTGGTCAGCATAGCTATTATTCTTTAATTATTTAAAACTGTCCAATTAATGATTAATTTGGATAGTTTCGATAGGATTTTCCTTTAATTTCCAATTTAGAAAATATAGGACAGTTTTTCTGAGCCAATCAAGTCCAAGAAAAAACAATAGGTAATAGAAACTAGCCAATCCGTTCAAAGCGTAGCATAGCGTCAGCACTGTAGCCGCCGTGGTCCATAAACACGCAAAAAAAGAACACTGCCAGTATCCAGCTATTTTGACTGAACAAGGATATATTATATGGAAATCAAAGGAGACCTATGGTCAAAATCGTGGATTAATTAACAGTTCACTTGTTTTTACAAGATGTTTTGCTGTTTCCAACACTTTTCTTGGTCTAACATTGTGAAACTGGTAATGGTACTTCTTACTTAGTTTGCTTTTCAATTTTATAGGAATGGTTTGTGATTCATTTATAGGTTTTGGCAGAGTGTTTACAAAGCACATGGTGTACAGTATTTATTATCATCGCACTTTGTAACTGATGATCAGTACCACAACGGATCACAACAAGTACATACATATTCAGGGCCACACTTAATACATGTAAAGCTATCATGAAAAGACTGAATCGCATTTGCCATATTAATTTCATGTGTTCCATCTGCTACAGTGAAATTTAGTTTTTTCCTAGCTGTCTGTAATAGCTCATGGACAGTTGTGTGTAGCTGTGAACTCTGAAATCTCTTTCTAATTTGTGCATTTTTGTTCATCTCTCTGACACGTACATTCTCAAGGTTGTTTTCTTTTGTTTTAAAATAGTCCTTCCTTTTTAAACTTCTTACTTGAGAGGGATTTGGCTTGTAACGTCACATTTCTTATTTTCACTTAACATCCTTTAGTTTTCCACTTTTATGTTTTATTTATTACCAACTCCTAAACGATTTGATTTTTTTGGATTTTTCTTTCTTTAAAACGTTTCTTTCTCTAATCCGATCCGTGATGCGATCCGTGATCCAGTCCGATCCGGTCCGATCCCGATCTTGTGGACGCGACCTAAAGTACATGTCTTTGCCCTTGAAACACAATACTTTTCCTGTTGTTTATTACACTTTATTGAATAACAGTTATTCAAGCCACAAACATCATTGACATAAAGTAGTACATCTGTTTGTTTATGCTTATTTGTTCTTGTCTTTATAATATTCTTTACAACATCAGGTATATCATGTATATCAATATCATGAGTCATACAACGGTAATTAGCTGAACAAGAATTTTTTACAACGGGTCTCCTTCTACACAATCTCATGGCAAGGTAAATTAAAAAAAAAAACAGTGATAGGAAGTTTTTAATTCCAGACGAATGTGGCGTATTTTACATAATGTACCGCTTAATTTATACTCCACTTACTGTTCTCTCTTTGAACATTTCAATGATTTCCCGATCGTAATCTCGATGGTTCTCTATCACGGCAGATATATTTACAAGTAAACTTTGACTTACTTCTTAACCGTTTGGACACTTTTTCATCTCCATACCTTCTAGTATTTAAGCTTGAATCAGTACCCAGGTGTTTGGGAATTTTCCACTCAGTAATGACAAACTCTTTCGTAGGACTGTATTTCCACTTTATTCCCAGCTGTTCATGCAGTACTCGGCAACAAGTCAACAATTCACAATCCTAACCATGACAATCTAAACTTTGACATTCCGTACTAGCTCTTAAGTGCACTTGCATCAGTCTAAAATTACTGTTACACGATCTCCTTTCGGCTCTCAAATGGCTTTTATCTCTAAGTTGTCATGTCTATTCACTTTTGATAACTAGGCGCCTACAGGCGTTTACTCGGGCTACTCTTAATGACATAGCGTAGTAAAATGTGTTAAAAGTACTACTGAAACAGGAACAGGAAGACAATTGCCCGTCATGAATAATTTTACTTGTGATTATTTTTGTCTGCTGGTAGTAGAGCGTTCACTGTATTGAAGTTCACATTTAAAAGTCTGAGTAATTCTGTGTGGATTAAGAATGATTGTCTGGTTAATTGGACAAACTTGAACTCATGCGATCTATGATGTCGCCAGAAATTACGTGCAATGATCCTAGATTGCTAATTTTTCATGTTTAGAGGAATGTATCATAATCAAGATTAAGCAACGTCTGTAGCTGCCAACTACGCTGGGGCCAATAACTCGTATTCATTCAGGTTATTTAATCTACGCAACGGAAACATCTGAACATTTGACATGTCTGAAAGGTCTGAAAGATTCGCTGCAACAAGAAAACGATACGCTAGCTTACAAACTTTGTGTACAATATAGAAATACGAGCAAAATAACCAAGCGAAAGTCATACTTACAAGTTATTGTGCCTACATTCCTACGATCGCAATACAAACTCAGAAATCCGTACGATCACATGGCGAGAAAACAAAAACGCCTACATATTCATTGTCAGCGGTAATGACTACTTCATGTAGCAAATATGAAATGAAACTTACAACGTCAAAATTGCTAAACCCACGTTCTCGACGCGACGTGATTCCATCAGGACGACGTCGTGAGCATGCGCAATATGTCACCTCCTTAAATAATTTTCTTCCGGCCGAATCTTACAGCCGTCGCCTCTCGGATCTTCAAGTCCCTATTGTCCATGAAGGCGGCCGTTGCTTAAACCATGCGCTCTAGGGTTAAGTCGTGCATCGCCTCGTTTTCTTGAATGTCTCGATTGCATGCATTACTTTAGCATATCTAATCGTGACATGACTATAGATAGAAAGATAGAGAGAAAACCGAAACCTAGACTCGGCACACCTTGCAGGTAGTCCGAGTAATAATCAATATATCATCCGGTTCTTGTTCACAATACATTATACAATAGCCTAAGTTATTCTCGCATTTTTATTGGTTCTCTCCTATGATCTATTAGAGGACAGATACACGATTGACGTCATCACCACAAAGTTTTCCTTTTTGCATTTTAAAATGGCGGAAAGTTTTTAGAAATAAGATAATATTTTACGTGACTGGCTGAAGAAAAAGTACAAAAACCTCTTGTCGAGGCATTGAACGGGTACGAGAAGCAAGAAAAAGTAAGAAAAAGCCGTTTCCTTTTGAGAGAATGACTCGGAAAAAATACTCGAGCAGTCTCAGTCGGCAGTTGAGCGAGAACCTTACTTTACGTAACCTTACTTTACGACGCGAATGTTCCAGTCCGTTTCAAGGCACAACGGGCGAGCAAAGCATAGCTCACTACAACTGACGGCCAACTCCACGGCAGCTACAAGGTGTCTCCGATACTTTGTCGAACTGATTTGAGAATTACTAACCACAGAGGACACGAATTTCCACCGTCACTAAACGCTCCTTTGATTCAAAATTCGAATCGAGTGGCGTTCAGTGTTGACTGCAACCGCGAGTTTTTGAAGCGTATTCTTTCAACTCCAGCGGCATTCAAGGTATCATCCAAGCTTTTCGGCTCACAAGACTGCTCTGATGACAAAAACTACCTTGATTTTTCCAGCAT
>OMLO01003210.1_pt1 | contig 13476 bp, 9 predicted proteins | sample 1674811 | NCBI WGS metagenome assembly OMLO01 (sample SAMN06265003, study PRJEB25207) | coral metagenome | isolation source: Coral host | place: Mexico:La Bocana,Puerto Morelos, Mexico | collected 2008-11-13
CAACTAAGTTGAAAATGTAAATTGGCCACAGTAACGAGTTAAAAAGCTGACGTTTCGAGCGTTAGCCCTTCGTCAGAGCGAATGACGAAGGGGCTAAAGCTCGAAACGTCAGCTTTTTAACTCGTTACGGTGGCCAATTTACATTTTCAACTTAATTAAGCTACGTATTCAAATTCCTCTGGCATAGTGTGAACAGGGCCCTTGTACCTAGAAGGTACCAATGTTGCTGTTGTATAAAAGTTTCTTAAGGTTCGTTCAGTATGGTTTAAAACATAAGGATTTGTAACAGAGATAATTTACTTCCCCCGTAAAGTGACATTTGTTTGAAAATATCAAAGGTTCTTTGCTAACATGACATCTCTCTTTAGACAGTTGTTCTAATAACATCCGGGAAGTTCTTGGCCTCAGACGCTGTTGGAGACGCCGCCGTCAAGTTAAAAGCAAAGTCGACCGATTTGTTTGCCGTAGTTACCGGTGAAGATCCGGATGTGGATACTCTTATTAAGATTGTCTCACCATCCGCTGAGAATAACGTGTTCATGGCAACCTCTTCCGGGGAGCTACAACCACTCCTACGAGCTGTCACTGATGCAGTATGTAAAGGAGGTAGGGAGGGGAGAGTAAGTCTCATTTAATAAAACCTTTCGCCGCGCTCATCGTTTTTCTTGTATGACTTTAACTTTTGCCCGATCAAAAGCTCAGTCAGTCATTTTAAAGAACCCCTTTAATACGGCCACTTTGTTAATATGGCCGCCAGATTTTTGTGTACTAATATTTTGAATAGAAATACTGTCTTTTTAACCAATCTCATTTCTAAAACCCAAAACAGTTGATGTCTAGTTCATGTGGTAATACGGTTCCCACATCATTTTAAAAATTAATCTTTCGAAGGCAGTTTTTGGCGACCATTGTTTTTCATTTCACTTCAGTTAATAAAAACCGCTTTGATTCTACAACGTTGTATCTTTTCAACTTTTAACTCTTTGATGTTTTTGTTTTTAATTCATAGCTGAAAAAAAGACAACGGTAAGTGTCAAATCTGGTTTAATATCTTGTGTCCGTTTTAATTTGGAATTGGCGCTCATTGGCTCTTCCACGCGTTGAATAACGTATTATAACGCAAAGTCCCCTCTCTTCAATGAAAATCACGAACAGGTAAATATAGAAACATGCATTGCTGTAGTGCACAATTTTTAAGGGGCTTGGTTGAGTAACGATGGGCTTGAAATGAGGTAAATTAGTTTAATTTCCACAAAAGATTTTGTCGTTGGTTGAAGTTACTTTTGTGATTGAAACCTGAATTTCATTTGACCATAGCTGAACAGCTACTCTCTTGATTCCCAAGCAATATGCTTGCAAGGAATCAAGAAGTGAATACCTCCAATATCACACAATGTCAAAATGGTCATTATGTGATTTGTTGCCTTTCATATCAAACCTGTTTACTAAAATTATGTGCCTTTATAATAATGGATACTGGCTTGTGCTGTTGTTGTTGTCTACAGTGTATAGTAGGTAAAGTTCTTACGCTAAACTTCCATTTAGTTACAACAAAAATTAATCTTAAAAATATATTTACACGTTATTTCACGTTTTCTTTTTCAGGTTGTAGGCCCTCCTGGTGATCCTGGTGCACCCGGCCCCCCGGTAATTAATATCCCGGATATAGTGATTTCGTTTTGTGTTGTAGAATATTATTGATTCAAATTATTGCAGACGCCGACAAACACCGCATGCGCTTATGGTATTCTTACATTCAGGGAACTTCTTTCTTGTAATTATATAGAGCTTCCACAAAGTAACAGAGTCTTTTTGCTTGAATGTTTGTAGGGTTCTGAGGGTCCCCCCGGACCGAGAGGAGAAATAGGAGAAAAAGGAGAACCGGTAAATGTAAAATAACGGCAGGAAGTCCTCACACGCTTACGTGGGTAGCCTGCTACCGAACTTTTTTTTAGTATATGTTGTGCTATATTGTGAAGCCGAATGCTTTCTAATATCATCGTTCAAGTCTTTTAAAATATTTCCGTGTTTTCGTTTTGACTTACAGGGAGGGCCCGGCGAGCCAGGACGTCCTGGGCCCCCGGGACCACCAGGACCTCCGGGTGGAGGGGGATTCGGGGGCCCACCCGGCCCCCCAGGGGAGAAGGGACCTTCTAATGTAAGGTTTGTTTGGTACGGTGTTCACTTAACTAAAACTCGTCATGGTTCCCATTACCTGACAATAATTATACAAATGTACACAAATTGCAAAAAATCCTTATGTTTCTGCGAGTTTGCAATCTCGACGAACTCAAGACAAAATAGAGGGTTTGTGAGCAGTCAATTTAGGAAGAGAAGATGGACTATACTGATATTTATACCTAATCGTACCTTTCTGGTACGCTTCAGCCGCATATTAGGCGAGTTTGGTCGTATTTTGCGAGTCGTAGTCGAGACGAAATACCCATGGCGAGAGCAAACGAGCTTGATATGCCGTCCAAGGGCACAAAAAAGGTACGATTAGGTATTAACCGTGCCCAAATTCAGCCAAATGACCACGATATGTCGTAGCCATATGTGACGGACTTGTAGGATATCAGGACAGTAGAGACGGATTCTGATTGGCTAATTAGAAATTTGTAAAATAAATAATCAACAAACTTTAAAACGGAGGAAGAAATCATAGGTGAGAAGAACAGCCGACAATAATGGTTTGATTTTGCGGAACAATACTGCACAAATAACTGGAACACTTTAGGAATCAAGGATGTCTAACCATAGATCAAGATAAATAATAAAATAAATACACTTTTAAACTCGTGGTTTACTGTTTGAGTTTTGACTCCATGCGATAGATAGCAGTTTTGCTTCCTGTATTTGCCTGTAGATAGATAACAATGGTACAGTAATGTATCAAAACTTGATCGATCATTTTTTGGATTAAATTTTACTGGCGTTAAATTGGAGAAAAGATTGTGGGGAGGAAAGTGGATTACAACGTTGGTGAACTCAACGTATACAAATTTTGGCAAGGATCATTTAAAGCAAAATGAAAACAACGGCAGGAAGAATTTTGAAAAATGGCAATTTTTTGAAGTAAGAATTCTTGAATATTTTTCACCAGGTCAAACGTTTTAGAAAATACCTGTTGCCCGTTAATAGTGTTGACTTCATTACGCTTTCTTGTGTACAGATTATCTCCAGTGAAAAGGGTCCTGTTGTTTCCCCAATGATTACTACTGCAGTAGGGCAAGCCAGACAGGTGAATAATTACCACTACAATAAGATGTGTACAGAGGGTGGGAGTTTAAGATAATTTCCAGTCCGCACTGCGCAGTGTCAGCATCCTAATGTTTTTAAACATTATAAGTTTCCACTCGATGGGATTCGAATCGATGTTATTCACTACGAACCACATATCTTATCTTTAAGGCCTTTCAAATTATTTTTCTAACAGCTTTATTGATTTTTACATTTGCAATGTTGTTTCATCAAGTGACATCAGAAAAAACGAAGCTGAAGGTTTCGGCCGCTTCGAAACCATAATGGAGGTTATTTTGAAACTTTGAATTTACTCACGTAAGTAGTTGCGAAATATTTAAAGTTTGTGACTTCTTATGTGAAGCAATAAAAAACAACGCAAACAAAATCTCGAGAGTGCGCAATACGGACTGGAAATCGGTTTAACGTGGCTTAACTGAACAGAACAGTCTAAAGGTGAGGCCTTTTTCACTGCGTATAAGCACTAGCACACGCACAGGTATAAGCTTAACGGTAGATTGAACGCCCACAACGGTTAACGTATCACACGCTCAAATTCACACCAAGCTTCGTTTGCGAGACATTTTCCCAAAGCTCAGGCACCTTCGTGTTGTATTCACGAGGGTAGTCTTTTCATCTTTTCTGCTTTGTGCATCTGTCCACGAGAAAATTTGCAATCTGCATTTTCAAAGCAAGGCTTGGTGGTGAAATTTAGATATGTCATGCATGATTAGTGTTCTTGCAAATGGCAAGCTTTATATCATTGGGTTGGTTTTCTGATTTGGAACGAGGTCTAATGACATTATCCAGTGGTCATCTCAATCGGTTCCTTCCTATAAATGCTAAGCAACCCGGGGTGTTCGTTTTCTTAGCGCCCTGCAGAAAACCATTAGGACAAGCCACAAAGCATTCTTTATCTCGGAAATTGACGTAAGCAGCGTTGTTAGCTTGATACGTATCTTAGGTTGTTTAAAGTTTTTAAACGAGTGTGACTTTGGCTTCATGTTGTAGGGTGATCCAGGACCTCCCGGGAGGCGCGGGCCGCCAGGAAGAAGGGCAAGTCTTAATTAATAACCCTTGCAAACAATAATACGTGATGGAGGCAACTCTTCTTCGCAGGAAAAAGGAACTGAAAATCTGTTTCTGAAAAACTGCTATCCTTCTTCTTAAATCGTGATTCGATTTGCTGCTGTTAGTTTAAAACGTTGATCCAAGACGTTCTTGTGTCTTTCTTTACCGCAGTGACTATACTTTATAGGAACTATTAGAACACAGTGTCATGCACACCTTCCCTAGTACACTTCAAACTTGTCATCATTTTTACTAATTACTTCATGAAAGTGTAACCAAGTTGCCTTATTTTTCTCAGGGTTCTCCTGGTATCCCTGGAAATAGAGGCACAATTGGAAAAAGAGGACCTCCTGTAAGTAACGGCACAGTTATTAGGAGGGAATATTACGGCAGGGTGCTCAATTTTCTGTAACCCCGAATTGTCACACGCGTCCCTATTCAAAAAATAACTATAGCAGTTTGTTTCTTAATTCAGATTCATAAATGTAACTGCGATTCTCTTCAAATGAGTCTGATAATAGATTAGTCGATAGATATATTAACGCGTCGTGTTATCTAGATAGTAAAATTCAATTCTGATATGATACTTAAAAAATGTCCTGTCGTTCTCTTTTTTAATATATTTTTTTAATAGGGGAACGTTGGTTTCCTAGGCCATCCCGGTCTCCCTGGCAGGCGTGGTGTGGTTGTAAGTACAAGAAATTCAATAAACAATATCACGTCACAAAACGTTCCTATTGTATTAGTTTTCGTCGTTGGCCTCCAGTTTGCCAACTTTTTTTTCAACAGGATAATTAAAATTCTTTTTAGATGTTTCATTTTCATTACTTATTTATGAACTTTTTTATGATGATGTAATTAAAAAGATGATTTGAGCAAAACTTAAATTTACCTGGGCTCGCTTATATTTTTCAGAATTTAATTTGAAATTGAATTTTGTCGAAACCAGTTTCTTCGGTAGGTGAATTGATGGCACGTTTATGTAGTTACACTTACGTTTTCAATTCCAATGTGCAATTTTCTTAGGGGGAACCAGGAAAACGGGGCAATCCCGGCACTCACGGAGAGCAAGGACAACAGGTGTGTTTCCAAAGAATCAAAAAAACAGTAAACGAGAAAACAAACAAACTTCACACAGTAATAGCTGTACATAGATTCAATTAGTACAGGAAGTCTATGGTGTTCACGAGTTAAGACAAAATCCATTTAGTGGACAAAAACCTTGGGCCAGAATAAAATTTTTTACATTTTCTTCAAGCTAAAGGTATAAAATGTTGCCTGAAATAATATCGAAACAAATTTCCATGGGACCTCGAGAAAATAAATTTGGGAAACATTTTGCAAACATAAATACAATTCCATCATTAGTTTTGCCTTACCAGTATTTTCCAAGGGTTTAATATGAAGTTCATAAATTTGTTTTCGAAATTTGGTGTTGTTTCAAATGAGTTTTTGAGAAAATATTTGAAACAAACACACAGAAGTTTGCTATGCGATGTAAATTATCTCCGTATAAAGTTTTTGTCCACTAGTTACTTAAAGATCTGGTGGACTCCTTTTCAAGGTTTTCGCTCGGCTTACATCCATCGTGCTATCTTCCCGATAGCTTTTAAAACAAATGGGCAGTATTTTCAAGGGTTTTTTTACCATCATATTGTAGGGAATTTTACCAAAGCACAAAATACAAGTAAAAATCATTGAGAATCTAGCCGAGGGAAAACACGAGCCTATAACTAAATGATTGACCTTTGTACTGAAAGGGCCCGTCTGGTGATTCTGGAGCAGATGGCCGTCCAGGCCCAAAAGGACCTCGTGGGTATCGAGGTTCAGTTGGTGCGACGGGGGACCGGGGCGAGGAAGGAGAAACGGTGAGCGTTTGATGACTACCTTTGTACTTTGACAGTTCGATTATAAAACCATATTCGCAAATGAACCATTTCAGTCTACGACGCTAGCGATTTGGGATTGACACGCTGCAAATCACTCATAGAAGGTATGTCAGATGTTGTAATTAAGTACAAATACCGTCTTGGATTGTAAGGTTGTACAGATTGTATCACTGGAAGCTATATTGAATGAGTGAATTAATGAATGAATGAAGTCTTTATTGGAAAGAGTCAGACTCAGCAGACCTTAGTCTTTACAATTGAAATCATAAGTAAATGTATTAAAGAAGTTTAATAAGAAATCTATTCATATACGAGTTTTGATACTTTTATCCAATCAAAATCACGAGAACATGGCAAGATACTCTGCGTCAAGTGCATGTCGACTGAAAAAAGTCAGAAATGGGTGCTGCTTGATGGAAAGGAAAAACGACTTTTTCCTCGCAAGCAATTAAAATATAAAATATGGAAGATTGTTAGCAAGCATTGAAATCCCGTGATTCTAATCATTAGATTTCTCCGTTTATAAGGGTGTGCAAGGATTAGATGGATCCACAGGAACCGATGGCAAACCGGTCAGTTCGTTACTTTTTCTAGTGATCGTGGTTCCAATGTTTGATGATTCAAATTTGTGTTGGTATCAGCGAACTATGAAGCCCTGGTCAAACAGCGCATGACAGTCGATGAGAGTCGTAAAAGAATACCGTATTAAAGAAGTATCATACGCGTGGTCAAATGGCAACTATCATTTACTATCATTGACTATCATGAAGAATTTGAGCAAACTCAAAATAAATCATAGTTCAAGAAAGTCGATGATAGTTGGTGGTCAAACGGAAGCGTGTGCTTCAACTATCATCCACTATCATGGGACGTTTGACCTAGGCTTAATACTTGATGAATTCGGTAATGGACAACTTTCGATTTATTTGTTTTTTTATTTATTCACCTATTAGACAATTATCAATTTAATTTATATATTCCAACGAAGGTATGCATGAGTTACCAAAGCTACACGGTATTCTTTTACGCCATCTGTAACTTTTCTGTTTTACTATCAATCGTATATAACTTATTATTTTTACGTGACATTGTAAGGAAACATTGGCACTCGATCGTACTAGCTTTAACCTGCCAGACCCACAGACTTTTACTTCCTTTTTCTATCGTAGAAAGGTCATTCGTTTCCGCCCTTTCCCAAATAAATAAACAGTCCCTTTCCTGAACTCTCCCTTTCCGGCCCTAGCAACGGGTTGACCCGGGCTGAACAAGTCCAGGATAATTGGGTTAGTGCTTGTATGGTAAGCATGATATAAAGTGTGTGACAATTGACTATTACCTTGTTCATTTTGATTGCTTAGGGAAAACGTGGTCCACGCGGATTCCTTGGGAAACCGGGAAACACTGGTACTCCGGTAAAAAAAAAAAAACTATAATTTTTGACAGTTTTCCTGGTCCACTGCTTTTAGTTTCTAAACAGCGGTCGTTTACCGACAAACTTATCCAACACTTTTTAGGCAGTTTTTTTCTATCTACCTGGGTGATTTTCTTGTTGTGTCTAAAACTAGCACAAGAGGTGAATCTCCGAGCTTTTTGTTTCATGAAATGACAATTACACAGTCCTATCTTTTTAGTTTAACTTGTACTTCCGAAATTTCTTTGAATATGTTTTGATACTTCAAAGTTGAACAACGCATTACAATTTTATGTCGGAGCTAGAGAAATAACTGTTATAGCTATAGAAAACTCTCAAATGACCTCCAAAACTAAAAAGGTGTTTTTATCTCAGGGTTCTCCAGGCTCTAAAGGTGTCGAAGGTTCTGACGGTGATCAGGTAAGCGAATTTTCTCTGTCAATTGTGCGCCTATACGATGTATATTTGTTCATGATTGGCATTTAAAACCACTGACAGACATCTTGAGGTTTTCGTTGTACTTCTTTTCCAAACAATAAACCCAGCTCCCGAGTAAAACTTTCTTTTATCGTGGACCTTGGTCGGAAGACGACCAGCCGATATCAAAAAGCACTGAAAGCCGTGTTCCTGTACACAGTACAAGGGTCATCACATTGTCTTCAGAGCTATCCGTAAAAAAATCATTGGCCTAGTTTGTAGCTTCATATAGGCTTTTAATTAACTTAAAATATGGTGGTTTTCTGGTCGCCAATAATTCAGATGTTCTCAAAGTTGGGGGAGGATGTAGAGTTGTTTATCTGGAGGGTTCTCTGATCCACCCTTGAGTGATTTAGTTTTAATGACCAGAAAGGTATGACTTTTTTTAAGTGTACGTTACAAAACTTGCAAATTTATCTCAACTAGGGCCCAGCAGGTCCACCCGGATCACCGGGAACTCCTGGATTAACTGGGCAGAAAGGACAAAACGGGAGGTCTGGTAATGTTGGATATATCGGTTACCGAGGTGATACTGGCGACATGGGAACCATGGGTCCTAAAGGATCGGCAGGGATTGACGGAGAGACTGGGGAGACTGGGCCAACTGGAGGAAAGGGTTCCATCGTGAGTAAGACAATCTTCTTGGGTTTTGTCACTGTTTTCACGGAGAAGTCAATTATACGTAATTATATCAAATCAGAAGGAATCAAATTACATTGATTTTGTAGTGTTCAAAACAACAGTGTAGTAAACACTTAAAAGCATTAGGAATTCCTGGCAATGTCATAAATTACGTAAAATAACTCAATCTTTTGCAAAATTAAAAAGATTAAAACCACGTGATTTGCGGATATAATTCCCTGAAATGACGTCTGACTGTTCTGCCTTCCCTTTCTAGGGCGATACCGGTTCTGCAGGAGAAATTGGTGGACAAGGGCCGGGCGGTAAAGCGGTAAGTCTACACCCTTCACTAAAACAGCTATGCCACAACAAAAGGCAAACTTCTTAATTTGGGATTTGGCAGACTTTTCCTACTGTGAAATCATAAATAATTAAACACAAGGTTAACCATAAATGAGGGTTTTTTTTATATAACCAAGCGTTGCAGCATAATACTGTAGTTTATTTGAGCACTTATGCCTTGACCCATACTTATTTTATTTGTTGTAGGGTCGTTCTGGTAATGTTGGATCCCAAGGATATCAAGGATCCCGGGTTCGTACATGTATGGTATCTTGCATGGCTTGAAAACGAATGCAGGGTATTGATTATTGAGAATTTAATGACTGGCCCTAAGGAAACAATGAGTGTAAATTTATGAGCTCGTTTTTGTTCCTGTTTAGGGCAACCCGGGAATTCCTGGAATGAGTGGAGGCCGTGGTGATAAAGGAAAACCGGTATAAAGTGTTTACTATATCATCTGTTTACAATTAATTCAATGGGATCAGCAAAGTTTTAATTTTCTTATATTCCTACCATTTTAGGGGAGAACCGGGATGCCTGGAGGACGTGGCATGCCGGGACAAAGAGGGAAGCGGGTACGAATTTAAAATACAAACTTATTGAAAGTACATCAAGTTAAAAGAGAGAAAATCACAACCGCGAAGGAGGCTTGGATACCCGGTCTTAATTAGCAAAAATTTTGACGATTTTAATTCTCCGTTTGCTTCTTAGGTTTTGTTGCGACTAAAGATATATCAAACGCTCGAGACAGTTTTTGTATCCAAACACCTCGAATTTCAAAAATACTCCGCTGCTCGTTGTATTTTTAACTCTTCACTTGGTATTTGGATATCCACTGCTCTCCTCTTTGATATATCAACAACATTGAGATTGGAGGAAAAGCAAAACTAACTGTTTACCAAGGGACCAGTAATTAAGTGTTTTTTTACGTAGCTGCAGTTTAGTGTGAATTAACAAGGTGAGGAGAAGTCAGAGTTATCTCTGGTTAATGGGAGAGCGGGCAACAAATGCGTACTTGTTCCTCGCGACATTTAGATTTGCCTCGTGACGATAAATCAACCAATAAGAGCGCGAGTTAGATTCAACTAAACTCCAGCTATATAATAATGCGATTTTTGTTTTTTTTTCCGTTAACTGACATGGATTTCAAGTTTTCAAACGTCATCAGTCAGTGTCTTTGTACCTGTTTTAGGGAGCTACTGGTGACCCTGGCGCGCAAGGCATCATGGGTATAGTTGGTTCCAGGGTGAGTAGGTGAAGTTTGTTAGTCTTTCTCTTATGAAGATTTTAGTTGCTAAAGATGCCGAACACTTTACAGGGAAAACCCGGACCACTAGGATCTAAGGGACCCCCTGGACAACGCGGTATCAAGGTTGGTTGGTGTTTTATTTCACAAATCACCTTCGGTAAATTTTACATTTTATACTTGATTCGCACTCAGTTTGCTTTTAAATCAAAGGCGACTGTTCTATTTGTTTCTCTTTTAGCCTGTGCATTGCTTCCGATTTTCTTTTCTGGAAGTTTTGTTGATGTTTAAGTTATTTCTTCCAGGGAGTGCCTGGAATGGAAGGACCGCAAGGACACTCGGGAAGACAAGGTGAAAGGGTATGTTCAGTGTCGCAGAATCGAGATTCAGTGAATGATGATAAGAATGAAATTATATTCTAGAGTCGATGAACTAGCACGACTTAAACATAACGTTTTACACTTAGCGATAGTACTGAGAGAGACATATCACAGAAAGCTTTAATTTGCTTTTTGTGCTTCATATAACTGAAGTAGTTAATACATTGCTTTTGGATTTCGATGTCATTTCTGGATGTGACATGTGATGATTGTTAAGATATTTGCCTGCCCATCTTTTGATTACTCCACTTCATTTCGCGCGCACTCGTTTGTTATAAAAGTCGCAGTCATAATCAAATCTTTAAACAAGAACGACGACCAAAGAATCAATACACTTAAATGTTTTCCATTAGCCATGCCATTTTAAGCACAAAATAATTTTTCATCCTTACAGGGAGATGCCGGAAATTACGGAGTTCGTGGAGTTCCTGGGAAACGGGTACGTTGCCAGCAACGACCACACCGCAATACCAGGAAAGGTGGGGGAGGGGTAACTTCCATTCGAGAAGCTCAGGGAAGCTCGTTTTTTCGCTCAGGCCGTATAAATTCTGGTCTCATTTAAGGTGCTCATGACGAAACTCCGGTTTTTTAGCTGTCGAAGTGTCCTTTAGGGTGCACTCGAAGAAATCATAATAAAAGTAACGCTTTTATTTCCCTTTGTTTACATTTATTTCCGTCGGTCTGTTAAGTCCGGTCTAATAGCTCGGGCTCCCTTTCTTAATAGCGGCTGATAATCAAGCCTATTCCGTTTTACAATTAATCTCTTTTAGGAGTTAAATTTAAATTTTCCAACCAGCATCCGAAACGTCTTCATATGATAGTCCCTTTACAAATATTACGCTCAATGAAGCCCAAGTCCAAGAGAGACAGCCATGATAGTATTTGTAAAATAATCTCGGTGTACAATCAAACCTGCAAAGCAAGTTCAGATACAAATAAGCTATTCCAAAAATATCCCAAAAGTATCTTATTAGGACAAGTTTAGAAGACTGTCATTATATGAGTTAAATATTACTCGCTTTGTTCCAAAACGTTTTTTATATATATTTTTTTCAATAGGGAGCGCGCGGCGTGACTGGAAGGATGGGTAGGTCTGGGTCACCAGGTTTACATGTAAGTTTTAAAATTATCATTTATATGAACGTGCTGTTTGGTGTTACCATTTCCTTTTTGTTAGGATACACTTCGTGTGAGTCATTCTTTAATTAACTTTTTCTTTACAGGGCGAAGAAGGAGATTCTGGTAAACCCGGTAAAGTTGGTTCTCAGGTAAAAGTCACTCGGTATACTTTATTTAGTTTGTTTTGTAGCTCTTGGTAAGGTATACTCTTCGCCTTTTGACCAGATTCAAGAACTGTGTGCATTCAGCATAGCTGTGCATTGTAATCACTCAAAAGCACGTGGGAAGTTTTCTAACCTATCTAAAATGTTTTGATGTTTGCTTGTTGAGGCAACACACATGAAAGGCTTGCGTATCAACGGTTCGCTTGAGACTGAATTGCCATTGGTCGTGATGTTGTGTGTCTCATGGCTTGTTACATGTGTTGCTGTTGTATTCTATGAAATTATAGCTATGGTCACGGTTTGGCATCGAAATAAATAGAAAAAAATACTAAACGAAACGAAACATAACAAATCCAAAAGCAAAAACAAACAGATCAGATCTAAAAACTTGCAAACAAAAGTAATCGATTTTAATGTTACAAAAGTACAACAACAACAACAACAACAACAACAACAATTTATTTCCTATTTTTGCAATACTCAGAATTGTTATCAATATACTCTGTTAGAATCTCGTTGCAGTCTCGTTAAGATGTATTTATTATTGACTTGTTGTATTTAAGGGTGTCCCTGGCGGCCCAGGAACTCAAGGCCCCATGGGCATCAAAGGAGAACAGGTATCTCTGACAACAACTTTAGTGAGTTACAAAACTTAAACGACATTTTTATATTATATATGACCTCTGCGATACCGGTGTAATGTTCTACCAGCTGAGCTATCAAGCCAACTGGGAGCTCCCAGTTCGAATCTCGTTCAGGCCTGAATTTTTTCAGGCTTTAATTTCACAACTGCTTAAGTTGTGTGTTTAACTGCGATGATCAATCACGACTTCATATCTTTCTCTGCAGTTTAAATATATGATCTTTCATCAATTTATTTGGATGATAATATTGTTGATAATGATGGTGATGATTTTTTTAGGGAAAAGCTGGTGAGGTCGGAGAGCAGGGAGAAGCTGGGCCCGAAGGACCAAAGGTGTGTCCAGCAGCGTCAAGCACTTTTATGAAATGAGTCATGTTGTAGTACATCTGTTCTCATGGGTTGTGCTGCTGGTGTTTACGAGCTTTGTTCATTTATATGAGTAGTCACTGGTCCACGATTCTTGTTCATCTCTTAGACTAAAATTGCATCTTTGGGACGTTCTGACTTGTTTCTTGTCGTAAGGATTTTGGTACAATTGTGGCTAGCTTAACATCTATAGAAAGACACATTGTTCCTGGACAACATAGTTCAGGACAGTTATTACAAAAGAGGTCACTGAAAATGAGCGAAGACTGAAAGGATGGCGGGAACGGGAGATCCGGGGATAGCGCAGTGATGAGAGCGCTCGCCTCCCACCTGAATGTGGCCCGGGTTCGATTCCGGCTCGGTTCCATATGTGGGTTGAGTTTGTTGAGGATGGAAACAGGATAGAAGGACTGTATGAAAACCAGCTAAGGCTGATGTGGCTTCCTCTCTAAATATTGCAATTTATTTGTTTCTTTTTACTGACGGGAATATTGCGCGGCAACTTAT
>OMLO01003211.1_pt1 | contig 13469 bp, 19 predicted proteins | sample 1674811 | NCBI WGS metagenome assembly OMLO01 (sample SAMN06265003, study PRJEB25207) | coral metagenome | isolation source: Coral host | place: Mexico:La Bocana,Puerto Morelos, Mexico | collected 2008-11-13
AAGTTTCCCAACTAAAGTTCAGATCGGAAGTTTCCCAACTAAAGTTCAGATCGGAAGTTTCCCAACTAAAGTTCAGATCGGAAGTTTCCCAACTAAAGTTCAGAAGTGAAACTAGAAAGGACATCCTTGCTAACCTAAGCCAGGCCACACTTGCACACGCAACTCTGCATCCAAAGTCCTGAGTAATACGAACCAACATTGTCGAAATGAGGGATGGATAGGTCAAGGTCAACTGGGAGGGGTGTGTAGGTATCCTAGAAACACCAGCAACTTTTTGTTTGGGGACTGCTGTTTTGTTGAAAGATCAATAAGATCTATAAAGAACATAATAATCAGTGAGGGGTACATTTTGATATTAAAGTGGTTGATGGAAAAAATCCTGCACCGCTTAGTAAGAAATGTTTTTTTTGCAGCAATTTTAAAAGAAGTCTTCGGGCATCGCAAGTGGTGCAGGATTTTTTCCATCAAACTAACTATTTTATTTGGAAAAGATCCAGCAAGAGACATGTTTTCCGAATGGTCTGAGGTAAGTGATGCGTGTCTTTGCACCCAATATCAGACGATTGATGGTGCTTCGTTTGCAAGAATTTGTCGAGTGATGCGTTTTGTTTACCAAGATCTAACGGATGATGTGTTTGTTAAAGAGTAAGATCTTACAACGAGTGATTTTGCAAGAATCTGACGAGTGATGCTGGCTTTTCTCCAAAGACCTGACGAGTGATGGGGTGTTTTTGGCAAAGATCTTAGGTATGATGCAGCGTATTTGCAAAGACTTGGCGGGTGATGCTGTTTCTTTTTCCAAGGATCAGGTCGGGCCAACGTGTTTCTTTTCAAGATCTGGGGAGTGGTGCGGTTTTCCAAAAATCTGAAAACGAGTGATGTGGTTTTTGCCAATGATCTAGTAGCGAGTGATGTTTTTTTCAAAGATCTTACAACAAGTGATTTTTTTGGCAAAGCTCTCACAATGAGTGATACATTTGTGGCAAAGATGTTGATGATTGATGTTGCAAAAACCTTACGAGTGATGCGGTTTTTTCTGCAAAGATCTTACGAGTGATGCGGTTTTTCTGCAAAGATCTTACGAGTGATGCGGTTTTTTTGCAAAGATCTTACGAGTGATGCTTTTTTTTGCAAAGATCTTACGAGTGATGCGGTTTTTTCTGCAAAGATCTTACGAGTGATGCGGTTTTTTTGCAAAGATCTTACGAGTGATGCGGTTTTTTCTGCAAAGATCTTACGAGTGATGCGGTTTTTTCTGCAAAGATCTTACGAGTGATGCGTTTTTTTTTCAAGGTTTTTGCAAATGGCTGAAACGTTGTTGCGGTTTTTGCCCCAAGATCTTTCAAAGAAAATCAGGCATCCAATATCAAAATGATGTAAACATTGTTTGTCATTTCAATGACCTGATTGTGCAGCGGAATCTCAAAACCACCACAGAAAACCCAATGTTGGCAGTACAGGACAACTTGGAGGCTTTTGGGAAATAACCTTGTGAGTTTTCAAGAACCCAAATCCATGGCAATTGTACAGCGGAATTTCAAAACCACAGTACTCTAGCCCCTGAAATTTCCAGTCCCAAATGTGCATGGTTTTCCCAATTTTTCCAATCCAGCTCAGGAACCCAAGCGACCACATGTCAGCTATCTCATCAAGCAGCTTGCCTTTGCCCAAATGACTCTCGAGCTGTGGCCAGAGGTAGTTCATCAAGCAAGATATTTGGAGTAGTTCAATCATAGCTGGTTGATCACGTTGGGCATTTTTCTGGACAGGGGGTCGGAGCCGTGAAAGACATGAAAATGGCCTAGTTGGAGGATCATCCCAGCTAGTAAGTAAGATGTAAGTAAGTGGTTAATAACTACCATGTAAAAGTTTTAACCATGAGGGTGTTAGATTTCCAAAGGCCAGAAACCACCCGATTTCCAATGGGACTCTACAAAACTGTTTTTTTCTGACACATGAGGGGTTTTAGAAAACAAGTTAGGAACATGTTTTAAGTGTGGATGCGCCTTTTGCTTAGCGCTTCCATTCTTGCCAACCTTCCGGTTGAAATCATCCCTGGCCCGAGTTGCCCAAAGCAGCACCGCTTCATCCGATACAGTCTGCAGGGGCTGGAGGAGAACCCCGCTAAGTTTGAACAGGGTTTTAGGGGGAAGAGTTTCATTGGAGTCTAACTATTAATAATTCAAAGTTTTAAAACTGATGTTTGTTTTTTCTCAATGTAAAATTCAAAGTGAAAAAAAACAAGTGGCCTCAATTTGCTTCCAGATACCCTCAAAGCCCTCCAGCTCAGTGCCAGGAACATAGTAATCCCCATCCAAGTTCTCCATGTTCAGTGCTATCAGGGGCCAGGAGGAAAGACTAAGTGTTTGTGGTTCAAACGGAAATGAAATCATCACTGTGATTGGCCAAAACCTCATTTGAAGGGAAGGGTCAAATCCTCATTTGTATGAACCTGTTTTTGGTTATGGATATATTGGATATTGTTGAATGGATCTAATATCATCATATCTTACAAGTGTAAGTGGCTGTTTTCATTTTGTGGCAGGTAGCTGAAAACTTACCAACTTTTGATTATTCTATCAAACAAGATGGCTCATAGATGTTTGACATTTCATCCATCACCCAAAGGAAGTCTGGAACTAACCCGACCTGAATGCTCAGGCTTCGACTCATTGTACATGGTTTTCAAAATCTCCCACAACCCTTCCGGGCAGCGAAGAAGGTTATAGATCATCCGCTGTGTGGATTGTGATACTTTCCATGCCTCACAGTGTTTGAATGAGTTGATATTTTAGAAAATTACTGTATGTGTACATGCATCAAACCATTTCTTATAAAAGATTCAAGTTGAGGATTGCACCCTGCAGCCTAGATGCCCGATGGGCCCCAACCACCTTGTTGTACTCTGCTACACACCCCCAAAGGATGTCCCGCAAAGACTTGGCACCCACAACTGCTTCACGCTTCAAACGACAACTTTCTTTGAAAAGAAGCATGAGGTCCAGAGCGGAGGGTTTCACCTTCTCAGCAGTTTGGTTCGCCAAACCTTGGACAGGCAGAGGCTTGACGTGGGCAAACATGGGGTAAGCATTGGACCATGGAGTAAGCAATCAGGGTTTCTCAGGGCATGACTCAAAGACTCATATAGAAACATTTCTGGTCGTTCAAACCTTTTGTAGTTGCAACGAACGTACCGAAAAGATGCTAGAACCGCCGCCATGCTTTCATCTTCTTGGATCAGGTCACGAAAGCCATCCTTGGATTGCATCCACTATATGGGGACTATGGGCAACTAATGCTGCCTCATTGAAATCTTACTGTGTCTTGGTTATAAACTCAAAATGGGGGGCCTAAAGCTCAGGGAGAACTCAATACTTGGTTTCAGAAAATAAATTGCAGTTGAAAATCCAGCATGCTGACCATAGCAAGGGTAGATTGTATGATCAATGCTTTGCATTGTCCGTCCACAAACCCTACTGTAAATGGTTCGATCAAGAAGACCCCGGTGGTCTCCTGGGCCTTCATGAACTTCACATCCATAGCCTCACGATGAGACTCTAGACCTTTCTGCAGGAAAGATCCGAAATGTGATTTCACCTGGACGTTCGTTGGGAAGCGGCCGGTTGCTCCAAATTTAGCTGATTCTGAAAAATCAAAAGCCCATGGATCCAACCAGAAACTTTTCTGAGAGGTTGCAGGGACAGTAGTGATCTTCGGTCCTTGCACTTCGATATGCTTCGCCACACTTGGATGGGAGAAGATAGATTCCATTTCCTTACTACAATTTTTGCACATCAAGTCACACTATCCTGATGACATAGTGTTGTTACTAAACAGGTTGGAATTTGAAAGCACTATTTGCCAAGAAACCATTTTCAACTTTACTTTCCCATCATCGTTGCCATATGTGTCCCACATCCATTTGCCGACATTCATTCTCACAGAGACCTGTCCAATGGGAAATGTGGTATTTACAACTACCCATGATGGAAAGAAGCCATGATTATTTTCAAAGTGATTTGAAATGGAAAGAAAAAATACCGCCATGATTATTTTCAAAGCCTGCCTCATCCAAGAAAACTCCCAAAGATTTCCGAATCACATCAACGCCATCATCCTCAATAATTGTGAACACATGTTGTTGCAATCAAAACTCACAAAGCTACTTGTTCAAAGGGCTTGGGGACATTACATACTGTGGGAATATGGGTCACTGCTTCGAAATCCAAGGTGCTTTGTTGACGACGACAGCGGATGGAAGATCTGGAAGCAGCTCTCTTTTGACTTCGCTTGCCATGGCAAGGCTGGGCCACAGCAGTGCGGGCTGGAGGTCACTGTTTGGGTAAGCAAAGCTCACTGAGTATCAGAGAAGTTTGTTATCAATGGAGACCTTGTTTAGTTCTCTGAGCAGGGTGTGAATTCATTGAGCAGCTTCTGCACATTTTCCCCCAAGCTTTCCGAAACGAGTATCAGTTGTACCTATGGAATCTAACGTTCATAGTGTGCAATGTGTGTGGCTCAGGGTTGCCTAAAACAACTGCGCCCCTTTGCACACCTGCCTGATTCAAAAGTAGAAACCCTACTCTTGCAGGTGGGGCCCGGGGCATGGCCCTCACACCAGCCAACTGCTCCAGGTAAGCTACCCCACGACTGTACTGAACGTAGTTCTCCCGCAAAAATTCAGCAATTTCAATCAATGTAGCTTTCTTGTCGTCATCCATAAAGTTTGCAAGTCCTGTTTGTATTTCAGTTTGGGCTCCCAGAAGAAAACAATTTAGCACCAACAAAGTATAAAACACTGAGGGTTATGGTATATTACAGATCCTACTCTTCCAAGTTTTTCCTTGATCCCATACTCTTCCAAATTTTTCCTATGATCTTTTTGGTACAAAGATAAAACTCCTGAACCCAAACCCGGCCCTCCATGTGGTCAAGACTCTGGGCACTTGGTTAGAAGCAATTCTCCGCAAAGAGGTCACACATGCATCAGCAGCATTACCGGGCCAAACAACTATGGGATCTTGACATAATTCCCGGTCACTGCAGTAGCCTTTGACCAAAAGGAAAACATCATTGGGTGAATCCCCACCAAATCTTGGAGGGAGGCGGTTGGCACAGGAAGTCACCAGGTGCTGCGGCATACCTGAGTATTGTAAAACAAAAACTCTAAGCAAGAAAACAGGTCAAAGTCCAGTAACAGTATGTTGACATGAATAGTGGCTGGTTGAGCTAGGGGGCTGTCCCGTCGTACGAAAGTGAATGAATGTGGGATGTCTTTAGTATCGTTCAGCCTTCGCTTTCTGTAAGCACCACTCAATGTTGATAACCGTTCCATGGAATTCGCCCAGTTCCGGACACAGTTCACATACTGCGCATGAAATTCTAGGCCCGATTTTGCAAAAGCACTGGTGAGCCTTTGGTTCAGCCACCTCAACAAAAACAAAAACAACAGCAATGAGCCAGGAATTGTAATAATTACTTTACCCACTTTTAGTGTGTCAAACATTCCCCTCCCACTAACAGTTTGATTTTTCACACCATACTTACTGTTTTAATACATCCCTCTGTTAGTGGGTGGGGGAGATATGGCAAGATCATCACTTAGCTCCTTGCGTCACCAAGTCTTCCGGTGTTTGCCTTTGGCAAGTACCAAAAGCAATGTAGTAAGAAATTCAAAACCAGTTCAGGAATGAATGTAGTAAGAAATTCAAAAGTTTGACGTTGGCAAGTTGCATTTCTTCATCTCCCTGGCGAATCAGCTTTGTCAGCATGCCAAAAAAGGCATCTAAGTTGGCAACCAGGAACAGAGCAAGACACAATAGCCACTTTCTACTTGTGAGATTCACCCCCCAAGCACACTCACACACATGTAAACTTGCAGCTGAGGGTCCTATATCACTGTGCGTATGGCCAACGATCATCGACTCGTGGGCCACGGACACGAATGCCCGAGTGGTCACCATATTGCACATCCAACATCCCATGATAGAGTTGCGAAACTCCTTGCAAAGAACATCCAAACAGCAGATGTAAACTGACATACAATGTAAAATGTATTTGTTTCACATCAACCGTTGAATGTTTTGAAACTTTGTATCCCCATGTTCCATGTATCTCCTTTGGAGTATTGTCGGTCCATATACGCAAGTGACTCGGCCATGGTTCATGTTTCCTTTGTGCCAATGTAAATGCTTTGTCGAGACTGAGTGATAACACTTCTAACGACCAGTCACTCCCGCAACTTTGCTCCGTGGAATCTGTCACCCAAACATATATAGCACGACCATGGAGGATTGCACAGGTTAGTTCGAGGTCTGGTCGTTGCTTGTTCTCAAGGAATTTTGGGATACGCCCACTAGCGAAGCGTGGCAACCGGAATTTGGATTTATCCATGCTATCCACAGTGATATTAACCAAATCACGCTGGTGTTGGGCTCTGCACTTTGTCTGGTTGTAGACCTCACGATCAGCGAACACACCACCTAAGTGGCGCATGTACCGGTCTGCATTGACTGCATGGCTTTGAAGATCCTTGGAATGGCGAATGCGGCTTTTCAGCCTGTGACAAGTCATGCACTGGGCATGTGTGGACGTGCCACGGAATCGAATCTTGTCTTTCCACCCTGATGTACGTAGAACCCGGAAGAATGTTGTTGCAGCAGCAACCGGTTTGTTTGCAGCATAACATTCAGCAACATATACACGGTACATGTCCGAAAAATTTCCAGGTGGTAGGTGCCTTCTTGGTAAATCTCTTGGGTCAGAAACCCCCATATTATCAGCTGATCCAACTGAAGTTGACATCAAAGCCCCCACCAGCTTGTTTCGGCCCTCCTCTGTAGATGCCCATTGTTCTCTTGGATCAAAGTGCATCCTTAGGTTTGGGTCGCTCAAGCTCAATGGTTTTATCTTTAAACTAATTGAAACTGAATGTACCAGTTCAGATAATTTAATATGTAATGTAGACTAAGTCTCTCATGAGGCAAGCTCTCTGCAATCCCAAAATATGTTTTCTGCAGAAAATTGAGAACCGAAGCTGCTGCTGGTGCTATACGCGATGTATTGCCTCAACCAGTTCTGGGTGCTATACTCTGCAAAGGATGGAACATGTTTATTTTTGTAGTCTCTGTGTGTGTGTGAGTTTGCAATCAATCATGTCCAACTTAATTCAAGAAACCCAATGATCGAAGGTCCTTGCCCCGGAAATTCTTTTTGGTTCGGCTGAGTCTTGCACGACCCACCCCTAAGAGTTGCAAGAAAGCTGCCCGACAAACTTGGACACCTGAAGCAGGGGATCCCCATAAAGTTCATTCTAGGACCAGACCACTATTTGATGATAATATCTGATATATATTATTTTGTAAAAGGTCTTTTTTTCAAACTCAGAAAAAACACTGAGTTGCAAAATCCCTTTTGTCCTTGGATGTACCATTTTGCTTTAGAACCAATGTTAGAAGGTGATGATGACTGGCTTGTCAAAGATGCAGACGAGGATGAACTGTAGTCACTGCCATTATCATCATCATCATCATCATCGGAGCTGTCAGAACTATCACCGAACTGAAGGCTGTTGGAATTTTGCAAAGACCAAAGCCTCAACCAGCTAAGAACATAGGGCCAACAGACACCAAGAAATCAAGACAAAGAAATACCTGGAAATACCTTCTAATTTCTACATCTTTAGGACTAGGCACAGCGCATCTTGGCCAGATTTAGTCAGGCTCCAGAAAGCTAGGCATAGCGAAGTGACCATCTTCCAAGTCAAGTTTCTTTTGCAGCCATGTTGACAGCATTGCTTCTTCATGGCCGTTTTGATACGTTCATGGGATTTGCCATGTTGCTGGTACTGGGTCCCACCGTTGGGCCCGGACAAACCTAAGCTAAGTCCAAGTACCCTAAGCCAAGTCCAAGTACCCGCATTGCATTATATCTTTGATTTAGCATTACAAGAAAACAATGTACTGAAACCTGAAAATCCGAGAAACTACATTGATCAACTTCAAGTGACTGCAAGTGGTTCAGGGACAGGTTTCTAATGTCATGTGGCAACACACCAGTCTCCCGAGTTTTTGCTTTCTTTGCCACAGGTTCCTCCACTTCAGAGCTGGAGGAGCTGGAGGAGCTGGCCGAACTCGAAGATGCATCGTAGCGCCCCAGCATCACCATTGGTCACTGAGACTGGGCTTAAAAGTATTCTAAAACTTAGCTAGGTACTCTCCAATGACATGACTCGTCCATTTGTTGTCATTCATTTTTTGTTGCAAAAGAGACAATGAATAGACTTTCCCTTGGAACCTGAAACCTGGGAGTGGGTATTAAAGTGGGTCCCTTTTAAAAGATCTGGGGGTTTAGTCTAGCTAGGACTTACTGTTATATATTATTTAATAAAAGCTTGCATAGTTGCCATGTTCCCTTTAAGTTCTCGAACCAGCTAAGGAATTCAAAAAACAGTCAATCTCCAACAATGTGGAAACCAAAAGAACGAGTTGGAACCAAAAGAACACTAGCCAACCCACAAATATTTTCAACCAGTCACCATGGTCATCATATGTCATCGTTCTACCAGTGTCAGTTGGTTCTTCGTGCTGCCAACTTTGCCCATTCAGGCAAGTTGACAACGTGAAAGGCACAAATCCAAGCAGCTGCAGCGGCTCTCACATTCATTGCGTTCCCTGCAATGCTTTCAAGTTCCTTGGTTTGAGAAAGTTGCAGGGGCACAGGGTCAGGTTTGGTCTCTGTGTTCCTAAATGCGCCATGGATAAAAGCACTGTTTGGTTTTATTTCATTCAATTCTTACAAAGGAGTTGGTGCCTCTATATCCTTTATGTAAGGTAAAATTCATGCATGGCACTCACTGTGCTTAACATTCCAATGGGAAGTCTTAGTGTGTGGGTATATTTAAGTCTATATAATTCTTCTTTCCCACAAAGCTGCAGTAGGCCAAGTATCTCTCCCAGTCAGGCAAGACAGGTCAATCCGGTCCAGCGGGAAAGACTGGAAAAGAAGCTTTTCCACTCCTCCAATGGGACATCAATGCGTTGAAGATCTTGGTTTCGTATGATTTTTTTTGTAAACAGTGTGACCTCGCCTGTGAGGAATCGACCCCGCTCCATATGCCAGAATTCACCATGGGGTGTGACGCAAGGAACATGGCGAGAATGACCTTAAACCATGAATTTCTAATCATGGTGAAAAGTGAAAAGAATGATTCGTCATGACATACTATACCTTGTCAGTATGCCAGGCCACCCATTCGGTCGATAGACTGGGATAAATTGATGAAGCCTGTCTTGTCCCGGTCCAAGTAGTGAATCGCCAAGGCCTTAGAAGTCTTCAAAGTATTGTTCCTTCAAAGTATCTCGGCAGCCAAACAAAAATGTGATTGCCAAGCTGCATGGCGTTGCCGCTGGCTGGGCACAGATCGGAATCCAGAAGTATCCACATCTTCTGGATTGATCTGGCGGGGAGGGTAAATAGATTTTAAATCTTCGAGCAAAGCAGTCAAAAACCACTGTGGTATCCAGCCTTCCTATCCTTCATATATTGCCAATGTCGTTTCACCCACTTCGGCTGTTGGTCAAACCTTTGGCGAACAAAGGCCCCTATGACTTCTATGTAAAGACACACTCAACAAGAAACAGACACATGCAAGTCAGCTTTGCTAACAAGTAACCGTGGCTTCTCCATCATGTTGATGGAATTGGCCCTGTACTTGTCTTTTCTCTGCTTGATATCATGCAGAACTTCTGGGTGATCATCGGGAAACATCAGGCGTTGCCTTGGGAACCGTAAATTCCAAGTATGTAAAGAAGCAATAAGGAAAAGCAATGCAAACACCAATCAAACATTGACACACTTTTACATACAGTGCAGGTATATACAGGTTTTTGGCAAGAAACGGGTCTGGAGGCGAACCAACAACTTTGAGCTTCTTGATTGTGTTCTGCAAAGAAGATTCTAAATCTCGATGGGATTTCACAGAAGGTACTACTATGCTCCTGTGGACGATGATAATATAAATTCTTCTCCGTTTCTGTGCACATCCAAGGCCCAAAGGATCAATCACCACCTTGCGTTTGAGCTGCATTGGGGGGGCAAAGGGTGATATAGGGAACATTGAAGATACCTTGGACCTTACTTGAAAACGGAATGTATGTTCAATGGGCCTTCGCAGCCAGATAGCCGTACCGTTCCAACAGAACTATTGCTTTCCAGGCCTGGCATATCATGTCAATTTCGAATGACTATACCACTGAAAAGTTCAACGACTATACCACTGAAAAATTCCCTTCACATGTGCCTCATTCCACACTCGCATTATCCCCACAACGTTCTCCAGCAAAGCCAACAATGGCTTTGTGCGGGCAATTTCAGACAAGGTCCGAAAAAAGATGCGAGCCGCATCTTCCCGCATGAATCTGCTTTGGAAATGCAACTGACTGAACCTAGGCTGGAAGGTCTGCCCAAAGTGGAAGGCGTATATGGTGCACATGCAGCTTGGAATGTAAATTCAGTGCATCCTCGAAACGGTTGGCACGGAAAGCCACATATGTAGGCATTGATGTCCCTTTTCAGGCTATCAGTGTTGCGGTCCTCCATGTCACTAAAAATCCTTAGTATGATCATGATTTTGCGACTGTATGCAGGTATATACAACTAAGATTGGACAGATTTTAGATTCTGAAGTGCAGCAAAGGCACACATGAGGCTCTAAGTTCTTGAGGATAAATTTTAGTGGCCCGACAGCGCTATCACACCTCAGCGGACAAACATTACTGAAGACATAATCCTATAAGAGCAACATCCTTTGAAGCCAAGCATTAGGTGAATTAGTTGCAATCAAAGAGCGAAGAAATCAGCTTGGCTTTGCAACCCAGTAAAGACTGCAGTGACCACCAACCCCCTTCTGCACCAGAGCAGTCGGACATTAGGCAGGCAGCGTGGGACAAGTAGCGAGAGAACTCTGCCAAACCTATCAGTCAGTGGGGAAATGTTTACTCGAAAATGACAGAATCGGAAGCTCAGCAGGTTTAACATTGAACCAGTTACTGGCTTCAATCCCAAGCCTGCTTTCCTCATCATCTCTGGTGCCCAGTTGCCCAAATAAGATCTCTGCGCTGAGGTGAGCTTGATAGAACTACTTCGATGGCTGTCATTCCTGGGAAAAAATCTGGCTTTGCGCTGGGCACTGGGCTGGTGCTTAGGGAAATGTGCCACTAAATCTATCCGGTCAAAATGATCCTGAAGACTGGAACATTCAAGGATGCTACTTGTTTTCATATTTTTCTCTATCGAAATTTTTGATAATATATTAAATTCAAGGCTAGGGTCAGGCTGTCACGGGCACTTTGCAATGGATCGCAGTCACTATCATCAGAGTATGATTCGGAGCTACTGCCAGCTGATTGCAGAGTATCATCAGAGATCGAAGAATAAGAAGATTCATCATCACCTTGGGTGAATTGTGACTGGGAGGGCTGAACAAGAAATAAACATTACTGTGCCTTCCATCATGGAAATCCCCACAGCATCAGTAGCTGAGAAACTGGAAGAACTGCTTCCTCTGGATCTTGAGCGGGATCTCATGGCTCCAATGGTCCAAACCACAGGGGTAGTTCTGATCTTACATAAGGTTCAGCCATTGTTTGGTAAATCTTTTGAATTTCTTTCTTACTTTCAGTGTTCCACAACTACCAATCATGTTGCAGTGCCATGATTGAGCCAAAGGCCATAGGAGCCAAGGTTCTGGTTTCACTTGGCAAAGGTTCTGGTTTACATGGTCAGCCCTTTTACATATTCTGGTGATCACGGTTGGTGGGAGGAGCCCTCCCAGATATACAGTATATCCACAGTCTCTTCTTATTTGACACTTGTCAATTGCCAACTGATTCTCAACTGAGCATGTTGCCACCAGCAAGCACACTGCTAGGGCACGCATTCCCAACATCACCTGAAAGAAAGACGGTAGGAAAAATGAACCTGGATGATTTCTGCGAGTATCTAGATTTTTTTTGTGACATTGGGAGCTGCAATCCATGGTCATAATCACCATTTATGAGGCATTCCACAAATCATGCAAGTAGGTCCCAGCTGTTGAAGGTCTAACTATTGGTGGTTGCGTATCTCAACGTATGTGCTATGTTGGCCATGTATTTTTTCCAGGGGGAAAAAACTGCTTCAGTGCCACAAAGGTCCATCCCTTCTACAAAACTTCCAGGAACGCTACCCGCAGAAGTAACGCATTGCAACCACCCGAAATTTCCCCGGCACCTCGACCAGTAACATGCCAAAGATCTCCATGACCTCTTCAGCATCCTGAGCATTTTTTTTTCTCGTTTTTTTGGTCTCAAAAGAAGTGGTTCCCGATTTTCCGTTTGAGAACATATTTTGGGGGCTCGTTTTCCCAATTTGCTGCCTTGATATCAATGCATTGTTTAAACGGGAAACCCCGCGATTGTGGCAGTTACGTTCATCAATTGCGAACCTTTCACCCAAGCACCCCTAGAGGTGATCCCTGCGTGATATCCCTAACCCAATTTATAAGTGGCTTTATGAGTAAAAAAAACCTAGGTACTTTAACTAGTCTACAAAGGAATGTGGGTCTTCATCTACAAAGAGGCGGTGATTAAGCCCAGCAATGAGTTAAGATACGAAAGCTTCCTGGCCAATTTACCTTCAATTCTAAACCGCAGTCTTTTTGTTGCCATTTTAGGGGCTTGGAAAACTTCCAATCCGAAAGGCATTAGAAGGTGGTTTTTCTCGAAAACCCCGTGGTGGTCGTTTTCGAATTTACCATTTTTCTTTCCAAGCATCTTGATTGAAGGTTTCAGGATCGGTGTAGAAACCTCACGGAAATGAACGCTGATAAATCTTGCGTTGTTTAGTAAAGGGTAGGAATGGATGTGAAATTTGGAAAAGCTGGAAGCTGGTCATTTTGGTATGTTCCAAGTAGGATCAAGCAACTAGCCTCCATAAACCTAACATAGCAAATTGAAACTCGACTTTTTTTCCAAGAGGAACTAGATTCAATAGATCTACCTTCAAGGTGGATTAATCCAGCTATGTTAATTTGGAGTGAAAGCATGTTAGAACTCTTCGAACCAGAGCATTTGGAAAACATCATGGTAGCTACAGGTCAACTTCACAGGCCTTGCTTGATGTCTTATCAGAAGAATCTGGTGCTAGCTACATGTCTTAAAAAGTTTCCACAAATTCCAAATTTCAAACAAAAAAACTCAAAGTTCCCAAGGTGGTCTGGAGATTTCTTTCTTATAAATTGAGATGTAGGATCCGTCGCAAGGATTGGAAGAAGCTTTTGTAAAAAAGATCTAAGGCCTCAATGATGAATCTATTTTTACCATTCAAGTGGTTTGGAATTCAAAACGCCAAATACCTCCAATCACAAATCTTTTCTTATTCACAAGTGTGGATGCCAAACCCACCAAGTTATAGGTGAATGACCTATTTTT
>OMLO01003212.1_pt1 | contig 13469 bp, 17 predicted proteins | sample 1674811 | NCBI WGS metagenome assembly OMLO01 (sample SAMN06265003, study PRJEB25207) | coral metagenome | isolation source: Coral host | place: Mexico:La Bocana,Puerto Morelos, Mexico | collected 2008-11-13
TGTTGCCCACCTTGTCCTTCTGGAAGAGGTGGATCTGCAGGTAGCTGCTGCTGCGGCTGTGGAACTGCATGTTGCCCCTGTTGCCCAACTTGTCCTTCTGGAAGAGGAAGAACTGCAGGTAGCTGCTGCTGCTGCTGTTGAACTGCATGTTGCCCATGTTGCCCACCTTGTCCTTCTGGAAGAGGAAGAACTGCAGGTAGCTGCTGCTGCGGCTGTTGAACTCCATGTTGCCCACCTTGTCCTTCTGGAAGAGGTGGATCTGCAGGTAGCTGCTGCTGCGGCTGTGGAACTGCATGTTGCCCATGTTGCCCACCTTGTCCTGATGGAAGAGGTTGCCCACCTTGTCCTTCTGGAAGACGTAGAACTGCAGGTTGCTGCTGCTGCGACTGTTGAACTGCATGTTGCCCCTGTTGCCCACCTTGTCCTTCTGGAAGAGGTAGATCTGCAGGTAGCTGCTGCTGCGGCCGTTGAACTCCATGTTGCCCACCTTGTCCTTCTGGAAGAGGTGGATCTGCAGGTTGCTGCTGCTGCGACTGTTGAACTGCATGTTGCCCCTGTTGCCCAACTTGTCCTGCTGGAAGAGGAAGAACTGCAGGTAGCTGCTGCTGCGGCTGTTGAACTGCATGTTGCCCCTGTTGCCCAACTTGTCCTTCTGGAAGAGGAAGAACTGCAGGTAGCTGCTGCTGCGGCTGTTGAACTCCATGTTGTCCACCTTGTCCTTCTGCACCGGTCGGAGACACCGCTGTGGTAGAAGATGGTGCAGCTGCAGTCTGTCTAAACTCTGGCCCAAAAAACATAGTGTGAGGGGTCGGTGTGATCGTGGGCGTGGGTTTGAACTGGCCCCAGTACGTTCTGTATTGTTGTTTTTCTTCTTCACTCAAAACTGGAAGTGCGTCTGTTGATGCTTTCGGTGATTTCTTTCGGCCAGGGTCACCCAAACCAATCGCACCACTGGCCCGTGCTTGTGATGCAGCTGCAGCATGTGCTGCCACCGGCGCCACACCCTCCTGCACACTCATTACATCCAGCGCAGCATCGAAAGTCCCACCACGTTTGAAATCCATCATGGCCGCACTGCCTTCCGCAGGAGAAAGTGCCTGGCAAGCAGGGAGAGTTAGTTTTAAAGGACAAGCTAGTCACTGAATTGATAGTTGATGGGGATCAATGCATGCAAATGACAGCAGCAACAACATTAGGTCGAGTTGCAGAGGTGTGATCAAGTTTTGCCCATACTATTGCCCCAGGCTTCGGAGAATACTTCACCGGTTGTGCGTATGGCATGATGTTACTGAGAACCCAGGCATACACATTTGTATATGACTGCAACATGCTCAGATCGTAAACTTGGTGTTTGTGCATATTGTCAGGGTTCAGCAAGAAACGGGAGTGATCGAGTTTACTTGACGTACAGGGTTGGAACTGGCCATCAGGGCTACGTCGTGCGATCTGAAAACAGTCTTGAATGATAGCTTCACCAACCAAATACTGATTTCCACTCTGCGCAATGCATATCCTGCCCCGTTTGGATGTCCTTGGCTGCATGCGCATAACCTGGATGTATTTAGAAAGCTGGGATAACTAAAAGGGAAAGACACTTGGTTTGACAAGAATGCATCATATACCTACAGAATCTTGAGTTGGGTATTGATCAATCCAAAACTCTTTTGAGACAAGGATCTGCCGAGAGCGAAGCTCCCATGTTTTGTTTGCAAAGAGAATTTTATTGCACCATTCTATCTTAATGATCAAGGCAACATCAGGGATGTTGACGGTCTGCCCCACCCTACCAGTGGCCTTGGCGATCAATGCATCAGCACTCGTGTCGGAAAAAGACGAACTGTGGCAGATCTTGGACCCACCTCTCTGCAAACCATCATCTGAGACGTCAGGGGCGGTATCACCAAGTTCAAGTGTGGGGGCAGTCATCAGAGCCCTTTCAGCATCAGACATGTGTACGTCCTGACCATCCCCAGCAACAGGCTCGGGATCATCACATTTTTGGCGTTTCCTTGGTGGTCTGCAAGATGCACACACACAATAAGAATCATGAAACCTATGGGTTCTGAAAACTACTCAGAGGTTCAATCAGCCTAGTTGCATCCGTTGGTTGAGTTCTGCGACTTGAGCTTCATCGAGCCCAAGGTTTCCCAGCAAGTGCTCATCCAACATGGACAGCCACTGTTCCTTCAAGTGAATCTGAATATGAGAAGCACTATTAAATGGTACAAAGTTTGATGTCACATTTGATTCAGGATGTATTGCAGACCACTCACATTAGTAAGGCAGCCAAGCATCAGCACCCCCGTCAGGAGGATCACGTTTTGCCATGACAAACAGCACACACCCACCGGCGTGCGACAACGCGATCGATCGCAGAACTTTCAAACGCAAAACGGAGCTGCACACATGCAATTCAGACGGTCATGTGCTTCAGAAACAAGAGTTTGGACCATCAAACATTGCCCAATGTGAAGTTATCAAACCACTATATGACATGAACATAGCATATGTGATGCAATGATGACTTGCAAAAACCTGAAAAAACATCAACCAAATCACAAAAAACTAAAACCTAGAAAAACACCAAAATTTACAGAAATTTACTGAAATTTACGGAAATTTACGCAAATTTACGCGTTTTTGGGGATGTTTTTTTGATTTTTTTGATTTTTTTGTTGGGCATTGAATCAGATCGGTTCCCATGGGTTAGCGAGTCAAAGGGTTGCAATCACACCTCTCTAGATTGAAGTGCTGCCCATGTTGAAGGTCATGTGTGTAGGTGACTTGTTAGATCTGCACCTTCAACGGTCTTTATTTTCTAGTTGCCTTACCTTCACGAAAGGTCCCATGTCGGGTCCACAACTTTCTGGTTGAAGGGCTAGGTTCAGGGGCTGATGATTCTGGGGGTTGGATGTAAAGGTTAGGGCCAGGGTGGCCATCAAAGCAACAAAGCCTGCTAAGTTGAAGTGCCACACCCCAATTTCTGCGCCAAGTGGGGTTAGGGTTAAGGGTCGGGTGCAAAAAAGGGCAAGTACAAAGTTCCCCTAAAGTGAATTGCGACCCCCTGCGTCAAGGCCTTCTAAAGTGAATCGTGTTGCGCAAAAAACTTTCTAAGATAAGTGGGGTTAGGGCTAAGGGTTGGGTGTAAAAAAAACAATATAAAGCCCCCTAAAGTGAATTGCGACACCCCGTGTTTCAACGTTTAGGGTTTAGGGTTTAGGGTTTAGGATTGTTCTTTATTTTTTTTAATTCATTGTGGCACTCAAGATGCATATGTTTGTTTTCACATATGTAAATATAATGCATATAAAGGGTGTTTAAAAAAAAATCAAATGAAGAAACTATCAATATAGATGACATTTTTGTTACACAAGTGTACATGAGTTTACAAAAGTTTACGGAAGTTTACAAAAGTTTACGGAAGTTTACGGAAGTTTACAAAAGTTTACGGATGTTCTCAGATGATGAAAAACATACGCAACATGTTTGCAACATCACCACTGGCTATTGTTTTTCCCCTCAATCAACTCAAGAGTTAGAAGTCAGCAGGCCATGATGCTGGAAGAGCCAGCATTGGGCATGCTTTGAGGTACTGTACAACCTCCTCCATGCGTGCATCGTCCCAAAGATCAATGGGACTTTGGAAAAGAGCTGCAATCTCATCAGCCTCATATTCCAGAGGCAAACACACAAATCATGACATACAATCACTATGCGCACAATGCAACACTGGAGAACAAATAAACCAGACCTCCTGGTATGATCCATCTCCCATGTCGAACATGGGACCTTGTGGTGGTTGAGCGCATGCTGCACAATCGATGCCATCTCTTCTAACCTGGTCGTAATGGACACGACATGCTGCTCGCTATCACCACAATACAAAACACTGCCTACTTGAAACACCCCTGAAAACCCTGGATTCATGAGGGGAATCCCTTAACAACCCTGCAATCCGGATTTTGTGTTATGGTAAACCCTGTATATTGTCAGCAAGTAACACACTCACCAGTCCATGCAGTCACCAACGCGTGCCCAAATTCCTTAGAGTAAGCCTGTGTTGACTTCAACGCAGCAGGTTTGCCAGTTATGCGCAACCTGCCACTTGCATCGCGTTTTTTGGTGACAAGTTCCTTGCCACGGTCAGCCAATCGTTTGGAATCCTCTGTGGAAAGGGAATTCCGCAAAACTGCCCATTTGGTATGATTGCTATATAGGACTGTCGGCTTCACGGTCTCAGCGGAATAGGCACCTTGTTTTGTTTTGCTTTTGTATACTATATGCTTGCTACATAGTCCCTGCCAACGGTCCAGGTTGATTAAACCCCTCTTGTGGTCTGGTTGCTCCACAACCACCTCCTGACCTATCACAAAACTCAAATCTGCGAGTAATGATGTCCGAGTCGATATCAAATTTGCAGTTCTCACAGATCTTTCATTTTCATCTCCTTGAGGCAACATAAGTCCACGGCCACTCGTTCCAAGATTGAGATAGCAAAACGAGGAACCTGTCAGAGCTCAGAACAAATTGTGGTTTTAAAAAAGGAGGAGCCCTGTGTGACTGATGTCTACAAGTGGTTTTTAAAAACATGTCACAGTACAATATTTGGTTTCTGACTTGCAATCCAAGAGGCACAAAGGCGCAAAGAAGGCCAAACCACGGCGTCGAACACGTCGGACGATGACGAGGCATGCCCTAAAGTAAGTCAGGTACAAGGCTGCCATGAATGTGTGGTGAGGAAGAAGTCCAAAATTCATCATGGAGCATAAGGACAAATATTCTGCCAAGTGTCAAAAAACCGGCTGCTGTTGTGACATCAAAGCATTGCCCATGCTCAATGTCTGCGAAAGCAACTGCATAACCGAGCTCCTGAGAAACATGGAAGAAACATACAGACACCACTTGCATAATACGAGCTGAAATGCATCACCCACAGATCAAATTGCCTTCAATGCCGCAGTGACACTGCCACACCCAGAAAACACTTCGCATGCATCTATATCGCCAACCAATGGTTCCTCATGGATGCAGTCATAGGCAATAATGTACAAATTCTGAAACAGAAGGTTTACTATCAATGCTTGACTTCGTATGTGGTTGACCTTTGCAAGCTGCCCAGACCTGGACAAGGCACCACATTTGACATGTAGGCCAAAAGGAACAGGACCAGCACCAAACATCGCGGCAGCCCTGCTGCCAGCATCGCTCTCGCATATGGCCGGGCTGTCATGGCCATTTGCTGCACAAAGTAAATGTTCACATCAGTGGACACATATATATTCATATGACATGTTTGATTATATGTTTTCCATTCATTGCGATTACTGCATCAAGTTGCACATGTGTGACACACTGCTTCTAAACTTGCCGAACAGGAGCTGCGGGTAGGACATCTGAATTCGGGCACATCAGGTGACAAAAAAAAGTCCACACACTCTTTTATGGTTTCTCAAGCTGATTTGCAATTGCAAGGGCAAGGGGGTATATGGCCTCTGCAGAAGGGCACGTGTGCAGCAGATCGAAGTGACCTTGGCATATGAGAGCTTAACTGAACACTGTCACTGCACATGTATATTGATTTGGCATTGGCAAAAATGATGCATTTAAACAGGACACAGTCACCAAAGTAAGTCGACTGGGATGTCGACGGTCTGCCCCACAATGCATCAATGGCCTTGGCGATCAATGTATCAGCGCTCGTGTCGGAAAAAACGAACTGTGGCAGACCTTGGACGCACCTCTCTGCTAACTCTCTGCAAACCATCCTCCGGGTCCTCAGGGGCGGTATCACCAAGTTCAAGTGCGGGGGGCAGTCATCAGAGCCCTTTCAGCATCAGACATTCGCGCATCCTGACCATCCCCAGCAACAGGCTCGGGATCATCACGTTTTGGCGTTTCCTTGGCGGTCTGCAAGATGCACACACACATAAGAATCATGAAACCTATGGGTTCTGTAAACTACTCAGAGGTTCAATCAGCCTAGTTGCATCCGTTGGTTGAGTTCTGAGACTTGAGCTTCATCGAGCCCAAGGTTTCCCAGCAAGTGCTCATCCAACATGGACAGCCAATGATCCTTCACGTGAATCTGAATATGAGAAGCACTATTAAATGGTACAAAGTTTGATGTCACATTTGATTCAGAATGTATTGCAGACCACTCACATTAGTAAGGCAGCCGCGCATCAGCACCCCCTTCAGGAGGATCAAGTTTCATAGCCTGCTTCCACCTCAGTTAGGCATAGTCAACCAGGGCCCAGGGGATCAGTACATGCATGATTTGAGAAACCATCGAAGTTGCAGTTGAATGATTTGACACCTGGGTATAAAATTGTTTGAAGCTTCAATACTCCGATAACCAGAATGCAGATTTTGGTGCACCGTTTCCCCAAACACCTTTTTTTCACGGAAAAAAACTCGAGCCAAAGTGATCCAAAGTGCCAAAAACATGCGATTGCACATGTTGCACAACTAGCTACGTTCAGCCAGTCTGGCTGCCTTTAAAAGATGTTCCGGTGGTGGGTAATCTGGAGGTTGTGGCTGCAGCCGCTTCTTCTTAGGAACCACTGGCAAAGGAATCTCAGTCCATACCCCTGTGTGAGCAATCTCAAGCCACACACCGGACCCTGGAAGGACAGGCTCCAAGGCATTCTCATCCCACACCCATTTGCCACCAGTACTGCCCGTGTCGACATCATTTTGTTTCAGATGATCCGTAGCAGTATCATCACCCCGTGATCCATTGTACCAGGATTCATTGTAATACCCAGATGCATCCGGGTCCCACCAATCCTCATAGTCATTCCACCAATCCTCACCTTCATTCCACCAATCCTCAAATTCATTCCACCAATCCTCATATTCATTCCACCAATCCTCATATTCATTCCACCAATCCTCATATTCACCCCAATCACCATAAGCCTCTTCACCCCAGTGAACTCCATATGAATCGCTGCCATCACCAGCACCGCCAATCTGCGGGTCAATGGCTGCTGAAGATGCTGGGGGATCTTTGCGAGCTTCGGGCTTGAGAGGGGGAACCAACACACCACGGGTTGTAGTGGGAATGCCGTCTGGTCCTGGTGGAGGAACATGCGCAGGTCCTTCTGCATGTTTTGGTGGATTTCCGATTTCATCACATTCAACCGGTTCCACATACTGATGCCCATGAGATTCGGATGGTGGAGCAGGAGCATCATCTGAAACAACTTTTGATGCATCATGATCATTTGTTGGATCCAAGACTCCGATTTCACCTTGTTCAACGTTTTGATGACCATGATCCAAATTCGATTCGGATGCTTGTTCAACCGTTTCCATAGCATGCTGCCCACGCTCCAAAACTGATTCGGATGCTGGATCAACTGGAACATGTTTTTCTGGTGAAGGATCCACAGCTGCTTCATCGCGATGGGACAACCCTTTTTCACTATTGGGAAGATCTGTAGATGATGTAGCTTTCATAGGATCTGCTTTCACTTCTCCAGGTGTTTCATCAATAGGCTTCTTGCGCTCTTTTGAATTGCCGGTTTTCTGTGGTAGTAGGTCTTTAAGAGCTTGCCTTAGACGTTCATGTACTAGGGGAGGTACCTCTCGATCCATCGCTGTAAATGTCACGCCATGCGTTTTCAAAATGGCATCAGACATGACTAGTGATGGTCGGGGTGACGGAGTGTCACGCCAAACGTGAATTGTGTAATCATCCCCATCAATCGGAGGGTATATGTAACACCTCGGGGCCTGCAGGTCATCCAAGGAGTCTCCGTAGACGACTTGCAGCATGGTTCAAAACTTTGGGCCAAAGGATTAATCGCAGATTTCAAGGTCCACATCCATTTATCCTCAATCCCGACCTAATGCTAGGGGTGCTGCTTGAATATACCAACTAGAATGGTGACCAACTCTCTCGTCGGTGACTGGATGCTGGGGGGCCGGGCGCTGCAGTGATGCTCTCGAACTTTGGCACGGTCAGGCCAGGCTTGAGTCTGTCCTGTGGCCCGCTTCATTTGCAAGAAGGACAACTATATATATATATATATATATATATGTGCATTTTTAATCGTTCCTGCATGACTGTTTGTAAGTCCAATTTGTTGGCGAGGTTGACAAGATATACATAGAAGCTTCCAGCCAGCCTGAATTCATAAATGTCATCCAAAAGATCAGACTGATATGATTTTTTGATAATTGATCGAACTTCAAATCAGCTAAGAAACAAGACTCCAATCGAGGAATAGTAGGAATTCTTGTGTGCAGCTTTGACCTCCTCTGAAGCCTCCAAAGTCCAAGACCTGCCAGGTTTTCACTAGGTGGATACTTTGAGATACTTTGGGATATCGATATAAATATATATATCTGGCAGTATATACATAATCCAAAAGTTTTCAACTGGGCCATTGGCTTAGTAGTGGAGGCAAGATCTTCAGGACACGCAAAGCGAACGAACCTGTCTTTGTTGTTTCAACTGGGCCAAATGCTGGTCGCGTACCTGGCCGCTGTTGGATGGCTGGTCTATTGTTTTTATGCATCAAATCAATCTCCTCACACTTGCAACCAGCTGCGTGTCTTCACACCGGAGCAATTTGGAGGCTAGTGGCGCTGTCGGCGCAGAGCCATTGCATGCCACCATGGTCATGTCCTCAAAAAAACTCTTCTGTGTGAACTGGAGCAAGGTGCTAACTTTGTTTTTACTTATACTTTACCAAACCCTAGTACACCGCGGCCCGGGGGCCGGTAAAGCGTGACCAAACTGAAACCGTAGCGCATTAAGATCTCGTCCTTGACCTGCGCCATGGGGCTCCATCACAATTAAGGTTTTGACTTGGTGGCATGAACACCATGTGGAGCAAAAAAATCGAGAATCGATACAAGTCACAACATGCTGGTCATTTGCAAGGAACCTTTTCAGCATCCCTTGCAGAACTCCGCGTACGACCCATCACACCAATTACAGTCTTAATTGGAATATTGGAGGCAGAAAACTACCTACCAATGCATCAGCATGTTCCTTCGAAACATGGACTTGCTAGAACCTTCGCTTCTTCCTCTCAGATTCTGGGAGGTTTGCAATTAAAGCCCTTAGGCAACATAATGGGTTCCCGTACAAATCACGCAAGAAAATGTGCTGAGTGTCGAGTTAACTGCTAGGTTCCTGACTCCCTGACTTTGGATTCTTTCCACAACTTGAGGACATCCTCCCAGCCAACTACTAGACAGTATTAACAGCATTGATTGAAAAACTTTCTGTGTGTAAACAACGTAAGCGTGTCTGAACATGGTCCTGATATGGTATCTTCAGCTCCTTGCCTCTCGCTAGGAACTTGCGGTATGCCTCGAGTAAGATGCCCGGCTTGTATTGCAAAGGTTCCTGGACCAGTGCACATATGTAACTTAAATCACTATATACTCTGGAAAGTCAAGAGTTGACATGATGCATAATGTGTAAAAGTCCTTGCTTGTCCCATCGCCAGTCTCCGCAGCTTCATCCTGGAATCGTGACAGTGGTGTGGAGGTTTAAAGAAAGTAGCGCTAGCTACCACTCAATCCAGAAAGCATAAACATGCACATGTCGTCTCATGTGTTGGCAAGATGGTGTTCGACTCCTTCAGCTTGCCATCACTGTCTCGCTTTGGAGCATCCTGGCATTTTCTGACCAAAAGCATCAGCAAAAAAGGCCGGCAGTCAAGGATACATAAGTTGACAATATTTCGATGTATGGCAACTTCTCTTTAGATTTAGATTTCGATATTTCGGAAACATGTGTAAATATAAAAACATGCACTATGCAAAATCAAGACATGTGACAAAATGAATCCAGACTCAAGACATTTACGAATTCTTCATTGAAATCAAGAACCGTCTGTCCTTGGGAGCTCCAGTAGCATTGACTCCCTTTGATTCAGCGCTTTCCTGCAGCAAGTGGCATCCACTAGAGGCATGAAAGCTCCCTGCATGAGTGAACTTGACATGACATCCCCTGGTGTCATATATCCCAGCCTGCTGTTCCTGATGTGGAGGCTTGTCCAATTCCTGCACATTGCGGCCAACAAGCACATATTAGGCCTAACATATATGTAACTGCGAATCAGCTGCGTAAATTGAAATAGCACTGCCTCCTTATTCTTCACAGTCGCATCCTGGAACACCATCATGTAAGAGCTAGAACTGAACATAATGATGACCACAAGGCTAAAAAACAAATGAAATGGTATATATACATTCATCATCATCATCATCATCATCATCATCATCATCATCATCATCAAGGACTATATGACTATATGAAGGACCGCAATGCAAGTGTCACAGCTATCTGTCCTCACGAGATTTTGCCTGATCTTCAGGTTGAGAGTCCAACCACACGGCCTTCCCATCAACCACAGCATTGGTAGCCTCGCCCCATGATCTCAAAGCATCGCTGACAACTCAAAAAAAACCTTGGTGCATACGGCCTGCTCCATCTTAGGGTCATCAACCTGCAAAGGCATGGTAGACATGCAGTTGTCTCTCATGCCCCATGTCCACGAAAATATCCATGCCTTGACACTCCTTGCCCTGGACTTCACAGCAGCTGCTTTTGGCGCTTTCGACGATGAGGGTCCTACAACAATCATTTTGACATTGAACTTGAAGACCCAGAAACCAATATGTCCCACAGCTCCTCCACCAGTCACCTAGCAGCAGCAATTCAAAGAGCACATTGGTCAAGCGTTCAAGATTGAAAACTCACAAACCAAAACGGCACGGCCTTCCGTCGCTTCTGCTCCACCACGGCCTCTTGTGGCTTCTCCTCCACCTGACAAAAATGCAACACTGCAACACTCAGTCTAGAACCAGCTAAAACAACAAAAATCACAAACCAAAAACGGCACGGCCTTCTCATGTGGCTTCTCCTCCACCACGGCCTCTTGTGGCTTCTCCTCCACCTGACAAAATATATGCAACACTAAAACAACAACTTCTTGCACGACACAGCTTTATTTATCTGAAACATGCCAGCAAAAATGAGACAAGACACATCAGCTGCAGATGCGTTGGTCACATTGTTAAGTCCTTCAACCACTCTAGGCCAATGCACGTATGAAGTGAAAACTGAATGTCACCATGTTTCAAAGATGAGACCTGTCCTCCTTTACGACAAAGCTCACGGAATTGGCGTTTGTGTTGAAGCCGTGGGTCCCAAGGTACAGCTGGAGGATTATCCCACAGCTGATGCAAAACATGCCCAAAAACATGCGGATTTGGAGTTTTCGGACGTGGGATATCACCTTTTTTTGGCAAAGGTGTAAACTCATGTTCATGAGATGGTGGTCCTTCAGCATACTCAACAACGAGCGTGTCGACGTTGTCGAGGGGGCTTCCAACTGATCCTATAAACATGTGGTGCTCATCATTTAACTGTTAGACTCAAAAACCATCAATCCATGGAAAGACAATAAAAAGAAGCACACATCATATAGCTATTCAGGTGGAAAACGACTTAACGCTGAATTTCAGGCGCAGGCCTGGGTTTTCCGGGGGTTTACTGCCCCTCACAAACTTCTTCTGCAACAGGTTTGTTTTGCAAGCTGCTTTTAATGGAAGCAACCATGCTCTGCCCTGCCAAGCACAACATGGGCCAAGCGTGCATGTATAGACAAAGTTGTTGAAAAAAATCAAGAGCTGACATTGAACGTATGCATGCAACTACATGTCACAATTCCATGAAGGGCCTTCCGCACATTGGGGGTCTTCTTTGCCTGCCTCACCACCTCTTGTGCCTTAACGCTGGGACACAGTTAGACTTCAGACTTACATATATATGCCAAAGCACTAGCTTGAATGCATTGATCCGCAACGAAACACATCGCATAATGCTGCCATAGCACAATGCCTTTGAGAGTACATGCCTGGCTATGAGCCAAAGCACGATCTGCAGCTGGAGGTGGATCACCATCAGTTCCAGCAACCTTGCAAAAAACACGCCATTAAATGAAGGTGCCTGGATGTTAAGGGACACGCAGTTCCACAGTTCCCGCCTCGGGTTTGGAAGTAAACTTCATCACTATAGCTGCTTCGATGTCATCGACCGACCACAAACTGCCAGTGGCCTCGAAAACTTCCAACGACCTTGGATGTATGCATATTTCAAATTGTTGCTGTGCATGCCTGCAGGCACAACACAAAAGTGATTCATGCACAACACAAAAGTACCTTGATTGCAAGCATGCAATGATGCAAATGAACCACAGGTGCATGCGGTAAAGACTCTTGAGAGCAATGTTGCAGTTATCTTTGATCAGCTCCTCCTTGACCACAGAGGGTTCCTTCGTCTCCCCATCAACGTCTTGTATATCCGTCAGCATCTCCTTCTTCAATTTGATGAAAGTGGCCTAGCCAGGATTTTGACAATTAAGCTATCCCTAATTTCACGCAATACACATCATTCACTTCACACTTCAATTTTTCACACCCAAAAAATATCCTGCCTGCACTGGTCCTATATCTTTCCATGCTTCGACCAAAAGTTGAGGATCCATGGCACCGTTTGCTCGAGACTTCCCTCTTAAAAAATCACAAACACATTGAACAAACAAACACTGCAGCATTATTCCTCGTTGCCTCGATATATTGGATTCCTTATCTGCGGTATATCTAATATCAACCACCATATTGCATGGCATGGTCCTTGAACCACGGCCAGCGTAACAGCTTCAGCACTTCATGCGCACCATCCAGTCAGCATCTTCCAAAATCACGGCGTAACTTCATGAAATTTCTACATGTCAAACTTAATTGTTAATCAAAAACATACTATTAATATTTTTCAAAAAGGAATGTATCAGATATCACGTGCGGCACCCCATGCATGCAAACATTATGGCCAAGTTTAATGGGCGTACTATATGTGTGCGCAAATTTCATTACCCAGAATTGATCTTGCCCTAACATGACCACAACCACGAATTTGGTTAAAATTCATTCAGTTGAAAAAATCTTTCCGGTGCATTCAACAACTTCCGGCCCGGCGCTCACACCAATATCATCAACCAACAAAAAGTTGTCTATCAGAGCGGCACCAACATTCTGTCTCAAGCAGGGCTAGCTAGCACGCCCTTTTCATTGTGCAAACTGTACTGACATCGTTCGCAAAAGAGCCCAAAACAATCCAATTAAAGGTTTCGTGGACATATATGCCACAATTCCATGTGTTTTTTACCCCATGGTGTTTTCTTTTGTCATGGGGATTGTCTTTTGTCCCGAAGACATGTTTTTTTGTCCTGAGGATATTTTGTTTTGTCCTGGGGTCAAATTTTGGAAAGGACAAAACTTCTAGTTTTTTTTTAACATGTTTTTTGTCCTTTTCAAAATTTTGAGCTGGGGTCAAATTTCTGAAGAGGACAGGCCTGCAGGCAGAAGATGCAATAAGCAAATGCCGCTGTAAGAGCCAGCCGAGAAGCCCCTCACATAGACTTGAGCAGGTCGTGGAT
>OMLO01003214.1_pt1 | contig 13457 bp, 10 predicted proteins | sample 1674811 | NCBI WGS metagenome assembly OMLO01 (sample SAMN06265003, study PRJEB25207) | coral metagenome | isolation source: Coral host | place: Mexico:La Bocana,Puerto Morelos, Mexico | collected 2008-11-13
CCTTTAAAAGGTGCTTCATATAAATAACCACTTAACCACTTCCTACAGCATTCACTATAATGCTGCTTTCATTAAACGGTCACGTACTAAAGGACGAAGATAATTCCGGCAAAAGATTTCGGAAATTAAAGCTGATTTCTATTCGACTATTTCGTGGTTTTCCAACTCGGCAGGGAAGCCTTTCTTCTGATCGTAAGTTGTCTAGTGATATGGACCCACCTGAACACCATGGTCAAATCCGTCATGGTAAACATATAGTGACATCTCTGTGACGTAGGCAGAAACATGCCTCTGAGGTGATCCTGGAGTTCTACAGTCACGTGGCTGATGGCTGACAGAAGGTCTCGCATGGCTTTGTCCTGATCCCCAGACCCCTGATGTTGAGATTGGCCCTCGGCAGGTTCCGTGGAGGATGAATCACTGGCGTTGTGCTGGGACTGAGCGGCTACGTTTATTATAAAGTGTTTCTCCAGTTGCTGAGTGTAGATATAGTGCAGTTCACTTTGGCTGAAATAAGAGAAAGTCTCAATGATAAAGATGAACTGTTTATTTGAAAACGAGCATGTGACGAAGGCATTAGAAAAATTCAAAGTTCCCGAAAGAATTCGAACCCATGAATTCCCGGATACTGGATGAAAATTTACCATCTTTCGTTATTTATCAATGTCACCAATGTTTTGAGGCCAAAAACAGAGTTCTCCATGATGACAAAACCTTTTAAGTAAATCACTGGATCAAGTCCTCATGTTTAGTGTTTCTACAGACGTTCACTAAGGCTGGCAATACCAAAGTATAAATTCCAAAACGTTCAGCTCATTTTACAGAAAGTTATCAAAATGTAGTCTAAATTCTGCAAGTCCTCCCTACCTGATTCGCTTCAACTTCGCAGTTCTTAACCATCTTGTTTTGTTTTTTGGGTTTATCATTACCTGTTTGCTGTTTTTAGTCCTGTAAAAACTATTTCGATTTCGTTCTTGAATTTGAGGTAAATTTGCCCATCACAATACATTTTATTTTGACTCGGAACATCGGTTACCAACTGCAGTCCACGAATACCAATTGCAGTCCTTTTGAGGACAAGCTATCTCTCAAAACGAAAAAGATTTCCTATATCATGGCAGCTATTTTAAAACTGTAACATAACCATCTTGAATCTTTAAACTACATTTCAGAGTTTGCAACCTTCTGGCTGCGCCCGTTACCTTGGAAACGTGACGCTAAACGGAGCAAAGTGACGCAATAGTCTGCTGTGTAGTCGAGCGGTGGTGGGCGGAGTTTGTGGATTGTATGCTGACAAGTAAGTGACGTCACGTATTTCCCGCCACTGGTGGGTTTCGGGATCGATCACACCGCTATGATCAATGTGTTGGCGCACCAGCTGCTGAGCGGTCTGGGCCCCAAACCTGTTCGCCTGCCAAGTAAAGTAAGTTTAAAACTTAGCAATGATCATTGCGCCCTACCAAGGACTATAATCTGAATTTCTAGACACTTTTTTTTGTTGTTATTGTTGTTATCATCTAGATGGAATTGAGTAAAGATGTAAGATTCGTGGCGTAGTTCGGTTGGCTTTACATATCGTAGATCAAACAGCTGCGGCGATCACTATTAAGTTTGTGCGACACAATCTAACCAATCCAAGCCAAACTTGTGTATCCTTAGCCGGTCAAATAAAGTCTGACAAATGTATTGAGCCCTTTAATACCCCACAAAGCAAACACAGTCGAAAAACCTCGCTAACTTTCTCGGTAAACCAAATCCTAAACTGGCCTTTATTTTACACTAAATAGATACATATAAAATGATTAGTTTTTACTTTAGCTCTGACTGGCTCGGTGCACTGTTGACAGCCTGGGTGGACAGGCTTCCTGATAATCTGGATGTATGTTTTAGGACGCTCGTTGAATACGTAAATTGTATAATAAATGCAAGTACATTAGCAGTTGTAGTGGTTGTGAAACTCGCTAACTATTAAACGAGGAGACATCTTGAACGAGAGCAGCCTCGCAGTTGTTCGTGGGAACGGTCCCACCAAAGATGGCGAAACGACACTCGCCCCAGACTACTTCTGGTTTCTTAAGTGACAATACGAATCTATATCAACACTTACTCTGCTGAGGTTAAGGTCATCCACCAAAAAAGTTAACCTCTTGTTTCCTTTTGGCACAAACGTTCTAGCATGTTTCCATTCTAGGCAAGATGACATTTCTTTCCACAGGCTTCTGGATGTTGTGAACTTGTTACAGAACACTGTCAAGCTTAGAACTTCTCCAATATCGCCACCATGCTGTTTAAGACGATGACGTAGGATGGATGTCTTTCCACAACCTGCTTCACCAACCAGTAATACCGGTTTCCCACCATCGCTTAACAAGCCAACAAGGTGAGAAATGCGCTGTTGACAAAATGAGAAATATAATTCTACTACTAATGGTTGGCAAACAGATGTAGAACTAGCGTGCTATTGTGATTTGGAAAATGGACGTCCATTTACCGATCAAAATCCACTGTTATCTAATAGACTATTCGATATACTAAGGCTAGGCCTGACATGTTCAGACATGTTTAAGTGTGTTTAGTCTCGTTTCAAACCATATAGTTATAAGAGTGCTTAAAGGAGGCACAAAGACCTCAACAAAGACTATCAGCTGTATGAGATGCAGGAGTGACACGTGTACTGGTCTGATCTCAACCTGTGAGAGATGAACATCTTCAGCATCTAGCTAAATATCATGTGATGTGAGTAGTATAGTGAGTGGGAGATTTGACCATGTTTCTTGTAGTGTGAATACGAAATGCGATAAGTGAGTAAAACCTTAATATGAGTAATAATGATTGGGAGGTTTGGTCATGTTTTGAATAGTGTGAACATGCAATGTTTAATAAAGGTAAGTAATAAAATCATTTCTGACCTCATTCTGTATGGTGTGAACATACGCCTCATTAGGAATGCCTTCTGCTGCTGTCTGGGAGTACGGTGGAACAGAGTCCGCCCAGCTTAGAAACTCGTGCGTCTCAGGAAACACATAGTAATTCCACACCTGTTTTAACATGAATAGCGGGCTTTAGCGCTTACAAAAATGAGTTTGTAATGTGGCAGTGATGGCATTTCTCACATCCCTACGTAAACTGTTCAGTAATTCATCAAGTTTCGATATAAGAAATCATTACAGTGTCAGGATATCTGGCCTTAATAGATGTATCCTGCTAACATGTATCTATCCCTGTTGCCACCCAGTTCAGATCATTTGATGACTCATTTTGGGAGCTAACAATTGTCTTTTCACACGCAGCTGATTACATGGGAGTATGTACAAAGAGAACAATTGTGACCACCTAAATGAAAAATCACATGGTCTGAATTGAGTGACAAAAGGAATGTAAACACGTTAGCTGTCATTAGCGTAGATTGTAGCGAAGACATATCAAACACGTAAGACGTGCTTCAAAACATTTCCAGAAACATTTCCAAGTTCGTGAAAAATACTCCACTTCTTGGTGGTTGGAAATTTTGTGTAATATGTTACTTTCAACTACTCTTTTCCTGACCTCTTCATCACCTGGTAGCAGCACAAAGTCATTCCACTGCTCTCTCCACCACTGGCTGAACCAAGGACGATGTTCCTCGACAAGTGTACCACCAAAGGCCCACATGGCAGAATAAAAGAAGTAATTCTCAAACTCTTGTGGCATCAAGTCTTGGTAGTTAGAAATGATTGTCTGCAACAAAACAAAAGATAAACATATGGTAAGACGTCACAATATATGAATATATCGCAGAACAAATGCACCGCGGGCTCATGTTTTGCGCCTACTGATATGGTAAAATGGCGTCATGATAAACAATTATTGGATGAGATTTTTGTGATATCCAGAATAATCAAGGTCGAGGTAAGGGTTACCAGTGTATCTTGAGTGTTCTTGACCTGATTATTGTATAATCTGCAGCTAGATGACGTCACAGACGCCGATTTCGGAAATTCAGTGTACACTTTAAGCCAATCAGAAAACAGATAGTGAGTTCAATGTATAATAATGGCTAAAAATGCCAAGAGTACCTCTACTAAAGTGAGCAGAGTGTTGACCATCCCCATTTCGGTCACAGGTATCACGTGGCGTAACTGCGAAGGTTTGTTCTGTGTCGGCGGTGCTCCTGATACAGGAGGGACTGATGTTTTTGATGCTAAATACTCTAATGTTGGACCGATATAGCGATTGCACAATTCTCGCAACACATCAACCTCACGTTCGGGGCGTTTGGCGAGCCAGCGATCAACGAGAAGAGGCCAGTTGACATCGGAGGTGTTCATACAGAGCATGCCCACAGAAGAGAGTATTGCTGGACTGAGATTTTCCAGTGTCTCCAACTTCAAAAGAAAATCGAAAGATCATGTAAGCAACAAAACCAACGTTGATTCTTGTATGACCATAGTCCACCCAACAATGACTTGTTCTACTGGAATAAATACAAAAGAATGAACGCAAATAATCTTACCTCCCATACGATTAGCAGGGCGTCTGGAATCTTGATTCTCTCACTGTTGCCAAGAACTGCAGTTCCTGGAGATAAAAATAATTACATGCCCAATGTTAAGACACCCTTTGTCTAGCATGAAGTGAATCAGATTGTACCTAAAACTTGACGATTAGCTACTTCACAATAAGTTAAATGCAATACACTTGAGGCAAACTTGTAAGATAAATGGCACTGCAGTCTGGAACAGTGACTATTCACGCAGTGTATCCCGATGTTTGTGTTTTTGTTCGGTAAATCTCTCAAACAAAGAGGCACACCAGCAGCATATTCCTTCAGGACACTGGATAACAAGCGACGTTCCGCTGCACTCGACGTATTAACATCAGCTGTATTTTCTACCCTAATGTCTACTAGCCATCCCATAAAACGTGCCCTTCAACCATCATAATTAAGCAAATGTACAGCTTGTGCTGTCAATTACCGAAAATTGTCTCTTCTCTACAAATCGTAACTCGTCAACACTTACCTGTGTTCTGTACAATAGAGCTAAAAAGTTCCATTTGCATAGGATCAATCTGAGAACAAGAGGGTGGCATGTAGATAAGTATGAATGAAAGCGTACAAGACGTTTTTGAAGTTTTTGCGATAACATTTTGATAACATTTAGCGATAACATTTGTCCCCCGATTAGGTGGTTTGAATTCGTTCGTCATGAAGCGGGACAAAATGACCTTTTGAATGTCGCCTTGTGTGCACTACGCTTGCAAACTGTCTCCGATACAACACATTTTTTTGTTTCAATCCGCTTCGTGTACACCAGTTTGGGTGATGCCCCTGCAACATACGCCTTGTGAGTACACTCGAAGAGGCTTCTTCCCGCTTTCCGTCCCCGCACCATGACCCCTAGTACGTGCCCACCTTGATGGGAGGTAACTTAACATATGTTATCAGTTGGTGGTGCTGGATACATTACCGTGCCGTCCAAGTGAAGCCATTTCATCAAAGGTTTTCCAGTGACCTTGCTTTCTGTCTCCTGAACACGGAGTTGTTGGGCTTGTCGTCGAAGCAACACAGTCAACACTCCATCACGCCACTCCCTAGACAGACAATTCAAAACACTGACGTCAAATCCGATCTAAGAGCCTCAAGAGGTAGATAGTTCGAAATTGGTCACTGTCTTCGTAGGCGACACAATCCTGAGTTCACCTCTCAGCTACTAGTGTGAGGGACGTACGCAGGCGCAGTAAGATGTTGACAGGAAAATGGAGCTTCTTTGCAGCACCTTACTGTGCCTGCGCATGGTGGTTATACGTGTGCACATGCGCTAGTGAGAACCACCTTTTAACATCCAGGATCGACGGCGACAGAAACGTCCGGTCACTTTCGGTTTTTAAGGATATTTACACAAATTTGAAACTTCTGGCAATATCATTGCCCCCTCGCTACTGGGACTCATTTACCACAGACTTTTGTAAATTAACCTATAGATACATTTAAAAGACTACAAAGGAAAGATGAAACTAGTTCAATGGCCTTAGCTCCCACAAGGGTCTTGTGGCACAGTTGTAGAGCATCAGGACTAGTAACTAAAAGGTCTTAAGTTCTACGTCTAACTGGAAAAATGGGAATTCTTTACCAAGAATGCCTGTGTTACTGACAAAACAAATCAACTTCCTATAATATTAGGAAGTTTCATTTCTATAGCATTTCAACTGCTTATGTTGTGTATCAATGCACATGGTATATGTGTGTTGTAGAGGAAAGATAAGAAAATGTTGGAGAGCTAAAGTTCAACTAAAGTCCTGCGGAAGCCTATCACATCCCCTTGTGTTTTCTACAAACCTGGTATCAGGGTCTACATATCCCAGAAGTTCCTCAGACTCCACAGCCTCTGTACACACTATGTCTGTCTTCACTTGGTGTCCCATCTCCCTGTGGGCCGCGCCCAGGGTCCTGATGCACTCGGTCTTACCACATCCACTGGGACCAGTAATGCACACCTAGCGAAGCAGAAGTGATTCACAAAGCGCGTGATTCCAAACGCAAAACTTTTTATTACATGTCCGAGCTAGTCCGCGATCAAAAGGTCTAAATTGTCCAATACGGGCGCTAAGATGGACAGCAGACGAACTATTTTCGGCAATGATAACATGATAGTAACTTTATTTAAGTGTCATATGTATTTAGCACTGTTGTGCTAATTGGGGTCACTGTAAATAAATAAACAAATATTTAAAACTGAATATAAACTATTAAGAATCCCAACTGGTGGGAGGTGAGCAGTTAGCTATTAACCCAACACGAGTGAGGTTTTGAACGCGGGACTACCGAGAATAAATCCAGATAGTAGTAGGATGGAGCATTTGAACCAGGGACTTCCAGATTTCAAATCCAGCGTCCTAAACCACTCGGCCACGTCGCCTCCCCAAAAATTGCTTCTTAAGTTCATTGTCCAAAATAAACAAATTTGCGAGATGGGAATGTTTGAATGACAATTTTAGTTAAATGTCCATAAATAAATGCGTACCATTCGCGCGCGTGTTTACTGAGAATTGATCGCGGAGACTCATCAATTTATCAGCAGATTAAAGAGAGCCATTATCAGAAATAAATACTTTACTTTGTTCAGTCCTTATTGGAGAAATATTGGTCTCGTTTTTTTACCAGTTTATGGACAGAGCCGCACATAAATCTGCAAAAAAGACGAACGCGTCAAAAATTTCTCCAATACGGACTTCGCGCTGGAGGACGCGTTCTTGGTCCAGTCCACTTAACACTCACCAGCTTATGTGCTTTAACAAGCTCTGCCAACTGGGCCACTCTGGCTTGAAAAGCGGCACCTGGCTGCAATCCAAGTTTACATGTGGCCACTTTAATAGCTGACTGCATATCACTCAGTACTGAAATAACAGATACAGTCGTTATTCTAACAAGGCTCACACTGATAACAGTTTTAACTAAAGTGGCTGCCCCGTCTTAATAAACAGTCTCGATTATCATTACTGATATTCTTACTTTTTTTTCAATTTTTGGTTATCATTAGAAAACCATTCTACTTAAACCTTTTGCAAAGCTATTGTCTTACGATATCTACGATGTCTTTTCAATTTTCTTAAGTGGCTAATTGAGAGTTTGCAGTCAATTGTAACCTTTCTCGATTTTGCGAGGGATATGTTACTAAGCATTAACTCATTTTCGTTCTGTATAAACCTGCTTTCAAGTCGGAGGATTAATATCTCGCCAATTTGTCAGTTTATCAAGTCAGAAAACACCGAAAAAGTAACAACAAAATGAGAAGGATGAATGTTCCGAATGAGAAAGATTGAACCAGATCGTGAATGACAAATTTCAAAAATTAAGGTAATTTTTCAACAAGTGCCATCTATGCATTCCTACAGTCCCGTTACAATCCAACTGAATTTACATCACTAATTGATGCAAAAGGCCTGCTTCATGAGGCAGTCCACATACCTTCCACGTTGTCACCATCGGGCTCACCAGAAGCCTTTGCAAGGACAGGAATCTCTTCCAAATTGCTCACTTGCTCATTCATCTGCATCTTGCTTCCTTGAGAACCATAACTTTCAAATATCATTGGCACCTGTACATTAGGGAACAGGTCTGCCAACAATGTGGCGAACATGACAGCATCACTACCGTCCAACCCTGGCATGTACGTGTCTCTTAAGGCAAGTACTACAGCGTGCTCTTCCACTTTAAGCACATCACGTGGGTCAGGTGCATCTTCAGTGTCCTCTTGTGGGATGTGGTCTGCGTTACAACAAAGCACATGATGAGATTTAGTAAGACATTGACATAACTCACGAAGAAGCAAGTCATGCACATGAGGAGGTATCTCAAAGGTAGTCCTTTACATAAGTCTCACTGGCTTCCATGGGCTTACTTGCCTTATGTATCGATAGTTTGTAAATATGTCTACACATGGCTAAAAACTAACTAAATAAATAAAACAACAATAACTTAAATTCACGAAGAAACGAGACATAAACATTATGAGGTATGTCAAGAGAGTAATAACATATCAGTCAGTCTGACTGAGAAGCTACTTGGGCAAAAGAGCTATGTCCTGCAACTACGTCTGGAATAGTTTCCGTTATAGCCTATATATGGTAGCCGTCTTACTTGTAATATTTTAAAGAAAATCAAAAAGATTCCATCCTCAGTAAAAGAAACTGTCCATAAAAATTTAAGAGAAAACCCGTGACGCTTTACGGGGCCAATAGCTTATTATTTCACGTACAAAAAAAAAAAAAGTTAAGAAATAAATTTTGCTGAACTTGTATACGAAAGAATAAAATAACAAGGTGTCTCTCAGCTTTCTCACAATAAAAAGGCATGTCACTGGGCAGAACTACACAGACCACTTCCTTTGCAAAACTACACAATGTCCAACTAGTTAACAGCTCTTACCATCTTGTCTGAGTGCTTCAAATGGGGCATTCACAGCAGCAACAGCATCTGTGGGTGATTCAGCACGCTCGGGGACATCTCTCTCCTCGCGCGAGGGTCCTCTTTGCTCAGGAGCTGCAACCTGAAGCTCGTCAGAGCTCGTGCCTAAGTGGAACCCAGCATCTTCAATCATTCTTTTAAGGGAATGGGCTCCCCAGCCGGTGCATTTCAAGAGACACAATGAGAGGTCTCCAGAGAGAGGCTTGGATGAGTTTGGAAGCAGCTTTAGACAAAGGCCTCTTAGGGTAACAATCTTGGATGCAAGAGAAGAAACCTGCGTGAAGCCCTGGCTTAAGAGCCACACTTGAAGAATGACCTGCAAATCTGGCTCCACAAGTGCTACAGGACGGAACATTTCCCAAAGATCAACTGGAAGATATGAAGCAGATGACTTAAAGGACGGAAAGAAACCAACAGACGGGTCATACGCTGACTTGTGTTGATTGCCAGGTTGGTCTAGTGTTCCAAAACAAGCGCCTTGAGGGGCCAAAGATATTTCATCATCTTGTAACACAACAGTGGACTTGCTTGCTTTCAAACCATCAAGAACAACTGTGACAAGTTGTGCTAGAACTGACAGAACGGGGGACTGGATGGCTGAGATGTTATTGAGACACACCCAAGCACCTAAGAGGAAGGCAACAGATTAACAAAACGGCTGTTAATTTCACGAGGTTTTTATAGACAACAAAAGACACAATTTTGTTTCACCACGCTTTTACAGAAGAAGTCCTCGCGACCTCTCTCTCCTTGGAAGGCAAAGGAGAGAGAGCCTGGGAACGAAGCTCTACGCATCGTAACTCTCTGCAAAATATAGTTTATTTCTTGCTTCTTACGCAAGGCAGACGTTGTTTTATTAATCTGCATGACATCTTTCGATGTTGCCGATACAAAACGGCTAATAAACTCACCGGAACACGCAAGACCTCTGAAGATGTCTACTAAGGTCTCGCGATTCGTTGACGTTGAACAATTGAACAAATACAAAGGGTTGCCCAGAATTTTGGCTAGTTCAGCCACAGTTTCTGTCTTTCCAGTTCCCTATAATAATAAAACAGTCATCAGTATAATTCGCATAATTTTACTCTGACCTGTCAACATATTTTACTTGTAATCAAATTCATTACTTACAAACTCGCCAGTACAAACGCCAACCATTTTATTCTTGACAGCTTGTGCCAGCCCCACAAAGCACTTATCCGTCAGAGGACTAAGAACCAATCTGGATGCGGTGCCCTGGTACTCAAATCCGTAATCAAACACCATGTCCAAGATGTCTACTTTGCAGGCCGGCTGTTCATCGTCCCAGCGGCAACGTGCATGGCACTGCCAATCAAAGGTGTCAATGGGGTTCTTGAGAACCTCCCATTCTTCACGATGATCCATCAGCCTTTGTACCAAGTTCCTCTTGTACGACAGCATTGCGATAATGTTACTTATCTTCTGAATCTGACTTGGAAACAACAGCATCTTGTTGGTGTTGGTGCCCTGTACCTCGCTGACATCTTGTTCAGGGAGCTCTGCTTCTGCAAGCTTCTGTTTCTGGGACACCCTTGAGATGTTAGACGTCACTTCGGCTTCTGCCACCGCGGCTGTACCTGGCCGCTCTTGACTGGCACTGGTGTTACGGCTCATTCTCCTCATAGCGCCTTCCTCTGTTTCATCATCACTGTTCACGCCACTGTCATAACCATCGTCCCCGCCTCGTGCTTTGCGTTCCTTGTCAGCACCTTTTAACATCATTGCTGTGGCTTCCAATATGGCGGTCAACTTGTCATATACTTCCTTCAGAGCTTCTTTGTTCTCACCGCTTGCCACCTGAAATGAAATGATAAACACCAAGATGAAGCAGTAACTGGAAAAAAAAGTCCCGAATTCACGAAATACAAGGAAGTAATGAAAACGACAAGTACAATGAGGGAGTATTGTTAAAAGCTGGTCAGATAGCAACTTTAGTGACAGTCTAGTATAGAGGTCGAGATTTATGATTTCTGATACCAATGAACTGCTGTAATATGGAACGGCGTTCTAAAACTTCTCAGCATAACGACTTGGAATCTACAATACCGATCACATATTTTAGGGGGAAGCTGTTAAGACAAATCCGGTTCATACCTGCTTGAGTGATTTATCGATCTTCTTACAAAGTTCAATTTCAGTGGCCAACAAAACCACCTCAGAACAGTTGTCCAGTGTGAACGATTTCTCCACCCTACCCATGCTGCCCGCTGTGCGTGGAGGCTCTTCAAGAACGGCTGCGCCCTCACCACCCTCTTCATAGGGAGTGGAGGTTCTTTCTGGCTGGGCGGGGCTGAGCACTGATGTAAGTTGATCTAAGAGGGTTTGCTTCAGAGAACTAATTAGGCCAGCCAACCAGCTGTCAATTGGACCTTCACACAGTACAGGCTAGAAAGGAATAAACATATTAACCAATAAATGGAGAAAACAGTGTGCCCCTCGTGGGCGAGGATCTGCATTTTGATACAGTCAAACTCGTAAATCCAGTCAATGTTGACAAAAAAGGAAATTCGTCACAATATCACGTCAATCAATACTTTAAATAAGACGAAAATGTATGAGTTACGGGACAAAATATGTACGTAACAAGATGCCTCTCTTTATGATTTTGTAGGAGTCTGCAAAGCAGACAGGATAAGACTGTAAAAGAATATTCTCTAGTTCTTAAGAAATCTCTCTTCTTAGCATGACCAAAATGGTCAACAAACTTCCAAAAAAGGACTACTAACTCCAAAACAAATTTAGTTAGGAAAGAAATACGTAATGCGACCGATTGCACATTATAAGCTGAATAATAACATTATCTTGAGTGTCAATGAAGAAAACTAGCGAAAAACAGCAGATACAGAAACCAGTTACTTGACATCACTTACCTGTTTAAGCATGAGTTGCTCCCCGTGTGAACTAACAACAGAAGTGATGTTAAAAAAGGTTTGTCCCTCGTTTTCAAGCTCTTCGTAAACGACGGCTCCAAGGTTTTCCAACACTTTTGGTAAATAAGGATTGACGAGGGCTGGATCATAACCTAAAAGAGAACACCGTAAGACGGCAACAACAACAATTACATCTCTTATGAATGGTGACATTTCTTACAAATGGAAGATAAATATGTATGGCATACATTAAGCGACATACCATTGCATACAACATGAAGCACATCTTCCGTAGAGAGGAAGTAAAAGCGAGGGAATTTTTGTCGCCGTCTTTCCAGATGATTCAGAAGAGATTTCCAGCACTGTTGCAGATTCATGTTTAGCTTCTCTAGTTTGGCCTGGATGTCTGCGGAGTTAAGCAAGAAGATTAAGCGTCAATTTGTTCCATTTTAAATGATATTCTCTGAACTTCTACTCGCATTTCCTGCGATTCGGAGTCGGCGACGCTGATTTCCCTTTCGTAAAAGATCGATGCCAGTTTTAGTGGTTTACGGAATGGACGATGCCACACCTGCTCTACTTCAGGCCTAGAAAGGGTCAAAACTGGTTATCAATTGGCGATAGACTTATGCACACCTTTTATCTTAAATTTTGCATATCAACCTGGTAGTGTAGTGGAAAGAAAGGGAAGTTATTACGCGAGAGGTTCTGAGTTCGATACTGGGCAGCACTAACAACTGTTCTTTCTTCTTTCTCTTTTTCCGGCTTAAGTCTAAGAGAAGAACGTTCCCTGTCCAACACTAGCTGTGATGTAAGAACCGGTGAACAATCGATGGCAACATGTCTATGAACTATTTAACCAAGACTTACTTATCCTTGAGCACGCCTGCAACACGTTTGGATTCTTTTCTGTAGCTTTCATCAAGACTCTGAAGTCACGGTTTACCGCAGAAAACAGGTTCGTTTCATGAGGCATGGCAATGCGAAGGTCTAAACTGGAAAACACCTAAACAGAAAGCAAAGAAGAAAAAACTAAAATTAAGTTTGAAATTAAGCACCTTGATGATCGACAAGAAGACATGCTGTACTTCTCGAAGTAGAAGGTAACTACTAAAGTAGATACCATTTTAGTTAAATACCAAACCAAATCACCAATAAAGAGCTGAAAAACAACAATTTATCACTCACTGAGATCGGCGAAAAAAGTCTTAGATTCCAACTTCAACATTTCCAGGAATGTAGTAAGGTTGGGTGTTGTTTTAGTAATTAACTAGCATCCCGTCCAGGCGAAGTATAGACATACTCCTAGCCGCTTCATGCTACAGAAACCGGGGATAAGCTCCGGAAGCTACGAGTCAGTCGGCTCCAAGGCTTCATTGTTTTTTACGCTACCTTAACACAGGACTCACTTTATCCATCACAAATCTTTAATGGTCATAACAAACTTACATCTTCCAACTCTATCCACTTTTCCTGTACTTCAAGCCACACTGTCAACACAGCTTCTATGGTCTGTAGTCGTTTCTGCCATTTCACAATGTCATCGGCAAACGAACCAGCGGCACTTCCACTGAGCATGCTCTGTAGCGACACCTGCGCAAAAATAACGACATAGTTTGACC
>OMLO01003215.1_pt1 | contig 13456 bp, 6 predicted proteins | sample 1674811 | NCBI WGS metagenome assembly OMLO01 (sample SAMN06265003, study PRJEB25207) | coral metagenome | isolation source: Coral host | place: Mexico:La Bocana,Puerto Morelos, Mexico | collected 2008-11-13
CAATCCTGTATCTGTCCTTTAATAGATCTTCGGCAAGAACCAATCAAAATGCGAGAATAACTTGGGTTATTGTATAATAGGAACCGTTAATTGCTGAAGCGGTTTGTATTGATTAATCGCGGGGTGTTAGCGTCTTGGAGGCAAAGCTCGCGTGGATTGAACGAACAAAAAGACGCAGAGTCGTTTACGAAGCTTAACACCTTGTCATTCCAGGTGGAAAACATGACACTGTTGAGCAGAGCGCTTTTATTTGCGATGCTTGATGAAAATAAAATTAAACTGTTACAAACTGTTGCCGTAACAAGATCAGCTGAAGGCGCGCTCGACTCATTTGAATTGCCATCGTAAATTTCTGGTAAGACTGAGAGGCAGGGTTTTTTTTGTATTATCATAACCCTTAAAATCTAAATAGCCTTTTTTTTATTTTTACTTAAACAACGGGAAGTATAAACAAAGAAAACACACTCCATTCTTTAGTGATATTTGTAGCACATTTTCATTTTCAGTTAGAACTCTGAACCAACATAACGAGCTGTAATATTCTTACTTTGATAGTTACCCATAGCAGAAGAAACAGCACACTTTTTTATGCATCAGTCCGAAGCATTTAAACGTAAAAATCGTGTTTTCAAACTCTTAACTGCATATAATTATAATCGCTAAAACGATATATAGGGAATTGAATCTATTTCTCTTTTATCGCTCTGATCAAAACCGCGAACCCATTCACACTCACCCTTATAGCTAAGGAGAGTGAGTATCAGAACAAACCCCAGCAAACCGGGGCACTCGCCTCTGTCAATTTTTGCTTTCAGTCTTGTTGTGGGTTTTTCTTTTTGAAAGGGGAAAGTATAACACTGCTAAATACCTACAGGTAGAGAATTTAACCATGGACACAGCCTCGGCAATTTTTTTTTTGTGGCTACGGCCCTTAAGCTATCCGCTAGTTTCCGGCCTCAAATGCTGTAGTCAATATTCTACATCCTTACAAACAATGAATCCGGTACTTCATGACTTTATTATTATTTACAGGCTCGTCAAAGCCGTAAAAAGCTGGTGATAGCCTGCACTTTTAATTGGCGTAGCCGAAGAGGCATATTCTTTAACGGCCGCCGGCTACGAAATCTATACTTAGAAGCAAGGTCAGTTGGTATTAGAAGATACTAAATATACTAAAAATGGTGGATGGCAATTTCTTTTTGGAACCTTCCGGCAACGGGAAACTAAAACAGGTCTTCCTTTTCAAGTTCCGTTTCTACAGGGTATTTTCCAAAGGAAGGTACAAAAAAGGACATCAAAATTTCCGCGGTTTTGGTTGATCTTTTTTGGTAAACTGATTAAACAACCCACAAGCCAAATACACGTTTAACCATTTAAAGAAAACAAAGACATTACAATGGACCAATAAGGAGAGCCAAAAGCAGAACATGTGACTAATGTCAAGCGCGGGAAAGCACGCGGGCATCAGCTGATTCCTTTCAAACGAGCACGTGCAGCTAAAAAATCAAATCCGAGTTTTTTTCAGTTTAACTTCTGGTTCTTCAGTTTAGTTTTGCTCAGTAATTTGTTTGTATTCATTCTTTTTTGAGAGAAGTTATTGTTTCTTCGTCGTACTGTTGTCATATTCCTCATTTCAAACTTAATTCATCACCATTCTAAATCCCTCATTTGGTATTAACTGCAATTTAACATAGTTGAAAAATATGTCCTTTCTATGAAGTGCAATATTTTTTTTCAGTGCAGCGCCTGAATCGGTCGTGAACCTGGCTTACGATTCCAGATTTTTTCTCGGCCTTCTTGGTTCTTCATTTGTCTTTTTTTACCGTTACTTCAATTATATTATGGTGTAAAAATGTTGTCGGAGAGATTCTTTGTAAATTGAAAGTATACTGTATTTTGTCAATTCTAACTGATAATGCTTTATACATATTTTCGTTTCCTGTGTATGACATCTTTTTTAATATATTGTCAGACAGATATCGGGGTGAAGATGTAAACTGGTCTGTTCCTCTGAGGAACTATATTTTGTTTTGGTCTTGAAAGAAAAAGGAAAATAACTTCTATATACGGTGTAGAAAATTTTATATGTTTTTGGAAACATCCGCCGGAACGGACACCAAATTTAATAAATTTCCGACATCTTCAAGAATTTAAATTGATTTCAAGAATTTGATTGTCTTGATGTAACATAAATCAAGCATCGAGCGGCAACAAGACAAGTAGTCTATCTTTGTTTGGAATCTCAATCCAACCTTGTGGCGATGTTTGAAGTGTCGGCCAAATGAGATATTTATTCATATCTGTTTAATGGCGGATTGTAACGATTCTTTAGTATCTTTCGACTTCCTTCGGGTACGAGTGGGTTATTTTGGGATTGGTTTTTGCTATTTAATTAACCTTTCCTTTTTATTACTGACAACGAGGACGTTTCTATGCCTAGAAAATTTGTTTCTTCTGAGACACATCGCAGTTTATTTTCAAAAGTAAGTATACACCTCTTGGAGGTTCGTTTTCAGTCTTACGTAAATCAATTTTCATTGCCATCCGGCTCAGCTGCTCTGCCGGGTTGAATTGTTTTACTTCTATGCTATATTTGTTTCTCCACAGTCACGTTCTCGAACGATCTTCTTCCAGTTTGCTACGTAAATCCTATTTCAAACATGCTAATAAGCTTTTTAAAATGTCCTTTCCTAAATGTACATTGCTGACACATATAATGAACTTAGAAACGTGGTAAGGATGACCGCGCATGAGGTCATTAGCGCAGAGCGCCAAAACTGATATAAGCGCGGATCAACGGCTTCCACCGTTTTATGGAAGTCGGTTATGATTTTCAGTGTTACTCAGATACGTGGGGAAGGGTATCGACTTTAAGGAGTGAAAATCTCAAAGATTTCCTGGGGGAATATGGCCGTAGACCCCTATAGGAGCTTGCGCCTTTGGCGCTTGTTATCTCTTTTAGATCTGTGCCTGTGAAAGGATCCCTCCATTTTTGTTATGTCTAGAAAAAATTATATTCTACTAGGTCCTATCCACGCTGCGCCGGATAAATCTGAAAACACAGCTTTATTTCTAAGGTCAGGCCTGATGTCCACATTGATCCCTCGGAGGAATTTGTTTTCGCCTGGACGAAAAACACTTAAATTTGAAAACGGAACTTTTGGAAAACGATGGCGTGGTTTCTCAGCCAAAGTTTTCCCAAAACACACTGATCCAAAATGACCGGTGATTGCTCTTTTCTAGCTTGGTGTGGACGGGGTTCTGATTTCTCTCTCGCCGAACTTTGAATAATCAATCGCTTCTAACCATGTGCTTTGAGATGTTGCTTTCAGTCTCATCGTTAGCATCGGCGTAAAGCCAACAACGTATGAAGTTTAACTTGGAATCTGTAGCACTCGAAAATTTTTACCTAATATTTATTGACGTATAAAAAAGTTAACATGCCAGATACAACCGTATATAACATTTTGATTTATGTATTAAGGCGCAAATAACTTGGAAGGAGATAACGCGATGCTGATACCAGAGTTGTCCATCAATTTTGCTTCAATTAGTATAATTGATCCTCGGAGCATATAATACCTATTCCGCTGAACTAACTACCCAATAAAACTCAAGAACGTATCCATCCAAATTTTTCGTGCACAGAGTCCTGTTAGCAGGAATAGTAAAAAAAACATCGTATCGGCCAGAGAGCAAGCAATGGCAGGTCTTTTATATATATTTCAGAGCATGCCTCGTCGACAACATACGGTATCGCGCTGAAGTTTACAATGAAATGATACTTTTGTTTAGTCTTACTTTGAGCCAACTGTGTTTGGTGATGTTGAATTTGGTGTGCTGAATTCATCTTTGAAAAGAACGCAAAAATACATAAAACAGTTTAAGACCAACGCTTCCCTCGTCAAACTAAGGGGAAAAAGGAAAACATTTTTCTAACTGATTTTCAGGTCATTCCGATGAATATGAATTGAAATGTCAGAAGCTTTTAATCGAATATACATATTTATACATATTTATATCTCTGTATAAATGGTGAAGGCTTCAGTCTATTGAAGTCAATGTTTCTCTGGAGATCAGTTTTTATTCATTTGCTGAAATTTTGTGTTGGGCTTGTGTTGGTCGATAATATCCTGATAATTTGCGCTACTTCTTTGTCAAATTTACCATGATTAATCTGTAGAATTGATATTGTTACAGTTTCTCCTTTTGTACATGGTACTCCTGCAGAGCATTTGATGAATTTCCGGAACTTAACAAAATATCTAAAAATACGATGTTGAACTATTTTTGAAACACGAAGAGTCTTCTTAATTCCACCTTATCGAAATTACCTGTATATTGATGAACTTAAAAATATCTTATGAAAACATGTCTTCTTGCTTATTAAATATAGGCATGCGTTAATTTTTGTGCCGTACCACTGCTAAATCTTATACCAAAACTAAAATTGGACGAAGCACTCATCCCTAGACAATTTGATAACGCTGTGAAAGCACCAGTGTCTCGCTGTTAAACCGCTTTGTTAACATTTCGCTGTTATAGCTGGTCGCGTCTTGAACAGACGTCTTGTAGGTTACGTGGTATCGTATAACCTACAATCTGCCCACTTAGAGGAGCCAAAACTAAAATCTTTACCCTACGTGTCACGGCGTCACCATGGTGACGGTCACCCAATAAAAACTGAAAGGTCGTGAACGAAATCAGGCGTCGACCGATCAGTTCACTGTCGTCTTGCAAGCAACGTTTACGACTTTGAGCATGTATAACAGGCCCAAACTCACTACGTACATGCAAGTTAAGCCAGGGAACAATTATGCTAACACCAATGTTAGCATACTTTACTTGAAAACATTAAGTTGGCCGGTGGAGGATTCTGAAATATATTAAAAAGTAAAAACACGATCAGTGTCAGTAAAGGACGAAGTGAATACCATCACGTCAAATACAGTCTTTGAAACTTTCACAGATAAGAAATTTTCAATTTAGTTGGGCATTCGTAATATCACATTTTGTATTGTATTTGACTCTGCCTTTCCTTTGCCGCCCTATTTTAGATAAAACAGTTTCGGTATATATTGTCCTAAACGTTACCAAGCAAATTTGTCCTAATTTGCAAAGAAATTTGGTTGTTTTTTGGGGTTTTGGGCTAATTAAGCCGAAACGTACTGATACATTTGTTATAGCAAATCCTTTAAAATGGCCGACCTTTACGAATATTCCAGCGAAATGATCACTTTTTGACTTATGGAGTCTTTGTCTCTTGTTTTTTATTCTTTATTTTTCTCTTCAGTCGAAGCCTTTCGACTTTCCTTTGACCGTTCGAGCAATTTGTTTATGTATATTTTAAGGCAGGAAATGTCGGGAAAAAAGTATCTCGGAAAATACAATTCTAAGATAGAAATTAAAGAAAAAACAATCAAAATGCTTCCTACAAAGAAGAAAATAATCATCGTTTATTAACTTCCCACCGGCATAAAACCTTAATGAACAGAATACAAGTACAATAAATTCGAGCTTTAAGAAAAGTGTTGCAAATATTGATCCATTTTCCAGTTGACATGTTAATGTCTACATTTGTGGGGTTCTTAATATTTTGTTAAATGGTTTAAGTGTTTGTATCTCGACAGCTGCTTAAATGTGTAAATATTATTTGAGGACAACGACCTAAACTGCGTCACAAAACCACCCCAGGGCACGCTTTTGACGCGTAATTGAAAAATTTTTGTTAATTTGCCCGCTCAGGGCTATCTTTTGTTCGAAGCTTCATTTTGTAAATGAATTATAGTTTATTTTTGTATATATCATGCGCGTTTCCGTTTATCATGGCAAGCGGGATATTAAATAAGAATGTGTTGTTCTTTTTTGCCACATAACTTTTACGACTGAAGCGCAAAGAACCCACAGATTCAAGGCGAGAAGGGACATTCCTTTGTGCTTTCTCGAAAAAGACGTCTCGTCTCGCCTGCACAGTGAGTAGATATTGTTTAAAACGTTTTTACGAAAATCTGAAGTATTTAAAAAGTTAATACCGTTGTTAGGAGTATCCAAACACAGTCTGTTTGCTGTTTTTTTTTTGTATATATCAAATCAATGCTGCCTCTAGAGCTCACAAAAAATTTCTCATAATATATCTTTTGTCGTTTTAGAAGGTCTATTACAGGGTTTTTTACAAGATTTTCTGATGTCAGTAAAGGGAAAGCCGTATTGCCTCTGTTTGAGGTCATATATTGAACGATAACTACTTTTTCATAAGGGCAATTGTGATTAAATCAGAAATATCTTATTGGTATTTGTGACGACGTACCGCGGTTGTATTTTCCATCTAATTCGGAGGAAAATTAATTATTGAATTCTTAGTAATCGTTGTGCATGAACAACAATTATAGATTTGAAGATGCTTCATCAGTCATACAACATTACCAATACAGAGTAGTAGATAAAGACTCAAACATTTTGTTTTTTTGCATTTTATTTGTGCCAAGTATTCGAGGGTTCAGTCAGTTTAACTGATATTAAAGACAAGTGGTCAAAAATCAACCTGGGCAAATTAAATTTCTTCGATTTTGTTAACAATCATGTTTATTTATAAAATAATGGAAAAATGTTTATTTATAAACAAATTGCATGAATGTAAGAAGAGACATACCACTAACAAAATAAATATCTTCATTATTCACAATAATATAGAAATACATAGAAAACTGGTAAATGAAGAGAAATCTTCATTCCGCTTTAGTAACTGAAGAATGGATAAAAAAAATCAGTTATTTTTTAATCTGAAACCCAATCACAGAACTGTTAATGCAATTTTACATTTAGTCACATTTAATAAAGGAAGTCGGCCACAAAACATAAAATAAAAAATGTAATAAACATTTATGTTATTTAATGGGTTCCTTGATTGAAAAAAATTTTCCGGATACATCTTTAACGCGGCGCCGTTTTCTTTCAAAACTGAATTAAGGAAAAATGTGCAGATTCAAAAATAATGTACCCCAGCTAAATGAATTGAATAGAAGCCAAGCCTTTCGACAAATATCTTGATTTTTTTTTGATATGCAGAAGTTTGCAAGATTTTTAGAAAACACTCAGACATTTAGAAAATGTAGTGATGTTTAGAAAGATTTATATCTTTTTTTTTGGCATAGCCCTGAGTTTTTCTCGCTATTTTGCCCAAAACTATCCAGTTTGTAATTTCTCACTTGGGAAATGCATTCTGTATAACTAAACAATGTAGCATTTTCCAGAATGGTGGTTGCTGGAAACATCAAGGCGACTGAATCTTCCTACCCAACTCCAGCACTGCAAACACGTTTTGAAAAATTTGGCCTAAGCGAATTTAGATCGATTTATTCTTAAATTATATTGAGAATTTCCTAAAAGATATTTAGGTGATATATTTTTTTATATATTTACCGGTAAATATTTTACAGTATTTTTTTTGAGCCCATCTTGGCATCGTATTTTCATTTTCTGCCGAGCCGACTGGTGTACGCTTCCGATAGCGTAAACTGAAAATAACTCGTTTCCCATCGCCTTCTCACTCGAGCAAGTAGGTCTGCCAGAAAATATTAATACAAAAGCGAAAATCCTAGCTCAAAAACAGTTGATATCTTGGAGACATGTTCGATGAATCTTCCATCATTTTCAGTTACCGTAGATTTGATAGTTGTTTCTGGTTAACATACTTTTTTACCTCCCTGTCTGCTTTTTCAGTCCATGAAGCTTGTTGTAACCCCAATGGATCTGACTGGATCGGTGGGGCGATGGGAGACATTGTTTTAGGGGTGGTCTAAGCCATTGTGTACTGACTTAAGTTCGCTAAACACGTTGGCATAAGTATTTTGCATTGCTTGGTGACATCCTACTGTAATTGGAAAGAAGCTATGGTTAGGCAGGGGAAAAGAGAACTACCAGCGAATAGTTCTCGAGAATAGAAAACTTTGTACGCGCCATGTTAAATAAATGGCGATATATAGGAAGTAACCCCCAAACAATTTCAAAGCGGTAAAGGGTTGGATCAATTGCACTTGTCAAATGAGCTACTTTTGATTTAAGAATTGGCAAGCCTACAAGCTTTTGTCAAACTTAAGTGTTTTCTGTTTTTTACAGAATGCCTACTCTTAAAGCCACCCTTTTTCTCCTGTTGGTCCTCTTGCCGTCATGTAACGCTCGACACTTTAAAGGAACGGATGAAGACAGCGCTAATGGCGATAATCTTTCACTCGACGTGCAAGAGAAACGAGAAGAGGAAACAAGATCCGAAGCCTTGGACAGCGCGGAGCTGGACACCGAAAGCACGGGAGACATGCTGGTGCGGCGCATTCTCCAAAATGGAGATGATATGCATACACAGCTCATGAAATTTGATAAATTGGAAGAAGGCGAAGAACGACGAGAACCGCAAAGACCTCCGGGGCTCTGGGGACGAGAATTTGAAAATAATTTCCATAGACCAGCGGAGCTATGGGAACGGGAAATTGAAGCCCAACCACCAGGACTTTGGGGACGCGAACCTCAAAGACCACCAGGGCTCTGGGGACGAGAACCTCAAAAGCGGCAGCCAGGACACTGGGAACGACAAACTCGACAGGGACCGCCAGGACTCTGGGGACGAGAACCTCAAAGACCGCCAGGACTCTGGGGACGAGAGATTAGAAAGGAACAACAAGCTGGTCGGGTCGATGATAAATGGTAATTCCCGAAAATGAAAAAATGCGAATCACGAGAAACGAATTAGAACGGACTTTCGAATTTTGTTTCGTTTAGAGAAAAACATGAAGTAAGATATTAATCAAATAGAGGTTTTGCTGAAACCTAAATCAAGAATAAACTTCATTGGAAATATAGTTAGTGGTAATAAAACGTTATTATATATTTATTTATTTTATTTTTATTATTATCAACGGGAGCGTGGCTTTTCATTTGACATCACTTTCTCATTTTACGGTATCTGTAGAATAGAACGTAGAGTTTGGCCATGCAGTTCTATGTTATAGAAAAGCCCAGAATTATGCCTACTAGGCAAAACTTGTACAAATTTCAATTTAAAAACAAATAAACAACGACTTGTAAACGTGGTTTTGGATCTTCTGGTATTTTATTGAGTTATTTCACTTTTTTGTGTTTGTTTTTGGAAGTTCCGTCAGAATGGGGTTAAAGAAAAGCGCTCAATGTGGTCAAACGCGGTTGATTGACAATTTAGCATTGGAAGTAAAAGTTTTTAACCATATAAAAATAGCTATCTTTTCTTGTGACGTTTAAGCTATATTAGTGTACTATTTTTACTATAATACCAATAAGAATTACTTTTTAACTTTCTCAATTCGTTCCAGAACAATGGAAATTAATTTTTAAGATTTCTGTTAAGCGTAAAGAACAAGAATCAACGGTTAGCCGTAAAAAGAGTCAATTTTTTAAAAAACGTCATTCTGAGCTAAAATGACCAACTGACAAGCTACCAGAGGCCAAATACGATAGTCACACAAACAAATTACGTTTCTAAAGAAATCTCCACTCGTGTTAAGAACATTTGACGCACCACTGAACAAAGACTCCACACACGTTTGATTTAAAACTTGACATGTCGACGGATCTGCAAAAAGCTCTATGTCAAGAATACTCTATTCTGTAAAGGTCTAGCCTATGGGAAGGATCTTCCCGCTGGCGATTCTATCAAATTCATCCCGCCTCGAGCCATATAGCACTGACAGAGGCCTCCCTATAATGTTTATTCATGATTTGCTTCAAAGTCCGGTTAAATATCGATTGTGACAGGATTAAAACTTCACTTGACGCTCGAATGCGTCGAAGCCTTTGACTTCCTAGTCCTTCCAGCCAAGGTAAGACCATGCAATTCTCTGAAGTTTTACAATGTAGAAGCGATAACGAACGAAATTAAGTGATTGTTTCTTTGAGAAATCAAAATCTGAATTATAATCAGTAAAGGTATTCTCAATTGAATCGTATCATGTACTTCACTTATTGCAATAATTCATTCCCAAAACCAAAATCAATTTATTTCTTTGGCTGTTTTCGTAACTAGGAATACCTTTATGATTATAGTAAAAAAGAAAAGGTCCTGCGTAATGGAATAAAATAAGAAATTCTTTTTTTCCCGCATGGAATGGAGTTAATATTTCAATCTGGCAAAAACTAAACATTTTCAATCATCATATTTTCATAACATGAAAACTTTCGTCGCAATTGAAACATCTGTTTATTAAAAACAGCAATGAGCCATCATGACAAGAAATCCGTGTGAATTACTGGTCCTTATTTCCAAAGACGATATCATTTCCGATCTTTCAAACATTGCAATCAGAGCCAACGAGTTTTCTAATAGCATTCTGATTCAGTTAAAGCGTTAATAAGGAGCGAACTTTTCACTGTAAAAAATAAAAATTTCACTGTAAAAAAGCGTTTAATTTCGTAAGCAGAAATAACTGAAACGAGCTGTGCTTCGCTGTGGCGAGATCTATTCGACTGATTGTCGGGCATTGGGTACTTGCGGTTCAGTTGTTTTGGTTCCTTTTGGGCAAATACATATTTGATCAAGAGGAAAACCCGGGATGACCGCATTAATTTATGAAAACATCCAAAACCAGTGACTTTAAGTCTTGATTTTGATTAAGTAACTCACATTCAATCGGTCTTGTTTACAAGTGACTGATGTAAGCCTTCCCCAACTCATCGGCCAAATAAATAAATAATTTATTTCTACTTATTTATCTCGAAGTCGCATATAGCACGTTTCTGCAGACATTTTTTGGCATCCGAATATAAATGTGTAGAAATTTTATCTTGTAATTAATATGGTTGAATCTGAAATAGCAATTTACTTTAATTACTTCATAGCCGACGTGAAAGTGACCAAAAAACACTGAAAATACAGCAGATATAAAGCAGTCACAAACACAATTTGCCCAGGAGACAGTAAATGTACAGAGACAGAAAAACAAAATACAGAAAATATGAACAAACAATGTGGTATGTTTTTTCCGACTTAAAAGCAAACCGTATGTCTTGCTGCGTTCTCGCTCTCGTACTCTAGCTGTGATCTCACTGAGATGCTTTGCTGAAAGCCGCCAGAGGCCCTCTAAAAAGATTGATAAAAATAATTTGACGCAAACGATAATTGATTTACTTTACGCTTTAACTTAAGCAACAACTAAGAAGTAACTGAATGTAAACAAGTACTTTCAGCGTTCTGCGAGGCTAGGACGCGCGAAACATTAAAATGCGAGAACATAGATAGAAATCTTCATATTATAGGAAGGATACACAGGTATTCGTGAGAAACGCCTGGAGACAATATACGACATTGGTAATTCGTATTAATTTAAGAAAATAGGTTACTGCGGCTAAAACAATACACCTTAGTAAAGTGAAAATTTCGATAATCATCATTAAAAAACACTGACGAATCATAAGAAGCTGTTTTATAGCATAAGTTAATTGGGTTTTTGTATAGAGAGCGGTTTTTTTAATTGAGTGATCGACCAAAAACCAATTCCAAGAAACGCCGGTAAACGTTTGCGAGCTTGTCACGATCGTTTTTGGTTTTACTTTGATTGGATGAAAAAGTAGCGCTAGTTTTTTTAAGCCAATTGTGCAGCGTAGTTTTGCAAAACCAATTACTTGTCGACAATCAAATGAAAACCGCTATTTGAGGAGGCAATATGTAAATAGTGGAATTAATGCATGATCTACGATTATCTACGAAAAACAGCAGACCGCCCTTGTGATGTTCAAGGCGTGGCCCAGAATTATTTCAAGAGACTAAATCTCAGTTATCTTCAAAAAGTGCGAAAGTGGATATTAACTTTTCATTGTTAATCTATTAATGTTTTCAGAGTACAAAATAGATGTTAATTGCCAAAGAAAATTCGATTTCGCCATAAGGTTTTTCTTCAACTCGTCTTCCAGTCATATTAGATACAAACCATCTCGTGCATCAAGGTGTTCACATTTTATCCAAAGTTTATCAAATAAATGAACTAAAGTGAGTTTTTTTTAACATTACAGATCATGCAGACAAGTGCAAAATGTCCTTAGAAGTAAAAAAACATCGCTCTGCAATGCATAGAAAATATTTTCATTTATTTTTGAAGTCATATGTCAATAAATCCTTAAATGAAATATCAGTGTTTCAAAAGTCAGTGGCATGCTTATAATTGACCGCAAGTCTTTAGGAATGGCCAGAGACATATCAGTTGATACCGAAATACTTATTGCGGTTCATAGGGCGAAAACCGTGTCTTCAGTTAAACCTGTTGACATTTATTACAAGGTGAAAAAGCAAATCAGGTAAGCCAAGAACTTGAAATAACTATGACTTTCTGTATTTTGTAGTAAAATATAATTATTTCTATCCAATGTAAGGCGTTAGCGAATTAGGTGAATTTTTTAGCCAGTTCTGAATGTGTCAGACCTTAAATTTCTCGGTGGGGGAACTGGAAATATTTATTGATGATGATCAGACAAGTGTACATTACCAAACAATGAGCGCAGGAGAGTGGCGCGAGAAAAAAAAGGACTTGTTTACTTGCACAAAAATGTACATCCGTAACTTGGAGTTCGTAGGATTAAATACCTTTTTTCTTTCTTTTTCAATTCGATTAAAAACAATTGCCTAGATTGTAGTCAAAACTATGAGGGGAACGTCTCCACTTGACATTATTTACTGCAGTTTAGCAAGGAATTATGATTTATAACTATAATTCAATCATTTGTCACTCACAATCAGCTCAGTTTCCTCCCTTTATGGTCTAGCTGGAAAAATATCACAGCGTTAACGCGGAGGTCAGCATCATGGGCCTAAAGTTTATTTCAGACTTCCTTATTACGAGTGTTTAAAATTCATTTGCCAAAGGAAAACCGTTATCGAGAAATTTGGTTTTTTTTTTCACTCGACACTCACTAATTTATCATTCATAATTATGTGTAGAGAGATGAAAATTTAATGCGATGAGTTGAGGGTAGTCCACATTCATCCACTCCCGATCCTTAGTTAGAAGTGCCGGTCTCAACCTAGAATACAAAGAACATGGGTTCAGAGAGTATCGCTCAGTATTGGTGAGCATATGTAACTTCACGTCTAGTGTCTAGGACTTCAAGAACATCTAAGAGCGAGAAAGGATTTTTTACACTTGTAACAGGTATATATCTCATTTAGCGCTATTTTAGCCATGATATGATAGAAAATGGTCAACCAGATCGCGGTTTTTCGTGTGTGCTTACTCAAATCGTCCAAATGGCAACAAATTTCCGAATATAATGTGCGATTTTGCACCCATATCAATGAGAGTCCAGGATTTGTCCTAAAGCTGATCGATATATCCCTACTCGAAAATGTAAAAACTGTAATTATTCAAATATGCGCCGACGTTGAGTCTGGACATGAACGAGGAACTAATTTATAGATTTTTAAATTTGATTTTTAGAGATATAG
>OMLO01003216.1_pt1 | contig 13456 bp, 7 predicted proteins | sample 1674811 | NCBI WGS metagenome assembly OMLO01 (sample SAMN06265003, study PRJEB25207) | coral metagenome | isolation source: Coral host | place: Mexico:La Bocana,Puerto Morelos, Mexico | collected 2008-11-13
AACAATCGACGAATTCCTCCGATCTTTATTGATCCTGAAGTTGGCTGGGTCATAACAAGCTCCAGAAGTGATCTACCCCCAGGACGAGGAGAACACGGCTGGCCTCCAAATGAATCAAAGAGCTACTCGACTTTTTATGCTCGTGGGCCAGCGTTTCGAGAGGGTGAAGTTGTGAGGCCATTCAACACAGTAGATCTTTACCCTTTGATGTGTAAGCTTCTTGGAATAGATCCTCGCCCAAACAACGGCTCTATGGAAAACATCAAAGCTGTCCTAAAGGAAGATATACCATTACGTAATGGTGCTGGAATGAAGCAAAACAGCAAATGCTTGGTCTTTGTCTTAATAATCCTAATTTTGATTGGATTTTTCGGTAATTGAATTTTTCACACTATGAACCCTTTTTTATTTTGAAAGGTTTTTTTAAATGTACCTGTGTTTCTAGTTTTGTGGTGAGGTTGAGCTTTCTTTTAATTTGCTAGAGTATGACAATTATTCAAAAAAGGAACTCACGACATTTTAAGCCGTTGAAATTGAAAAATGTTTTGTATCGACATCAGTTACCATTTTAAAGGTGAAAGTGTTAAGCTTAACTCTTAGTTATACGAGAGAAGTCCTGTATGAAATTTTCGACCTTTTTATCATATTTGCTGCTTAAATCACCTCTCACGAAACGACAGATAAATGCTTTTAATTCTGAGTTTTTTTTAGTACACTTCAGTAGCCTCTCAGGCGAGTTTTCTCAACTCACAGTTTGACCAAACTCGACCAATCAAGTCTGTCGCCGAAGAGAGCCAGATGGGAACGATTACTTATTTACCGGCCAAAAATCGGGCAATAACGTATGTGTGTATTAGACCAGAGACCAGGCATGGTAATGGTTAATAGCGAAAAAAAAGTTAAATCTCATAACCCTTGATGCTGAATGTTTTCAAAGATAGTGGAGGTCAGGTACAGAAATTGAGGAAGATTTGAAGGGGGAAATGATACTGCAATGTTGCGTCACCGCTAATCAAATGTAAATTTTACAATCTACTTCCTTATTTATCTTTACATGTAGCAATAAGATCAACACATCTGTTAGTAATTATTGTGCAAGCTATAGGGACTGGTATCATCAATAAAAGGTGTCTACGTGACTGTTTACACTGACTCTGTATAACCTGTGTTCCTTTCACCGGTCGGAGATTAATTGAATTAATTTCCGATCGGTCAAAGGAACATCCAAGTATAGCAACTAACAAATATGTCCCTAAAATTAAACAAATATTCCTGTCAAAGCTGAAATACAGTAGTAGAAATATCTGGATGTTTTAGGAAAACATACGAATAAGAAAAATCGCTTGACCATTGTGTGCGGAAGACATTGTTTAAAATACGTTTCTGAATCCGTAATAATTTTGTGAGACATTTCGTGAGAATTGTATATTTATTTATCCGACCGGAATGTCTTCAGTATCTCCGGGTGTTTATCATTTGAATTCTTGTATTTGTTATTCTTATTTACTTTTCGTTTTTGTTTAATGTCTGTCGAATTACTCGTGCAGGCATTGGTTGCTTTTTCTGTCAAAGAGAGCATAAACGTCCAGCCTACGTGCACCCATGAGGAAATCGTTATCAACTCGATCGTTGTCGACATAAGCGATAGATTACAAGCCAACAGAGAAAATGGAAAAAGGTTAGTTTCCGAATATTTTAGGGAAATTGTTTTTCGTGAGCTATTGTACACTGTGCGAAGCTCTGATAGCTTCGAGATAATTGTGGGAAAAATAATATCGACTACCTTCTCAGGCTCTTGATTTCTCGGCATTTTCCCTCGCCTTAGTCTACCAATAGTCGTTATCAACTTCTCAACTTCTTATTACTGTAAACCACATTGGTATCAGATTTTTATACCTGGCCAAGCTACAAAATACAGGGCCTCATGGTGGCCTCGTGGTTAATGCGCTCATTCGGACACTTAACTCTCACAGTGCCTCTCACAGTCCCAGGAATATAAATGGGTACTGGCAAATTGCTGGAGGAACCTAACAAATTGCGGGGGAATGACTTGCGATGGACTAGCATCCCGTCCAGGGGGAGTAGAATTCATGCTACAGAAACCGGGGCTGATAAACTGCGGCAGCTATGATCCATTTTTTTTAATGTACATCTTATTGAATGCTTCGTTCTTCAAAAGGTTTGGACACATGTAAAACAGGCGCCGGTCCAAAGAATCTCTGCATTTTTTAGTTGCTCATTACGCTTTATCTCGAAAAACATTTTCCAATTCGAGACTCATATTCGGCCACGACAACGGAAAATGCTTGTCTCCTAATGTGTACAATTGCATTGCACTGATATCATATTTTCCTTCTTTACAATGAATACTGAGGACGATGACACAACAGTTCATTTTTTGGAACTTTAAACTACTGTGATGGTGATCGGGGGCGGGTTAAACCTAATCCAGGATGAAAATTAAAGGAAGTAGTAATTTTTGTTGTATAAAGGTGTTTTTACTACTTATGCTCTGTGTAGCTTGAGATTATTGAAATTCAAAACTGAACGTCAAACAATATATACAGAATTTACAAAAAAGAAATCAACGTTCTCGCTAATCCTAAGTTAGCGGCCTCATCGCGATTTGAACAACTCGGCCCTGTAAGGAAAAAAACAGCCATTAATTATAAGATAATAACATAGATTAGAATTCTGCTCGTTTTTAGGTACTTTCCAGATTTTAAGATTTCGAGAAGTGAAGACAAAAGCAAAGCTGACACAATGTAAATATTAGTCTTATATCAGAGTAAAATTCTGCCTTGTACACAATGGGCATGGTTAGTGAAAGCGTATTTGTTTGCAAGCCGAAGTCACAAATCAAAATAATGTTTATTTGTTTCGAAAAAAGAAAAGAAAAAGGAAATGTAGAATATACCGCACATTGGCCTTAAATGTAGTGTCGTCTTTCTCGCATTATGTTCTTCTATTATTATCAGTTAAGAACAAAATGTCTTGCGTGCAGGGACTGACATTTCTAATAAAGGCATTACAAACAAGTATATTTCTCCAGCATTGCAATTGTGCCAAAGCTTGGTTATAATGATATTCCGGTAATTTTCGCTGTAATGTTTTCAGCACTGATAAAAGAGCGTTCTTTTTTAATATTTCGCCATTCAAACGTATTTATTTTCCTTACGCGATTCATGAGGTAAGTTTAAATTAGATCTAAGTTTACCTTTGATAAATGTTATCTCCTGTTGTAAGGACAACAGTCGACAAAATCAATAAACCATATCAGTTATTTATCTGGCTCTTTTCTAAAATGATTTTATGACATGGCAAAGCCATTCAAAATTTAATTTAAATTAAAGTCACTCTTAAAAGTAAATAAACTTTCGTCGTCCCTCGGTCAACCAGTAATCTAAGACCTTTTCCCGTCCCCTATAGGGTTAAACAATAGAATGAAATCAATTAATATTCCCTAACTTAATATCTCTACAGTTGGGAAGGAAACTTATCTTGCAGAGCAGGTGTTTGAAATTGTCTTTTCTGACGACATTTCTTTTCCACCAAAATTTCATTTACCCTTACAGTTTGACAGAGTTCTTCGTTTAGTTGTTTTAAAAGGTAAAATCTTCTCAGGAGTGGAAATTTTAATGCATAGATTTGCCCCAAGATCGAAGTACAATTCTTGCAAATGTCAAGAAACGCTAAGGTAGGAGATGGCATGTTGTGAAGGTGTTATTATATTCAGTACATTTTATATTGCATTGAGTGGTAGAAAATTTCAACTTTTTACTGCAAATTGGAAGAAATCTTTATTGGACATTTGCTCATATGTCAAAAAAGTAAGTCATCTGCAAGGTTCACCAAAAATCCATTTTTGGGTTATTTTTAGCGTGACGGAAATGGGTTTGTGAGGTTTTGGAAGGAAAATGTTCCATTTTCTTTCAGTACATTTTCAGATGGATGAACTTTGAACATAATTTCACTAGTTTTTATTATATGAAACGGTTTCCAAGGAAAAACTGAATTGAAACCTATTTTCGAAGCTGTGGCTATATATTTCTTAGAAACAATTTAACAAAAGATCTATTTGAATAAAATATTGTTCCTGTAAAGAAAAGAAAAACGAAGAAAAATAAATTTCTTTGGTCTTCACTGTTCATTCACTGCAATGTTCACAGTTACTGCTATTTTTCACAACATCGCATAGTCAGCAAGAGGAGAAATATTCACAAAATTAAAGTAGATTGCTTTATAGAGCTTCATGATCAAGGTTACACCTCAAATGTACCTACAAATCAGGATCTAAAATGTACTTGCAACACTTCAAATGACCGTCATACTGAAAAATAAAGCGATCTTATCTTATCTCATCTTATCTTATCTTCTTAAGTCAACCTAAAACCTTTTAAAGCAGCTAAAACAACCAATCAGCCAGTATATTCTTTGATTAACACTCCTTCAAAAGAACTGAAAATGGTGCGAGAAAAGTAACATCAAGTAAAACGAAATAATTTTGAACGGCTACTGTAGTTTTAGAGGTTTACCCACCCCTGAAACCTTCAAAAACCGTATGGCATCAATTGCTTCTGGTAATTTACACAACACTTTCAGAAATTGAATTGAATGCTTTAAACACAGAAATAAACTTGATTAACTGCTTATACTCATTTATTACTTGTCAGCTTTAATAAACATTTTTTCTCGGCATAATTTAAAATTCAGTTATATTAAATGCTTTGATCGAGTTCAAGACTCAGTACAGTTCAAAAGTTACTCAAAAGAAAACTCAGAGATTAAATCTTCAAAAGATACCTTAGTTTACCTTAGTTTATCAAATTTCGGCCAAGATTATGATTTCTATTGTTTACGGCCTGAAATGTTAATGAGTTTGAAATGTTAATGAGAATTCGTGTTGCTATAAACTCTAGGCCCCGTCCAAGCTATACTGGGAAGAAATGTGAAAACGCAACTTCTTTTCTATTAGCTCACTAAAACGGAGCTTTAAGGCGAAGCGAAAACGCTCTTCAAAGCGGAGGAATTTGAAAACAGCGGGTTTGCACTTTAGTGTGGACAAAAACTATTTTGAAAACGGAGCTTTACGAAAACGATGACATCATGACAATCATTTCATTTCCCTGCCCGAGTTTCCTTCATAAATCCAAAATGGCCTGTGATAGCTGAGTTTTCAAATTTCTCCGACGCAGCGTGAACGAGGCCTAAAACAAAGGAATAATGACAATAAGAAAATAACTGAAGATGGGAACTCAAGTCTTATTTACTGAAATTTATTCATACAATTTGCTTATTTGTACATTTGCTTTTTCCTAGATTCAAATAAAATACGGTAATCATCTAGGCAATTCATCTTTGGATTTCAACGATACCGCTTCTAACAGGTCCGCAATGCGTGCTGATTCGTCTTTACCTCAGACGCACATATCTGTGTTCATTTTCTTGGGACTCCTTGGAACTGCAATCGTGTTTGCAAACTCGGTGGTAATATTTCTGTACAGAAAGAAGGCATTTTTAAAAACGAAAACAAACCTTTGTCTAACTTGTTTGGCATTATCGGACATGCTGGCCGGTGCTGTTGCTGTTCCTATGGTCATATCGTGTAATCTGGCAGAGGTAGATATCGCTACAACGCAGCATATATGTACCGCTATGGACTTGTCTTCCCGATTTATCTCAATATCAACCGTGCTACACCTGCTGTTAGTGACTGTGGAGAGATATTTCATGATAATTCACGCTATGCACTATCCGTATATCGTAACAAAGTTTCGATTGAAAACTGTCCTGTTGTTGATCTGGTGTTTCTCGCTGACAACTTCGCTCATTCAACTCGTGTGGATTCCTTTCGATGGCCCGACCACTGACGAAGTCCTCAGAAAAGACACCATATACAGTTTATCTGTCTTTTTTGGAATTGTGGTTTCAAGCTTACTTTTTATGGGAGCTGCGTTAGCTTCTATCTTCCGGGTTCTTAGAAGGCAAATTCGAAATATAAAGAGAGGAAACAGTTATAAAACAAGAGCTTACCAAAGCAGACCAATACCTTTGCAGGGCAAGGCTATAATTGTGTTCGGCTCAATGATTTTAACCTTTATAGTTTGTTGGTTTTCATATTTTCTTGACGGGCTAATGCAGGATTTAGACCTGGGAGCCCCCTATCTACCAAACTGGGCTCGCGTAGTGCTCATGTTTCTTCGTTTTGGCTCCTCGGTTTTAAATCCAATTCTTTACACTTTCTTTAAAGAGGATTTCAAGAGGGCTGTACTAGTGTCCTTTATAGGGGCGCAACGCTCTACCCGTTGGACTACTTATGATGCTACGCCAGTCTGAGCTTCCCGTTGCTGTTAGTGCCGAGGTCAAAATGTGCATTATTCTTCATAACGCTGCTAAGACAAAGTAGTAGTTGTATTCCTTAGTTAATAATTAGCAATTAGTCGAATGCCAGGGCTTCGGCTTAAGAGCAGTCAGTGCTAGGCTCGCAATATGCATTATTCTTCACGATTTCGCTGATGTTTTAGTTTACAATTAACAATCAGTTGAATGCCAGGGCCTCTTAAAGTTAAGAAGTTTTAGGCCGCGGCATTTGCCTCGGTCATTTTTGTTTTTGTTTTATTTCTTGGTAAAACACTGAGGAATATCAAAGAAAAGAATTGAATCGACATTGCCTCAGTTATCTTAGCCCTATTATATCGCACTTTCGTTTACACTTAGAGTTGGAACGAACTATTATTTCTCGTTGGACAGGAGAAATTTCTAGTTTCCTTTTTCCTTTAATAAGTTTTTAGATTTTACTAGATTGAGACTGTTGATAGAGGTAATTGAGTTTGCAAACTTTGAATATAACTGTTTTTGCATTAGCGGTTTCATAACTGAGATTAGAATCGTGAACGTTTTTCATTCAATTTGAGTGTGTTTGCATCTCGAGTTCAACACCCACGCGTTCGTTTGCGTAAATGTTTCGTGCAAGAAGGTCAACCCTCCCCCCCCACCCCCTGTTATTACGTGCACAAAAAAGAGTTTCTCGGTCATCTCGTCGGGAAGTCCAAAATTGACTAGTAAGCGTGTTTTGCGGCGCGGATAAAAGGAGCCCCAACAGTACGTTCTCCAATGGAATTATAGTAATACTCCGTACAGTGACCAAAGTAACTTTAATTGAAGAAACTTTAGTATTCTTCATTACACATGAACAAGTATACGTCCCCATAAAGGTTTTCAAATTAGTGCAAACGTGACAATGACATACAATGCCTGCAAAATCGTAAAAGCAAGTAAAAAATGTTTCATATCGGAAATTTCTTTGGTGAAAACGCGAAAGGCAGGTAAAAAAGTGTTCTTTCGTTCGGTAGATTTTTTTCATTTATCAAAATTTTCCAGGGTATAGAAAACAGAGGGGATTATGGGAAGAACATATTCGAGGAAAATTGTTTCTTGCTCGCTTTTCTTCACATCGCTTAGTCGATTGAATAATTTTATAAAACTATTGTTCCATTCGTCCTTTCTAGGTAGTTTTTAGCTTTTAGCAAAGCTTTTTATAAAATCACTTTTATTCTTTGAAATCGGTTTCAAACCATTTTCAATCCACTTCAGGAGATCTGTTTGAGTTGGGGTCAATTTATCGATCCGGCTTCAAACCTTTCTTTCTCGCAAATTTCACAAAGGAGACAGGTTCAAGTTTTAAAAGCTTATGCGATTAAAAAGAAAATGATCACTCATCGATGGAATTCCACGTTAAATTTCACTTAAATTGCGTCGTGGCCGAGTGATTTAGGGCACTGGATTTGAAATCTGGAGGTTCCTGGTCCCAGGTCCTCCACCCTCTCGGTAGTCCCGAGTTCAACATACCATAATTATGGCATCAACCGAAAAAAGAGCGCTAAAAAGAAGTGATAAAATCTCGTTCTTGTTCAAACTGAATAGAAATGTGCCTACGGTAAGTAGAAAATTCTCATACCATTGCTTGCCATGAAAGTATGTGCCTGCCATGTCAAATAAGTCGTGACAATCTCATCCCGGGCTATTTTAGTCGGAAGAATTGTGGACAATCCAGGTGCTCAGTTTTTTTGTTTTGTGACTTGTTGATTCTTGTTTCTTTGAATAACAGTCGAAATCTTCCCTTATAACGTTAACCCCGTTTTATGCGGGTGGGAATTGCTATATGTGCGCAGATGATTTGCAAATGTGGCTGACTATTTGGGGTGCCGTGCCGATTTTAAGCGGCTTTTTAAATCAAATAGGCATCTAGGACGTTGGATTTACGACACGTACAAGCCCGTGAGTTTATCAGAATTGTCTTTGATTACAAAATAGAGCGAAGATGTTCAACGTTGTGATTGCTAAGCTACTATATCATGAGGTTACGCTTCGTGAATTAACAACCAGAGTGTTGTGACGCAACAATGCTAATGAACAAGAGAACAGACGGACAAAAAGCTGACTTCGATTTGTTAATTAGTACCTCGGTCGAAATGTTTTTCCCTAAATCGTGATAGATTTTAATATTGTGCTCCAAAAACCCTAGGCAGCGCAGGGATTTTGTCAGACCGATGTTCTCCTTCGTACGGAGAAAGGAGGGCGAAGGAGCATTTGAATACTTTGACAGAATATACGAATTTTAATCTGAATTTCAATTTACATTGACATTTTTTGTTTTTTTTTTACCCTTTTTGTTCCCTTTACTTTTTTGCTGATACCTGAAAGGATGTTTTTCGAGCAGGAAGTGTTCCATAGACTTTAAAAACAGCTTCTTCGTATTGCCTTTGATACAGTTCTGAATCTTCACTCATCCGACGACATTTTTCTAGCATTTCATCCGTCAGATGACGAAATCTGAGTTTCCTTTCCCTGCTTTCTTGCTTACCGGTTTTGAGGGGTTCATTAAGTTTCTTTGTAGGACTTGCTTTTTCCTGCTCACTTGAAGAATTCGCATCCATGTTTAACCTGAATAACAACCAGAAAAATTAAAACAAACCTGATATCAAGAACAGGTCACAAAAAAAAAGACTAGAGGTAGAGGTATCAGTAAAAGCGAATGTAAACCAAGGGATACCAATTAGATTGTAAACATTACAATCTGGGTGATAAACTTTGAATTTCCGATTTCTTTTAGTGTTGCGTTCACATTACTTAAATCCTTGGATAAACTCAATTTCACTTTTCGAATGGATGTCCACTCACTGTTAAGAGACTCGAGGAATTCTGACGACGGCCAGTTCTGATGACTTCCAAAGAGGATGAATGATTTCCGATCATGATCTTCTATACGGTTCACTCGAGCTCTTTCGAATAAAAAGTGCGGATTTCGACTTTTTGTACCCTTAAACATTTCTGGCAAGGAAGATAGTTACTATAATTTGCTCCCATTCATCTGATAGAGTGAGATGTTTTGTAAAAATCATACTCGGTTTTATATTCTTTGCGTGAAAACCATGAAAACTAGACCACTTGGAACTCCGGGACTTAGAACTTAGGTCCTAACGGTTTCTAAGTATTTACTACCGAAGAGTTTCGTTCTCTACAATAGGCATATACTTTCCCGGAGTAATCTACCATTCTTATTTGTTTAAATGAATTACTCTTCTCTGGAAAACCAAATCTCCATACCCTATCTAATCAAACGTTTTATCATGATGATAGATATACTGCTTAGTACAAGGTATTTATAACATTAATTAAGAGGTTAACTTCTGCTAAAGATAAATAAAGATAAACGAGCACACCTTAATTTGTCCTTTCCGTGGAGCTGACTTTAACATCAGCCTGATTGCTTTTAAGTGTGGTCAACACTTATTGCGAAACATCGTTTGTTTGAATAACATCCTTGATCGGCCCTTTTGAAGCTTTCTTGAACAAAACTTCCATGTTCTGGAGTATCTCCATATAAGTACATCGGAGTACTTCCAAGGAGGCCGCCATGTGTTAATTATTCTCAAAGTGGAAAGTCAATGTTGCTGACGCGTTAGCGTCAATTCTGGACACTACACGTAAACACGTACTCGTTTGTTAGTATGGTATGGATAGTTTTCAGATTATTGCCTTTTAAATACTTCTAAATCTTTGAAACTATCATGGTTATATCACCAACGAGTCTTTAGTTTAGCTGTTGGCATAAAATAAATATTACATAAAATTATCGTGAGCATCACCATTAGCTTCTTTTTGGTGTTCCGTACACCCAAATTTACGTCCACACCTTTCAATTTGTTGGTATGTCCTTGATAAGTTTTAGTTAATTGCCTTTCAAGGTTACATAGTTCATGTGCCTTCAGTTAAACTGCTGTTATAAAAATAAATGTTAAATAATAATAGTTATTGTGAGTATTGCAAATGGCATATGTTGTATACCTTAATTTTCCTTTTGCGTCGAGCTTTCATTTTCCGTTTGGTTTTCAATATTAACAACAAAGTAGAGAGTCAATTTTGCTGACGTCAGCGTCAATTCGGGACACACCCTGAAGAATATTGCAACACGTCTGTCCGCACCTGTGAATTGGTTGGTAGCTTACTGATTAATTTTCAATTTATTGCTTTTCAAACTCTCCTACATCTTTCAAACCCTTATGGCTTGGCCCATATGCTTTCAGAACCGTTGCAATAAAAATAATTCTTATCAAAAATAATGTGAGAATTTCGAATAGCATATCTTTAGACAAGCATATCTTTCTTTTGAGAATATGGCAAGTGTTTCAAATTTCCTATACTTTTTTGTTTTTAATGAAACATTTTTAACTTTATTACAATACTATTTCAAACACTTGTGGCCCTTGTGAACCATATCGACTATCTTTAACTCGTAAGTTTGGAGATAAGATCATACGTCAAGTGTCTTAAAGTTCCGTCAACATAACGAAACCACCATTTTGGAGGACGACAGTCATATGTGCCTCAAAAAGGATCAAGTCGACGCGTTTCATCAAAATCTGAACTCAATCAATGCTAACATTCAGTTCACTTTGGACCTTAAAGACACTAACGAGTATGGCTTACCACACCATCATGTGGAGACGCGGCACAGCAGTTTAAGTGGACGTTTACAGGAAGCCAACACATACAAACCGCTACCTTGATTTTCTCTCTCACCACCCCTCGTGCAACAAAAGATCAGTGGTTAACACGTTACTACTTCGTGCAAGAAACATTCCATGCACAAGCAAAGGCAAACGGGCGGAAATGCGACGAGTAAAAGCGGTGCTTCGAGAGAACAGCTACTCATCTTGCTTTATCAATGAATATGAAAGAGGGCTGGCATTAAAACAAGCTACTGAAGCCTACCACAAATGGTTTTGTAGTACTTCCTTACGTTCAGGGCGTCTCCGAAAGAGTTGGTCGCTTACTATAAACAACAAAGTTTACAAGTCTCCTACGAGCCACGGGCAACCATCAACAGTCTTTTTACTCGACCAAAACGACAGGACGAAACCGACCGTCCATCTATCCGGAGTAGTCTACAGAATCAATTGCAGTCATTGTGATTTTGTATACTATGGCCAGACCGAAAGATCACTGAACACGCGGGTTTCCGAGCACAAAAAGGCTGTCTTGACGTTTTATCATAACCCCAAACTTGCAAAATTGTAAGTAATGTCTTTTATTCCCTCACGAACGTTATCAACTGTATAGTGTACTTTAGTTTGTTTGCTACCAGTTTCTATTTCGGTTATTTATCTTTGTAGTTGTATTTGTACTTTTATTAATACAGTTTATCATTAAAAAAAATAAATAAAAAATAACCCAAACTTGCGTGTCATACCCACGAATGCCATCATCACATAGATTTTGAAAATGTTGAAGTCGTCGGACATAACTAGGCACATTACCATCAGCCGCTTTTCCTAAAAGCTTAAATGTCTGTAAAAGACTCGACCGCTGGGAATCACCACGTGGTCATGCTAGGATACAGAGCGCGCAAGAGTTAGCCGGAAAGGACAGTTCTTTTATCAATTAAATTGACGTCGTTAGATTGCATCCAGCAATGTATTGTTACTAAGACATTGGTAAATTAAAGCTGTATATAAGCCGCAGCGTTTGTGTCATTTTATGTCATGTCTGTGGTTTGCTGTATGAGTGCTTCACCAATATAAATTCGTAGTAGTTTTAGAGCCACAATTAAGCCTCTACTCGCTACCTTCCCCCCCCCCCCCCCCCCCCCCCCCCCCCCGAAAAAAGAAATTACAGTCTGAGTTTGAGTGAGAGGTGCCGCGGAACATCATAAAAAAGGTCTTGGAGACACAAAACAACAATCGTAGAACAGAAAATACTGCACAAATTAAACCAAAAATGCACAGCGAGCGACTCAGAAAAGACAAAGCCTGCTTTAAAGGGTAGTTAATATAATTTTCCATAATTATGCATAAGACCCTACCGCACGAAAACACTGCAAGGGAATGTGGGCAGCTTGAGTATTACCCACCTCTTCTCCATTTTACCTTTGAAGTGTCCATTACCCCTTGAGGAATGCTTATTTATTCGGGGAAGCAGGGGTAGTGCAGTAGTCCCAGCGCTCGCTTGCCTCATTAGTTTGCTGTGTTTGTTGTTGGTTTTCGCCTTCCTTCTAGGAATGTTGTCCGGTTTCTCCGGTTTTCCTTCTACCCCAGGAACCGACTCTCTGGATAATAATTCTACCCCGATGCAAAAGCGAGTTGATTATTTGAAAACAAATTCAACGATGGTGGGGTAATTGAAGCTGAGCTATCTTTCGTTGTCAAGTGGTACGCGTAGCCTATTAGGATATTACGCTCGAACATAAGAATTTTCCTTTACCTCAGTTTACCATTTTGGTAAATGACGTCCCATGTCGCAGCCTTGGCCTTTTTTGTGGCCCTTATGACTACTTTTTCAAATGCTGCACTATGCGGAGCTGTACTTTTCATGCGGTTTTACTTCACTTAACTTTACTTCGGTCAAACTGCCAGAGCATGTCACATTGTACTGACCTCTTGACCCGAAGGTAGCTGTAGTAAAAAGGTTCCACTGCATAAAAACTTATAATATGCGTATTTTATAAATTTCGTTTTCACGCCTTCTCCTGAAGAACGCTACTTGATGCATTTCAAAAGCATTATTTAATTTAAGGTGAACAGAGAAAGGAAATGAGGGAGGGAAAAAAGGGAGTCCCATACCTACATAAAGGCAACAATTTGCTGACCCTCTTCCTTCTCCTGTGAAACATCGGCTAACTACACGGTAAGGCCAAGACTTGTTAGGTAAAGTACAAGGAAAAAACAGCGAGGAGTAGATTTTGTCTCATGACTCACTTTAAGCACGACTAAAAACTGAAACAAAGGGAAAGCAGTAGATGAGAAAAAGTGTAGCAATGACAGCTGTAATAAGAAAAAACAGCACCAAGCCAATAGAAGTCTAGATAACAGTCTCTCGAGGAAATTGATTTAACCTTTAGCCGCTAGCAAAGCACGACATGTCCAAATCTCCTTTAAATTTGCTTATTTCATTGTCA
>OMLO01003217.1_pt1 | contig 13450 bp, 6 predicted proteins | sample 1674811 | NCBI WGS metagenome assembly OMLO01 (sample SAMN06265003, study PRJEB25207) | coral metagenome | isolation source: Coral host | place: Mexico:La Bocana,Puerto Morelos, Mexico | collected 2008-11-13
CTGTTCTTTTAATATGACACGAATACAAGCACTATTTTGACTCGGAAATACGTCAAATCGACAAGGTTTGCTTAGATACGCTTCTCCCTTTCTTTTCCGCGCGCGCTTCTTGTGAAGAAGTCCGATATGTAAATTAGCTATGAAATGGTATCCAATGCGCATGCGCACCAGGTGACTGTGTCCTTTTAAGGCGGACTGTGACAAGCGGCGCTGATAACGTTGGTAGGAAAGCATAAGTTCAAATCTCACTTAGTGGGAATATACGAGCATTTTCGAGTGACTGTAAATAGCCCAACAGATCAGCAATGTCGCCTGGTTAGAACTGGTGCAAATCTTGCGTTACATTAATTGCCGCATGATACATGTGGCAGAAATGCTCCTTACGGGTGTAGAAGAAAAAATAATGCGTGTCCATGTCGTCTACGTCAGGAACACGCCTCCCTTCCCTCTCGGCCCCTCCCATTGCTACAGCACTGCTCCCCTCGGAGTATACCGGTACCGTCACTTCACGAATCTCATAAAATTAATACGCTGTACAGAAAAGGAAATTGACAAGTGAAAATAGATATCAACAGAAATCGCTTTTGCTATTGTTGCTGCTCTTGTTTTTCTTTCAACTTTCTCTCCCTACGTCACCACGCCGCTCGTATGGGTCGCGAAGGGGACTGGATATGAACGACAAAAGTACGCATGTACACTGTACAAGTTCCCCACGTGATGCCGGTAAGAGAAATATCCGAGAGATTTATGACGAATTTGTAAGGTTATTATGGCTTCTGGCGATGAGTTACCAGCCAAAGATCAAAAAGAACAAAGTAAGGAGGAGGTAAGATGTTAAAAGGATTATTCAAATTTATTGTAGTGAAGTTTGAGCGGATTTCACGGTCTTATTTGATAAAAATCATCGAACAAGAGCTCACAAGTACTGAGTGCATGCCATATGTTAACAGAGCAGTTCAGAGCCATATTCCTTTAATTTGCTACAATAAAAACGTTTTATGTATGTAATACTGTCCACCGATGAAACGAGATTTTGTTTTGTCAACGATTCTGGCTAGTTTCAAGGAATTTTGTTGGTGCTTTCCAAAGATTTTACAACGATTAATTTTTTTTGTCAGTTCTTACAAGACGCGATTATTAGTGCGAGGCATTAAAAAACAGACGAGTAAGTGTTCAGCTTATTATGTGAGAACTTTGTTCGCTTGACGTATGTTGTATTCATTCTCTGAACTAACTAAGAGTAATTTTCCCACATGAGATAGTGATCATTCTTACAGACGCAGGTCTTGTTGAACTGTGTTAACTTGTGTCACGTTTGTTAATGGCTTGAATTAATTTTAGAACTTTAAGCTGATATCGTGTAACTTAAAATTGTTTGCAAAATTTGAAAGTCGTTCCTTCGCATTGTACAATCCCAGCGGAAATATTATAAGTGAAAATTACAAGATTTAGATTGTTGATGTGCAAAGTATTTTTAACAAAACATGTCTGATCTGTTTTGAGATGAACCTGTGTGGATTACTAGTATAGACATGTGAATTTGTCGTGTTAGACACTACTTGATGAAATATACAGTGATATTGAGTAAAAGAATGGTTTCATTCAAATTATCAACTGTGGTAACTGACTTGCACATGTTCCATGAGAAAGCAAAAATAGGTACATTCTTTAGCTGTAAAAGGGTTTCGCATGCACCCAACCATGAAACTACTCTTTAAAAAATACCTGATTTGGCAGAGGATTTGGCATTATACAAGGTAAAGTAGTGCTGCAGTGGTGTGCTATCTAGATGACATATCATTAAAAATTGAGCTGTAACCGGGATATGACATTACATAATAATGAAAAAGCGTTCTCTGGTTAAAAGTTTAAGAAGTATAAGCTTTTGGCTATTATACTATAGACTTAAACGAATGTAAAGAAGTAAGCGCTTGAATGGAAATATATACAGGAGAGGGTGTGGAAAAATATTGAAAACTGAAAATACAATAGAAGTGTGAAAAGCTAAAAAATGAACAAACGAACAGAATAAAAAATTACAATAAGATTGAATATTGTCTAGGTGATGGAGGGTGTGAGAAAATATTGAAGACTAAAAGTGTGAAAGGCTAAAAAATAGACAAACAAACGGAAAGAAAAAATTACAATAAGATAGAATATTGTCTTGGAAACGGTTTAGAATTATTGTCTGCGCCGGCAGTTTTGGCAGTATGCCAAGATTCTAGTGTTCTTCGGACATGGTAATTGCCTTTGTCTATCACTTGAGTGATTGTTTTGCCAAGCGTAGTTGGCAATGTTCGAGCCTCTCGTATAATGTTTAAGATTTTGTTGGTGTTCCTTTCTTCGGGTTTTAAGGCATCTGCCGGTTTCTCCTATGTAACTCCAACAGCAGTCAGAGCACGGAATTTTGTAGACAACATTGCATTGGAGATCCAAGGGCTGCCTAAACTTAGGTGACGGGAATTCTTGTTGCAAGGTTTTAGCAGGTTTGCTTACCACACGAATGTCATTTTTTCGAAGTAATCTAGTAAGAGGTTCAGTCAGGCCGCTGATATAGGGAAGACATACGAAACCCAGGGATGTGTCTGATGGATCGGCCCATTTGAAGAACATAGACACTAATTGGAGGAGTTGTCGGAGCTGACTTCTTTTTGAAAATGTTGGAAATAACTGTTGGTGGGTAGCCATTGGCTTTCAATGCTTCACTAACATGATTAGTCTCGCGTGAAGATGACATATCATTTTAGATGACATATCATTTTGTTTCTTCAGAATATTGCACTAAAATTAAAACAGTTCAACAACTGCAACATTGTTACCAACATTTGAGGTGTAACATACTGTTGCCACAACAACACTTGCCAGTTTGTAGTGGGCCAAGTGGTCCATGCTCCTGGGTACTTTCATTTAACCAACATCTCTGGTTTACATTCCCGGAAATTGCCAGAATTCTTAGAAAAGAGGACGTCTGTGCAAGCTATGCCCAGTTTAAGAACAGTTCTTAGCAGGAATGTTTTTTCCATTTCATTTTCATCCCATAATTTCCAAAACTTTTGGTTGAGTGGTTTGCTTTTTGGAAATTTTCTACTCCTTAGGTTTTCTGGAGACTTTCCAAGAAATATTTGCCCACTACTTTAAATTTTCAAGCATGGAAAGTGCCTTTGCTCTTCTATCAGTTTCTGTAATATCAAACAAGTATTCTTGTCTCCACTCCCTCTGGTTGAGATCCAAGGCCATTTGTCTGTGCCCTTGCAGACACCAGGGTAGAAAGTTGAGGCACTGTGAGAGTGATTTGTTCAAGAACGCAGCACAATGCCATGTCAAGGGTTTGAAACCTTAGAAATATCCGGCATGTCATCCACTGATTAGGTCACAACATTTGAGATTTCCACAACTTTTTCTTTGTTAAACAAGTCCTAAATTGGTAGCTTCAAAATTAAACCATTTCCGTAAGTCTCAGTTGCTTCTGTTTTATTTTATTCTCATAAACTGTGTAATTGATACCTGATCAATTTTGTAAGTTCAAATTATTTAACAACTGATTCATGCATTAGTGTGTACATGAACCATTGAGTTATGATGCCCACAGGACATTTGCAGAGGATAAACAAAGCATAAGAGTTGCTTTAGGCACAGCTGAGAGCAACTCTATCTTCTTGCGAGCTCTTTAAATCTTCCAAGTGGATATTGACTCGATGAGTGACGCACAACTATAAAAGCATAACATAACATTGCAAAGCAAACACTGCCAATGGAACTATGTTTCTGTTTTACTTGACTCACACCACGAGCAACAGTTAATACCATAATATTGGCAGTTAGTCCTTGTAATTACCTTCTCTTGGCTCCCATATTCAGTGTTTCAGAATTGATCACAACTCCTCCACTCCTCTACACTTCAAGAATTCATATAGCACTTGCACGAATTTTCCCTCTGAAAAATAAGCTGAACTGCCAGAGAAAATTGCCTACTGCAACTAACCAATTTAACAAGGAACAAACAAGATCAAATTAGGGAAATATTATTTTCTTTTTGTTGACCGCATAAACAAATCATCTGCCATTGCTTCCCTTTTCTTCTGTTTTCTTTATATCCGTCTTCTCTTGTCATACATGTGCAGTTGTAACTAGCTCGGAAACTTATAGCTAAAATTACAATCATGCAGAGACAATTGTCCCTGCAGCCTCTGTCTCCGAGAGCATAGTCTTACATGACAGAGAACTGGACTATAAGTGTGGCTTGCTGGGTAAAAACCCTAATTTGATTTGTGAGCTAATTCGATTGGGTACTTAATTCCCACGTAGACTCTGTGACCCCCTACCCCCTGTGACTGCTGTTTTATATTACTGCTCGTTGGCTTCAGGCTTACATGATAAAATAATATCACAGGGGGTAGGGGGTCACAGAGTCTATGTGGGAATTCATCACCCAATTCGATTTATGAGCTAATTTATGAAATAGTACATGTTTAAATTGTAAAGAGTACACCCTGTAATTATTCAGGGAAACACTGGTTTTCTGAAATGTGACTTTACCTTGCCTCATGGCAGTTGAGGCTGAAACTAGAGAGGGAGTCAGGTTGTGGTGTACATGGTCAATTTCCATGCAGAATGAACATTGAAAAAAAAGTCTTTGTAATCCCTTGAAATTCTTAATGTTTTTACCTTTCTCAAAATTGACTTTTTTTAGGAAGAGAATTTGTAAAACACCATCTGACTCAGAGCCTCTCAATTTCAAAATTGTCTGGGGAGCATGCCTCAGACGTCCCTAGATGATGATGTTTTGTGTCAGCTATCTACTTAAGGCCCCTACTCCCTAAATTAATTATAACCCTGACATGCTCACAGTGTATGTTTACTGACTATGTATAGCTTTGTTGTGATATTTATTGATCCCTCCTTTTTTCATGTTTTAGCTGGATAAAGCAAAGGAAGGTCAGTCAATGGATGATGGTGCTGTAGTGGCAGTGAAACCCTACATTAAACATCCTTTACAAAATAAATGGGCTCTATGGTTCTTCAAAAACGACAAGTTAAAATCATGGAAAGATAATCTCCGTCTTGTGACATCTTTTGATACTGTATCCTTTATGTTATACTGTGCTAGTGTACAATCTAATAACAATAAAAATAGTTTATATGCTAGTGCCGAGTTTAAAACGATCTATGAAGGATTATCTGAAGCAATAATATCATTTTGTAAAAAGGAAATCTAAAGGACAAAGGATGAATAGCTAAAATTAATCACTTGTTGTACCCAACTTTGCAGATTATGTTATTTGCCTTTGGGAGAGGTTTAAGCTCCAGACCCCTCTCATGGAAATCACCCTAAAAAGGAAACTTAGTTCTAATATTTGTAGGATCCGGGTCTAATATGTTGAAGAGTGCATGGGTTCCCTGTACTTTGTTTTTCCAAAAGGAAGAATGCGCCAGTTTACTTAATTAATGTGTTTGTTTTTGGGAGATAGAGCACCATATCTGTTCAGTGCTTAATTGATGGAAAACCATGATTTCCTAGGAAGTGGTTTACTGCACACTTAAGGCTATCCACACATTCCCTGGCATAGCTTTTGAATGAAAATGGTCAATACCATATGCAGTAGTTATCTGTATTCTTTATTCCTCTGTTTGTTATCCAGCTTGAATGATTTATAAATTGGCCTTTACTTGCTCTACTACTAATAACAGGTTGAAGATTTTTGGGCGTAAGTACATATATGTTTAGTCAATGTTTATGTGATATAATTATATAAAAGTCGTAGTGTACAATAACATTATATTAATGTATATTTTTATGTGCATTGTTCCTGTTCCACAGTTGATAGCTGATCATTAGGTTACTGAATGCAATGCCTTACCTCTTAAATCTATTGCAAAATTGAAGTTGCAGCTCAAAATCTACTAAAATAGTTGTGTTCTGAAAGCTGCCACCTGACAGAGTAAATAGTGCATATGTAATATGGACTGTTTCATGCTTGTATGTTAAAAGTAAACTTTCTTTTATTCCAGGGTGTATAACCATATCCAAATGGCTAGTAAATTACAGTCTGGATGTGACTATTCATTGTTCAAGGTACACTTTGCCTACTTTAAATGTCTTAAAGCAACAACAATTAATTTATAGCCTGCATGCAAGCAGGCTCTCGCTGTTGATGGCAAAAGTGCAACTTTCCGTGGACGAAGCGAGAGTTGGTGAGCAAAATGAGCCAGCGAGAATGAAAGCCTACATGGACATTGTTTTTTTCTGGATACAGCCCTTCCAAAGGTGTTAAGATTTTGACACTGTGCCATGATGAAATAATTCAAAGATTTGTCCAGTGTTATGAGAGGCAAATTACACAAGTGTTATTTGCATATTTGAAACTAAAGCATCCACCTGCAAATTATTTACTATGATCGTTTTATGTATTTCTCAATGTATTTGTAGTTTACATTTTCCCCCCTTTTTCCATTACTATCCCTTGAAAGTTGACAGCCAAAAGCTCAAAAGTTTTAACTCACTATAGCCAGTGAACGTTTTTAGGAAATTAGCTAAAACTATTAATTAAACTGATACTTAGATTCTCTGGGACTCAAGAAGACCTTTGTTGGTCTTTGTAGAATCGGCAGGTAGGTTTTAGAAGTTTGTTGACATGACATGAAATAGCAAGTTGATTCCTCTTTCAAGTGTGTATGACAAATTGTTCTAATCACAGGAAGGAATTCAGCCAATGTGGGAAGATGACAGAAATAGACAAGGTGGACGCTGGCTAGTTAACACACAGAAAAATTTTAGGCAACAAGAACTTGACAGACTATGGGTTGAAACTGTAAGGAGTTTTCTATTTCAAAGAAATTGAACATATTTTCTGTGTTTGTCTTAAAAGTTGAATATTGGGAGAACTAGAAATGCTGTGGGAACAAAAACATTTTGGGAAATTACTGGGAGGAAAAAAATTAAAATCACTTTTCGAATTACTGTTTCTAGACAAAATTCTCTGTTTGCTTGTTCTACAGGTATATGTTTACAATACAACAATACTGTAACCCTCTCAAAATTAACATAGCAATATTGCTCATATCTGTGAGAAATAAAATTAATAACCACTGTTATGAGGAAAAATGCAAAAACAAAATGGACAATTTTGTGACACTTAAAACCAATTACAAAATAAGTATACAAATGTATAATATCAGTGCTTGAAAAAAGTGCTGTCTAGTTGTGTGGGTGAAGACGATTTTCTTGTAGGACAAGTAACTTTTGATTCTCACTTGCCTACTGGTAAGGAATCAGTGCAAGTCATCTGCCAGGTAAGAGCAAACTTAGACTTACCAAAGGACAAGCAAATTTTGAGAGCTACTTGTCCCAATTCAAGTTTTTTTTCGAGCCTTGCAATATTTCTAATGTTATTACAATTGGCATAACAGACAGTGAGTATCGTGTACATGTAGTTTTATGTAGTCCGATGTTTCTACAAAGTAACAGAGATATGACATTTAGTGTGTTTTTTACATTTTACAGACAGTGTACATGTACATGTACATGTATGTTTACTCTGTATAATACTACTGTATACTACAACTTCCAGTAGCAGTTGTAAAAGTAGTAGTAGTGATAATCGTAGCATCTGTATTTTCTTTGTCTAAACTACACAGGAGTTCTGCCTTAATTGAGATTTACTATTATTTTGGCAGATGATGTTGCTTATTGGGGAAATGTTTGGTGAATATTCTCAAAGTGTATGTGGAGCAGTAGTTCAAATCCGTACTAAGGGAGACAAGTTGGCAATATGGACAAACAATGCAGGAGATAAAGATGCTAATCTTAGTATAGGGTAGGTGTTCAATGGCTTTTATTTATAACTATGTACAGGACACCATGTTCATAATATTGCCGACCATAAAATCACTAAATTGTAATAAAACATGATGCAGTTTATTATCATATGGAGGAGAGTGTGTTTTGGGAGAGATAAACCACTCATAGATTGCATACGGCACTTCATCTGGGCTCCAAGTGGGATCTACTGTGGAGCCACCAAGTAAATCCTCTATTATAAAAAAAAAAAAAAATTGTACTTGTTTTTAGAATGACTTACCACATGCCATCTTGAGTTTTGAAAATTAAAATAAACTAAAGAGTGCATACAATGCACTTAAACATAACTTGAAAGAGTTGAATGATTGTGTTAGCTATAAATTTAGGTAACAAATCATCTGTTTGGTGTGTTATGGCATAGTACTGGAACAATGCCATCCGGAACAATGCCTTTAGTAAGATTTCACATGAATTGCTTGATAGGATGTTAATACATGTACATGTAGTTGTCAAAACTTAGCCCTTGGGACAGAGTTGTAATGATTCTCTCTCTCTCTCTCTCTCTCTGTTTCCTTCTGAAACTCTACAGTCAGCCAAGTAAAAGGGACAGAACCCACTGGCCCTGGATGCGACTTTCTTTGCATACTGTTGATGTGAAACCATTTAGCAAGTCTTAATTTACTTCTTCAATTAATTTTCTTGCTTTTGCAGACGCAAATTCAAGGAGCGTCTCAATCTTCCACAAAAGCTTCTTATAGGTTACCAGGTATGTTGGCAAATACTTGTATTGGTACCCACCCCAAGAAAAAAAGGAAAAAACAAAAAAACTGAAGCCTTGGTTCCTACTGGATCATAGCTGCTGGAGCTTATCCCCAGTTTCTGTAGCATGAAGGGATTAGGAGTATTTCTACTCCCCCTGGATAGGATGCTAGTCCATCGCAGGTCATTTCCCCGCAATTTGTTACGTTTCCCAACAATTTGCCAGTACCCATTTATACTCCTGGGTAGAGAGAGGCACTGTGAGAGACAACTGTCTTGCCCAAGAACACAACACAGTATCCCCGGTGAACCCAGACTGCTCGCTCCGGGGCCTAGCGCACTATACATAAGGCCACCATGCCTCCCAAAGGAAGAGGGGGATCTCAAAAAAGCACAATTTTTTTTAAAGGAAAGTAGACATTAAACTGAATTTCTGGAGGGGTGAGGGTTGGAACTAAAAACCGTCCATGGGGTGTATGGATATTTTCTGGAACAACACATTCAAAATATTTTTTTTTGAACAAGCTATGTGCAATAAAATATCATTATGTAATAAAAATAAAATAGTTTACTTTTTTTGCCGAGAGGGCATGGTAGCAAATCCTGCAATCTGATCATGTGATGCACATGATGTGGGTGTGGAAAAGGACAAGGATTGTAAAAAATAATTTAAGAGAGAGAAAAAAATAAATAAGTTATGTTCTGGCTAAGTATTGGTCCATATAGAGATGTTGGTTACAGTTTTTCACTTTACAGACCTCCCAGCTGGCAAATAACAAACATATACCGGTAATAATACAATTGCATTTAAAGAAAGGCGTTTGTGACATTGAACTACAGTGAGGAATTGTGTGTTTGTATTTTGCAGGCACATGAAGATACCATGAGCAAGACAGGATCTACTACAAAATCAATGTTCCAATTATGATCATAAAAGAACTACCTTTAGGCAATATCAGGGCTCTCTGATATTTTAAGAAACTTTAGGATTAATTCTATTTAAGGCAGCTTGCTGGCCGGAAAGCAACAGTCCTTGCTTCTGCAAGGAGTGCGTTCTGACTGTAGTGTGAAGAGACAATGCTGCATACTGTCTTTAATTAGTACATTAATCTAAAGTAAACAGTTTACTGTGGAAATAATTGTGGCTTGTTAGCTGCCATACAGGTATAAAAAAATAGATTACTGGGTAGATCATTTTCAAATTATACCCAATAGGTTATGGTAAATCACAGAGAAAGACCAACAAAGGTTTAGTTTAGATACAACATGCTCAAAAATTGAATTTAATTAGTCAGCAGTGCGATTGCTCCTTGTCAAAACCTTGGATTTTACCAGCTGCTTCAGTTGGTCCCCAAAGTTACGAATCTTGCAGTCTGTAACAACCTTTTTTGGACAAACCTTTTCCCAGATTGCGTACTTGAGAGTGACATAATTACCCAGACTTGTTTCTGTTTGCGGCTGTTGTTTCTTCACATTACGGTCAGATACTGCCTATTGAACTAACTTGACAAGAACTCTTGGTATGAGACTGAGAGGTTACAAGTTGAGAATGATATAGATGTCGTAAGATGATAGTTGCATAACCGAGAAGATATGAATCATATATGGTGTCCAAGACATGCATCATGTCGCAGTACACAGTATTGGTGTGTTGTTAGAACCCTTGCTCAGATGAAGTCCTGGCCTTCACAACACGAGTTATTCTTTTTTGTTTGTTTCCTTGAAGGGGCTAGGTCAAACTAGTTTAGGTAATTCTGTTTGTTTTTGCTACCTATGCAAAATAAATTGGCAGAACAGTAGTCTACTGACAGAATCTTGGCCACGGTAATTAGTGAAGGATTAATTCCGATCAGTGTGGATAAACTGGCATGTTTATATACATGTACACACATACACTCTTGAAGATTTAACAAAGAGATGTTACCCTTAGCGGATTAACACAAACCCTTATTGCATTTTGCCCATTCATCCCCCTTTTTTCAGAGTTGTGCAGGTACAAGCTGGTATTGTGATAAATTACTTCAGTGAATTCTATGACCAGCTATATGTAGTAGGAGCTGAAATTGCCTCAAATCTGGTGATCTAGCCTCTTTAAGACATGTAAGTGGTAACTGATATAATTGTGGTGGTTTGGTGGTTGTAAAGCACTTTCTTTGTGAATAGGAAAAATGAGTGGGCTTGGACAGTCGTTATTGAATTCCCCAGGAAGAGGCCTGTATACCAGCTGAGGTATAAACTTGCTTGAAAAGTAGTGAAGTGCTGTACTTTTCAAGTACTTCTAAAGTACTTCAAAACTGCATGTGTGGTCTATGTGTTGAGAAATGCACACAATTATGTGAAGTGATGTGTAGTTTTAGATGTGGTGTTCTTGTTTTCATGTGTTTTTAGTCCAAGGAATCAGTGTTGTATGGCATAGCATACGCTTGTTGCAGAGAATTAGAAGCGATTATTAGCACTTTAGATGTGTAATCACCTGTGATGTAACTTATGGGACCCTGTGACTAGATTGAAGATGGATTGTAATGATGGAACAGTCAGTTCTTAACTCTCTGTAAAGGCAATCAAGTTCGTTCTCATTGCACCTTCAATGTGCATTGTCTCTGTGCATCTTATCTAGTAATGGTAGGGAGATTTTTGCTTTAGACTAGTCAGATTCAGCCAGATACAGTAGTTTTGATCTTTTCACCACCTGCAAGACTGATTTTCTGTAGTTATGTTGGGAGAAATGTTATGTGAATAGGAGATTTGCACGTTGTCATTTGACTACAGCTACCAGAATGCCTTTCATTTTTTTTTCTTTATTGTTTAAATTTTGAGTCCCCGGTGGGGTTTAAATAACAATTGTCCTAATTAGCATGGCAAACAGAAAAAGTGAAGGATTCTGGAAGTTGTAGTCAAATGGCGCAATTTTGCATATCGCCTATTAAATTTTGAATAGAAAGGGTTTGGAGTCTGAGTGAAGCAGTTACTTTTATGGAACATGGCCGTTTGGTAATTTATCTTTATATCCAGGCCGTGTAACACGATTAATTAGTGGACACTTGGTAGCATATTATACACAGTGTATCCCACAACTGTATGATGTACAAGATCACGTGATCCTTGATCACGTGGTTTCAATGATTGATCGTTGTGCCTTATCGTGTAGATGTGAGGTTATATAGTACTGTGTATTAAGACGTAAGGTATTTTGTTACCTATTTTCCAAGCGAATATTTGCAATTAATTTAATGTAATTCAAATGAAACGTAAGTCATTGTTTTAAAACGCCATATTTGTGTTACAATTATATTTTGAGCCATTGTAGTTATTATGATTTGAGAAAAGGGTTTGCTTGAAGTAACTTTCAAGCAACACGATCAAAACAATTCATTGCTTAGTTTCTCTCTGTGATGTGATTAGCTTTGTAGCTGGGATAAGGTTACACGATCGTAGTATTTGCTATTAAAATTTTTAAATAGCTCAGGGTTGTGATAATAATAATTCATGATTATATAAATCATTTTATTTTTTTCTGAAGCATCTCAGCGGTCCGGAATCCTAAATCCTTGAATTTGATTGGCTAATTCCGCGCGCTCGAGCGGTCCTGATTTTCCCATACGGACCCCGCGTACGGACCGCTCCGAGTTCTCCAACATTCGCGGCTATTTTAACAGCTTTTTGTTACACCAAAAATCTCCATGAAATGTAAATCATTTATTGCTCAGTTTAAAATCGGCGAAAACTGAATCTCTTCTTTCAAATACTTCAGTAAACAACACGGGTTTACTTGACCGAAACGTCAAACGCACGGTCTTGAGCACGGCCCTCGGCCTGCGGCCTCGGGCCGTACTCAAGACCTCGGGCACAGTTTTTCCCAATACGGAACTCCCCCCCGGCAACTAACATATATGGACTTTATTAAAGCCATTTCCGTAACGTCATGGTCTCTTTGAAAATGAGGGCTGGTGTGGAAATCAGTCGTAGAAGTCTATTTTCTTGCAGGGGAGTTTATATTAAGCCCCTTTCTTGATGCAGTATGAAGCCTGTGAGAAGGATCTCGCGGAGGACTCCGCTACAAGTTCGGGCCGCAACTTTCTCAAATAGACCTGTTCGCCCGCTAGGCAATAGTCACCTTCCTGGAAGTTAACTTTAGTACCTCCTCGTTAACCTGGGCCGGGTACTTCGAGAGTCGGTTGACCCTAACCCGGGTTTAAAAGGTAACCGAAGTATAAGTATTGCATAAATGTTTTTGACTGTTTGTCTTTTGTGTAGTTTGAGATTACTCTCTCTCAAAACTGAAGGCAAACAATATCAATCGAAAACGTTTACCTCACCGAATAGTTGCAAAACTGTAATCAAAATTCTGGCTAGTCATCGGCCTTTGAACATCCTGGGCAATGTTGTGTTCGACTCTGTTATGTCGTTTTCCACTCATAAAGTTATAGGTAAAGCTCAGTCCGTTTTGCGTGGCCATAGATAGGCGTCTTTATATGAGCATTTAAGAAAATTCATCATTTTTTAAAATAGTAAGACAAAATATAGCGAGACTTCACTATAACGAACATATTTTTCCAGACCTCTGCCTTCCGTTACATGGACGATTTATTGTAGACTATTTTCTTCTGAATATTTATTTTCATTTGAGTTAAATGCAAACTAATTCTTTTATGCTTTAATAAGCACCGAGTCAAATTAAAAAAAAAATGTAGTGTATAGAGTAGGGCTAGCATTTAAAGGGTCTACACACTGTTATACATTCAAAGATTCAAAACAGACAGCAAATATTTTCGAGCGGGTTGACTGACAATATTCGGTAGTTACGTGGTGTCTCCGAACATATATTGGTTTGAGACCATATATGGTAAAAGTTTACATAAAAGAACGAATCAACGATCAAACCACTATATGCGC
>OMLO01003218.1_pt1 | contig 13445 bp, 13 predicted proteins | sample 1674811 | NCBI WGS metagenome assembly OMLO01 (sample SAMN06265003, study PRJEB25207) | coral metagenome | isolation source: Coral host | place: Mexico:La Bocana,Puerto Morelos, Mexico | collected 2008-11-13
TGTTCCCTTTGATATTTTGCCAATGTTCCCTTGTTCCCCAAAACCCCTGGGAGACCCTCATTAGTCTGCCCTGATAACACATAATTTACTGATAAATTGATTCATGAAAGTAGCTTAGAAATGCGTTTTCAGCAAATGGGACCACGATGAGCCCTGAAATTAATTTTGCTTTTGTCTTTTCACAGGTTTTCCCATCAAGGATACCAATTTCAGATTTAGAGGGAACTTTTGACTTGGGATTAAGGCCATTGAAGGAATGGCGTGTTTATTGTATTCATAACCATCCAGGTAATTTAGGTTGTCTTTTGAACTTTGAACATTCTCTGTCAAAAAATTTGCAGATCTAGCTTTGATTAACTGTGACACATAGCAGAGAATGTAACACTTTGATGTAATGGTTGGGCTTTATTCACACCACTTTGCCGATCACAATCACTGGCCTATATGATGGCTGACATATCAATCAACAGTCACCTGACTGTCATTGGATGCGTCTGCCACTGTTTATCCCAACTGAAACCTACACTGTAAGACGTCAGTCTAAAACTGCAATGAATAACAGATTTCTGTTTTATCTGCTTACTCTTATAAGAGCAGAATAACAAACAATTTTTATCTTTGTTGGACTTTGCAGGTTTTATTTTTATTTTGAATCCCTTTACTCCAGAAGGTCAGTGGCAGTGGATTGAAAAATGCATCAAGGAGTATTCCTGTAAACCCAATATCTGTAATCTGGATGCACATGTGGATAGAACATCCACAGACACAATTTGGAATCAGAGTACATCAAAGGAAAGGTGAAATGCAAAATTCTGATTCTGATGTTTTAGTCATTATTGCAAGTTACTGTCAATTGTATACCTTCTTAGGCAAATATTTCTTTGTCACATTTATCGCCTCATTAGCATAACTGATCTGTCCCTGTTCAAGCTACAAAAATATCAACTCTGGATATTGAAAAGGTATACAGGAAGATAAACTGACCCTAGAAATGTTTGCTGATTCATTATTAAATCTTATTTTTTGTGTGATGTAGGATTGAATATTTGAAGTTTTACAAATAACATATTGGTCTATTGACACTCTTTTGTGTCCCAACAAGTTTACCTTTTTTTTAAAACAATAAGATTATGAGCTCAAGATTTCTAATCATATTCTACTAACATTAAATAGCGAACATATAAAAAACAAGATCTTACATATTGTTGTAGTTTTATTTTCTATCTTTCCACAACTTTATCAGCAGCTGTCTTGAGAAGAGTTTACTTTACAAACTACGTTGGGTAACTCTTGGATACCACTATGACTGGGACAGTAAGGTGAGAAACAGAGGTCTTCATGTTAAAAAAAAAATCCACAACCAGTGGGCAATTTTTATTTTTTAAGTTTTATCATTTCCAGGACCTTGAGTAGTACAAATTTAAGCCCTAGTCAGGGAGATTGTGCCCTTTGCCAGCAAAATCACTGTACCCTAGTGCAGCCTCTCTGCAGCCAGGTGTATAATTGGGTCAAGAAAATATGATGCTAAGGGTAACCCCGAGTTGAATAAACATCCCATCAAGGAGGGAGTAGAAAGACTCCTTTGCTAGTTTTGTTTTGTTATCTTTTCAGACATACAGCAACACAAGATACACAGAATTTCCACCTGATTTGGAGAGACTTATTAAATTTATTGCTACAGCTCTTCAGTTTCCAAGGTGGAGTCCACAGTTACCTAAGTATGGTCTTTGTCCGTGTGTGTGTGGGGAGAAGAAAATGGGGGAGGGGGGAATTCCATAGGAGGCTCAGGATGTAAATCAAGGATGCACTGGAAGAGACACATTCCACAATTGAACCTCTACTAGCGGCCACCTCCAAGCAATTATCAGCGTTTTACAGTAGCCAGATATTTTCGTCCCAACTGACAGAATTGTTCTTATTTTAACCTCCCAACAATGACCAGTAAACTCTTTTCCTGGGTCGCCATTGTAGAGAGGTTCCACTATAGTAATAAAAAAGCACTCGCACTTCTGTCTTTAGGCTCAATTTCCGCCGCTTTCTCAATCTGTGTTATTAAAGAGTGCTCCTTTCCTGAACAGCAGCTGGTAATTGAGCCTATTCCGTTTTGAGTGCTCAAGAAAGTGGACCCCCTCGCAAGCTGGACTTGATAGAAATCCAAATTGTGCTTTCGTTTGAACTGCGCATGCCTAACTCACAAGCCTGTGGCTTTATCGATTCGCTGGTGTTTTCATTCTGCTGAGACTTCGAGAATCGCTCGTAGGCAACGAGGACCCCAGGAGAATGAAAGAACAAAGAATGAAAAAACTAAAAAGCACCTTGGCTTGCGACTAGCCAAACATTGCCAGTTGAGTTCACAAAGGGTGTTCATTGAAACTGAAGGACGAGGCAAACTGTAATTTATATTATTATCTTGTTAGCTTTAAGCCAGAGGCAGGGATAATTAACTACTACCATTTGGACTCCACTCTATCTGGGCACACTGATCACTCAGAATTCGACCTGACTGCTCCCTTATTTTCTTTGAGGTGAGTCTAGGGAAAAGTTGTGCTTTTTTACTGAAAAGATACCGCTGAAAACTCTAACAGTGCCTTACTCTTCTTTGCAGCTTTGGCCAATCAGCGATCTTCCTTCTTGGCGGGAAAACGCGGGATCAAACTCCGTTGGCAATGTACTTGCGCAGTGGAGATATCATGATTATGGCGGGAGAATCACGCCTGGCTTACCACGCTGTGCCGCGAATTTTGGCGCCAAAGAAGCGCACAGGCGAGGCAGCGTTACCTGCATGTTTATCTAGAGGCGAAGAAGAAACAAGTCCAGATTACAGTGACGATATTGCCATCCTTGAACAATATCTCACTACTTCACGGATAAATGTCAACGTGAGGCAGGTTTTAGGACCGGGAAAAAAATTTCCATTCAGTGATCACGAGGGAAATAGATGATCGAAAAGAAAATTATCATCTAAAGAATTTGGTCTTTACAAAGAAGAAACATAATTGATAAAAAAAATTTATATCCTCGTGCGGCTTCTTAACGCCGTCGCGAACAGGCGACTACAAAGCTCCGGATGCTGTGAGAGTCTAACGACCTGTTCCGTTTGCGGTAGCCTCCTTATGTAGACGCTCTTAGGGTCGTCACGCAATCTTCCTCGTGGGGAGGAAGATTATGTGACAACCCCAACACGTCACTGACAACAACTGTTATCACGCGCATGTTGTTAAGGAACTTATTCGCGACGGACTTGATCGAAGATATCAGCCATTCGAACTTTTATATTTAGGTTACAGATATTTTATACTGCTGGTTAAGGAGTATTGCTTTTAATGGAGACTAATGTAAACCGCGCGCGCCACAAATTGTGTCATAAACATTGTACATACTAGTGCCGTAAAAACGAAACCAAAGTAGTAACTCACCATTTACACTACTCAGCCAATCTCAAACCGTAGTAAAACCAAAACCAAATTAATTACTTGATTAATTTCGACACTCAATTGAGAACCGCTTCATGACGTCTCTTAAACAAATTAATTGCACGTAACAAGCTCGTGCGCAAATAAATTCACAGAAGCTCTACACTGCTAGGACTGTATGCATTGCGACAATGGCAAAGAAAATATTTGTGGTGTTTTTAAGCCTTTTAGTCACATCGGAGATGACGGAAAGTTTTCCTGTTTTCCGTTATCACACTGATCAATCTGAGCGGGAATCTGGAGCCGAGTCCAGCAGACTTCAAGATCACACTTCATCTGAAAGATCTATGCAAGGAAAACGAGACGTTTCATTAACACTTGAAAGGTATCAAAGATTATCCAAACCAGCGCTTGAACATGATATTTACAGTCATGGCTTGTCGCGTCTTCATTTGTCAAGAGATGAAAGCAAAACTTCAGACTCAAAGGTGAGCTGGTTTGCAGCCAATCGCAAAAATCCAAAGTTCATAGCGGTCTCTATCTTCTTGGGATGTCTGGCCTTCATGTTTCTGGCGTTTGTTATAGCGTATTGTGTGCACTACAAGAAACAGAGCGAGCGTGTCAAGAAAGCGACTGAGGTTGACGTGCGATCACGTGAGGATCTTTCAGTTCAGGTCAGCAAGATTGAAGATGCACACGTGGACGTGGGAAGCTATTAAGTTTTTTCGATTGGATAGGGCGAGTCTTTCTTTTGTTCACAGCAGTTAACACGCCCAAGCTGTCTCCTATTTATTGCCAGATGTTGGTGATCGAAAACTGTCTTTTATGAACTTTCTTAGTGATCCTGTTGAAATATTCTCGGACTATATTGTCCTAAAAGTTGAGAGCAAATTTTCAGTGGAAGCCTTTATTCCTGCGTAGCAAGCTATTGCGCAAACTACTTTTACACAGCAAGAAAATAAATAATCTATGCATGAAATATTGCCAGCTGAAATATTCTTCTCTTTGATCCTGTTTCTTGTAGAATGTAAATGTGTGAAGTGTTTTGTGCTGCTTTTAACAATCTGAGGTAACGAACGGCCAGAGATCACGTGTGACCCTAAACGAGAGACGGTGGTGAAATATCCAGTCTTTGGAACTAAGCACTTGTTCAATCATTAATCCTCATTTATAATTAATCTTAAGTAGGAAGTAAATTGCTAAAATAACGTGAACAAATGTCCTGGCGATGAACTGGAATCCCATCCACGGTCCAAGAGGAAAAGCTAGATGTCCTGTTGAGAATGTATTGTAATGTCGATAACCTTTTTTTAGCGACATGCCACGTTCAGAAACGTTCTTTGAGTCACTCGTACAGTCTTTCTTCGACGAGCACGTGACGAGTACAATTCGAACTAAGACTATGAAGCAGGCTTTTCGCGGCTGCGCGGTTGGCGTCGCACCACTTGAAGGCGTGACTTTCAGTTATCGGAAAAGTTACGGAAAGAAGTCAGCGTGATCTGTGAGAAAGTACTTTTTCTTCTTCGTGCCAAGAAGCGTCGTCTTTCTTTGATGTGACGTTTCTTAAGTTCCAAGACTTTTTCACTGAAGCTTCTGTAAAAGCTGTCCACTTCTTGTCGCATTTCTTGTCGTATAGTTGCAAGATGATTGTACAGAGCTGAATAATTTGAAGATAACAAAACAGAATTGTTTATGGTTAGTTCGTTCAGCTTATGTTTAGTGCAGTAATTCATCCAAATCTCTTTCAATCTTGAATGCAAGTGACAACGATAATGAATCTTTCTGGATCGATTCTAAATGTAGGTTACAGAGCGAGGCAAGGGCAGTGGGGCGGGGACGGTTCAGGGGCGGAGGGGTGGTAGAAATGAGATGGAAACCTTTGCTAATGGTATGGCCTCTTCCAGTATGGTAAGATCCCTGAAGAACATCAGGGACGACCTCACTGCTTCCTTAACTCGCTGATACGATCATATAATCATAAGAGGAGCACTGCAATAACAGCAATAATTATATAGGTGGTAGTTAATCCGAAATTTTCAGCATAGCTCTTTAATTTTTTAAAACTGTCCAATTGAGGATTAATTTGAATAGTTTTAGATGGGATTTTCCTACAAAAATAGGCAAACTGTCCAATTTAGAAAATAAAGGACAGCCGAGTTTGTCTCAGCCAATCAAGTCCCAGAAAATACAATAGGTAATAGAAACTAGCTAATTAGCACAAAGCGTAGCATCAACAAAGCACACACACACACAAAAATGCCAATATCCAGCCATCTTGACTGAGCAAGCTTGGTCCATAAAAGATTTATTTTATAGAAAAAGGAGGATATTTTCTTGCGGGACACAGCGGGTCATTGACTGAGCAATGCACAATAACTACATGCTGTCAAATTTTTGAATTCCAAAAATTCCTCTGACAGCCAAATTGGACTTGGCCTCGTCCAATTTTGACTGTCCTTCGAATTTTTTTTCATCCAATCATCCAACTATTTCCAAATTGGACAGTATATAGTCCTATCACATATACTAAAATAGAGCAAGCATTTTGAGTATAAAAATGCAAACGAAGTGGAACGAATCATACACGTGCTCCTGTTTGTCTCGTTGGCTTCTTTACCCTTTGAACAGAAGTTACGATTAATTTTCTACTTACCTATGCTGTTGGAACGTCGTTTTAATGTCCAGTGTATATAGTAGACCAATCCACAAACAAAAAGCAAAGCAAAGAGAGCCAGCAGGAAGAAAACACTCAAACGGAACTGGTAAGCGCTGGGGTCAAAAAGTCCACCGCCTACATCCTCAACAGGATCTTCTTCAATGGAGTTTTCGTAAGTCTGGAATGAATTAATTGTATATGATTAATCAGTACACCTCAAAATTCTTCGAGGTTTGTCAATTGAAATCTTAAATGAACGGAAATACGCAGTAAACGGACAGTTTTTAGGGCTCATGTGATTGTTGTACTTTCTGCTTCAAAGCGCGTTAGGTCTTGTAATCTCGCTTCATTTCGAGGTAGTCCCTTAGTGCGCTATTAATGTTCTACAAGGTTCATTATATGGTTAGTTTGAGGTCACTGTCCGGGTCATTAATTATCAAAGGTCAGGAGAAACTTAAAACGAGTGCGACTTGATCCTCTCAATAACATTTCGATAGATGAAACTGATTCTTCGCGCCTTCGTGCGTTATGGCGAAAGAGTTACGCGAAACCTGTGGTCAATCATCAGTTATTATCCGATCGGCATTCAGTGTTACATAGATCGACTGGTGTGTTTAATTTATTGTGCAATTAGGCTGCTTTTCATCGATTCTGGATATTGGTTGAAGACTCGGGAATATGTTTCGCCAGCTATTAATCAGTCTCATTGTTAGATGAATAAGCAGAGAGAGGCGAAAACAGAGGGAAAAAAGTCGCTTAAACTGACAGCAAGCAAGAAGAAAGTTCCTATGGTTTTCATAAACGTAATTACCGTTGGTCTCTTTACTGATTCTTCTACTTTGTGAAATATGTCTCTCTTGTTGAGCTTCACAAAGTCAAGATAGCATTTCTCTAACTTCATAGAGGCCCCTGCCAACACGACTCCATAAGTCTTTTGATAGTCGTACACCTTGAAGACCCGCAGATTAGGATTGGAGGACAGATCCTTGTTGGTAGACACGACGTACATGTCAATAAGGGCACCTTCCACTTCTTTGTTCATTAGCGCTCTATTGATCTCCCTGTATGTGTGATACTGCCGACCTGTAACACAAGAGAACACCCCGAGATGGGAAACGACCTTGCCAAACATTCGGCTGTTTTAGATTTTTGTTTGACTCCACTCCAAAACGAGTGCTCTTGCAAAGCTTCCTATAAAATTAATTTTGATTTGCGTGAAACTGAACTTGCAGGTAAAACTTATTTTACATCAATGGCTTGACATGAAGATTCATTTTCAAGCGGAAGCAGTGGGCAATTCGAAAATAGCCTTTAAGCAAGAAGAAAAGACAAACCCTGTGATAATCTCTACTCTTTGTTACCACGAGCAATACACTGACGTGTAGCCTGTAAACGAAATTATGTAACAGCCATGATTGTATGTACCTGGATTCATACGCGCTGTCTTGCGCACACCAAGTGCGTATTCCGGTGACGCCTGGATGGCTCCAATCTAAAGAGCAAGCGTTCATTAAGTTTGGGGGATCTCTAAAACTACAATTCTGCTGGGATTTTCTAAACTCGCTAAGTTGCTGAAGCACCGGTATTTTATTAGCAGTACTTACTCCGCCGATTAAAGCCTGGGGCGGGGGCGTTTGAGGCCATCGCCAGCTTTGAACGCTTTTAATTCTACCAGCTTTGAGTAATAAATAGCAAAAAAAGGTGATTTACTAAAATTTATCGCGAAACATGTTAAAACCTGCCGTTCTTCAAGGAACTTGGTGTTAACACAGCAATTCAGTAATCAACTTTGACAGCAGTTTTTTAAATTTTAAATTTTCTAAGTTTAACTTTTTCCTTTTTGGATACATGAAGTCTTTTTTATCACTTATGACTATTTTAAAGCCTGTTTTGGTGGTTTAATGGCCTTTTGAAATAATCATGCATCTAAGATGGCAGATCAGATGTATAAGCAAAGATTGAGTCGTCCAAAATAATAATTGGTCCCAGTTACTTAAAGGCATTACATCGGGCATTGTTTTGAAAGCGAGAGAGTGATTAACTTGGAATGGCCTGATATTAGTGAAGTGAACTACCTTAATGCCAGATATTTTCTTATTAGCTGTCTGAAGCACCGAGTATGACACGAGAGCACTGGTCATCTCAGCTACGAGAAACGACGTGATGACGAGGCCAACTAAGGTCCAGACTATTGCGAAGAGCCGTCCTAGAAAGCTACGAGGAACCTTGTCACCATAACTAGAAAGCAAAAAACAAAAACAAAACACAACAATTATTCACCAGGGTGCTCGCACCTCTCATTTACGGAACGCAAAATTTCAAGTAAGCTATCAGTATCTATCAAAAATGAACATTTGATATTCTGTTTTTAATTATCAGCTACTAAGGTATGGTAAACCAATCGCCATTTTTGTGAAGTGTCAGATTCACAAAATTCTACCAAAAAATATAATATTGTTAGAAATTTGAATGTTTTTCCTTTTAGTTGTGTCCTAATTGGTCAATTTTCTTTTTGGCTCAACTTGTCCATTGGACAATTATAATTGTGTTTCTCTGCATCTCCCTCTAATAGTTTCCTTACCCTACTGTGGTGCACGTGATGTAAGCCCACCAAAAACCTGCCCATAATCCTCGAGTGAATAACTTTGGAAATTCATCGGCACTGGCTGAAGATTCCTGTAAAATAAAACATATATAAGCGGATCAGCCCGTTAAAAAAGGAAAAGAAAAAATTCGTCTAATTTAATACTAAAAATACTAATGAAAATAATGATTTGTGTTTTTATTAGGACCCAAAAAAAATCATGAAATATCATGATTGCTCATGTATATGTTGTAGTTAAAAATTAAATTCAGGTAAAAATAATTTTAACCTAGTTGGATTCTCAACTTCCTTTGTCTTCAATGAATAATTAGAGTTAAGAGACAAAACAAAGGAATTTAATTTTTACCTGAATTTAATTTTTAACTACAACAGATACAACTGTCGAAGTGGGTAGATGAGGTTCTTATTCGATTTCCACCCAGTGGTCCCAGTACCCCGCCCTCTCTTCCCCTGTTTACAGGCTTCCTCGTTTCTTTCATTGTTGACACCGGCCATTCTAAAATATCATGACAGGACATGACCTAGATGGACGCATTAGCTAAATAAGTGTTACGAATAAAGAGGCAGATGGACAAAAGGCTCGTTCGGAGGGTGCACTGCAAATATTCGACTCACATACGTTTGCCACTTACCAGTGCCCACAAGACCGCTCCGGCCAGCATCACCATCAGTACTGAGAGGAGCAACATCGGGAAACACGCGGTGCCAATGCGTATCACAATATTAGCTTTCTCTTCTGCTGTAGGTAACGGTGCAATGAGGGCCACTCCGGCTGATTCTACCAGGGGTACATAACGATAAACCCCGTATCTAGATTGACCTTTGTACCCCTCTATAGGAAAATTCAGGTCTGCTTCGCGCTCAATCTTATACACCAGCGACACGTTGTCTTTCTCAGCGGTCGTGCCCCCTCTGTCATGCTCATAATCGACCGAAGTGGGTCCGTGGCCATTGAGACATGGCTTACAGCATCGTCTAGTCGCCCCGTTCAAAATGAATGGAAAAGGTCCCCTGTATGAACTCTCTTTACCGCTCATGTACGGAGGGAGGGAATACCAGTTTGTCGTCATTTTTGTTGGGCATCTGCACGTTTCTGAAGGAGAAAAGTTTTAATATCAGTTTTTTTTTTAACGATAGTATTCCGAGTCCACAACCTCTGCAAGTGAATCAATATCGTATATGTTACAGAAGGGCTTTCTTTACTCCGCTGTTATTATAAAAAAGGGCGTTTTGACTTAGTGATTAGCAAATACTCAAATTAATTTCGTTGAGACATTCCTTTTTTCGTTTTTCATTTTTTGTGCCTGATTGTTTTTAATTTGGCGCTTTTCTTCTCAACCCTCAAGTTTTTGTGACCTAAACTCATTGATCTGTGTTGTGAGTACGCAAACCTAACCACAGTCACACAATTTAAGATACTTCCAAAATCGAGAGCACGGTATTTACTGTAACAAGGCAAGTCATGAAATCTAGCATTATCCTAAACCTTAATAATATACCCATGAAGGAAGATTTAACCAAATTATGTTCAAATGCAGTCTATAGCTGTCAATCCGCTTAGCTTAGCTACACGTAGCTACTGTTCACAGACATAACAAACACATAATAGGCTTTCAAATCCCAACTGGCGGGAGGCATACCATTTGGCCATTAAAAGCATGACCGAGGAGTTGAACTAGAGTCTACCGAGAAACAACTCTGGCTTTAGTGATCAGAAGGGGATTTGAACCCTCGGGTCCCGCGCCCTAAACACTCGGCCACTCTGCCTCCTAAAACCGGTGCCTGATCCCCCGACTAGATTGAAACTGTTTCAGTTGAACAAACCTGCTGTGATGCTGTTACTGATCGCTCCATCCCCCTTCACTGTGAATGCTGTCACTTTAATTTCATAAACCGCATAGTTCAGTAGATCACTCAATGTTGTGTTCAAAGATATTTCGTTTGTCGTTGTATTAAGAGAGAGTTTTCTTACATCCTCTCCAGCTATGTTAATTACTGTGTAAAAGATGCGATATCCCAGAAGAATACCATGTACAAGGCGTTCTGGGACTGGTTCCCAGGATACTGGAATGGAATGCGGTCCGCTCAAGTTGACCGCGTTAAGACCCACAGGTGGCTCACTGGGAACTAAAGACATGAAACATTTGGACATTTTAGTTTACGAGAATTGGGGTGTATAATATCGTCATTATCCTAAACAAATTGTATTTAAAAATAAAAGCTGAGTTTTCCGTTTGTCTCACGTTGTACTCACGGGTGATGTAGATCGCGACGTTTCGACTGCATACGCGCAGGGTCAAGGAGGCAATTTAATTCATGTAAGACTTCACTCTGACAACATCAACAGGGATAGTGGAATAGAAATTCCAGAAGCGTGGATGCCCACGATCACAAAACTCTAAAACAGGAGAGCCGTGCAACAGCGGACCGCCAAGGGAGCAAGTCACTGAGTAAACAGCAAGGATCGAAAAGCGCCAATCAGAGCTGTTGAAAACCAACTAATAACAGCAGTGCATCATGATTTATAAGATCACGCATGACCAGTCGACCTCATCGCCTGCAGAAGACTAGCAGTATGCAGTCAAGAAGTCTCATCGTGAGGCAAACGGAAAAGTTATTGTTATTCACCACGATGAATAACCGCATCCTTTTACTAATTGTATTTATATAAAATAATTAAAAAAAAGGTGTTTATCTCTGGATTAATTTCATTGCAACATTCTGCAATTTTGTGGGATGTCGTTAACAGGTGATTCTCTGTCTTTCTCGCCTTGTTGCCACACCACACATTACCGCACTGACTAACCCACTGATAATCAACTCAAAATTCAAATGTGTCAAAAAAATGACGAAAGGGTGAAAAAGTGGCTTTTCTTACTGTTTAAGAAATCAAAAAGGGCAATATTCAGCCACGTGACGCGTCAAGACCAATCACGTGCGAGCGAAAATATTTGATGTACTATAACAAGGAAAAATATTCCAAGCGTCGACTTACTATCCTCGTCTGTGGACACGTTAAAAGTTTGACTTATTTTCCCGTCCCCTTTTCTCGTGAAGCCAACGATTCTGAAGGAATAATTGGTGAACTTTGTAAGGTTGAATATCCCGAGAAAAGTCGTGTTTGATGATAAGGTTACGACAGTTTCGTTTAAGATATCAATCGCTCTTTTCCTCCTTCTGGGACTAATTTCTTCTTCGTCCACGAGCTGATTGTAAAACACTCGGTAACCGAGCAGAATCCCGTGAACAAATTTCTTTGGTATGTGTTGCCATGTTATCAGCAGGCTTGTGGAACTTGTATTGGTCGAGGTGACGTTCCCCGGTGCACGGCTTGGAACTAAGTGTTAAAAGAAAAAAAAAACAAAGAGTTTAAAATTGATCAGCAATTTTAGCTTCACGAACATCAAAAATAACTTCTATACTGAACACGTATTCAACTAGTACAACATACTCTCTATAGTATACATATGCTGAGCTCCCGCGGCCCGAAGGGCCGTTGGGACGGAGACCCATAGGCATCATGGGAAATCAAAGGAAACCAATGGCACGACGACGCACGACGACGACGGAGTTGCAAGATGGCGGCCATAGTGCAGCTAATAGGGAAAACGGCGAAATACAGCTTTGGTTTATAGGGTCCTTGACACTGGACTGGATAATGAACAAACGTAACGAACGTAACGAACTTGTATCTTGCTAACGTTGCTATGTAACGTCTAAACACTGAATCATTTAAATTTTGTAGTATATAAAGATGGTTTTGAATATTCTTTTAATAAAATCCCCTGATGAGTGAGCAATCACGAAACAGGCTTGTCGGGATGAAAGTGTAGTTTACTTGTTTTTTTCCTCCCACAATATACTCCGCTCTACATTTATGTATTGAGCACTGTTTTACGAAAATCAAATTTTACACTTTACCACTATCTAATATGTATAACTATTCTACATCATGCCATATAAACCGCAGTGGCCAACACAATGGAAGATTTGGTAAATTACCGTTGGATACACAACGGCAGTGATTGGCTGTAATTTCAATGGAATGGTATACTTATGAGTAGGATGTAATCGGTTGGAGTCCTGTGCATATCAGGAGCCTTACCATCTTGATCTGTGACGATTACAATGGGTGGACTGCTCACACCGAAGAATTTGCTGATTCCTTGCAATTTTAAACTGTATTTTGTATACTTCTCTAGGTCTGTCAGATTTACGGACAAATGGTCGACTGGCAATCTCAATAGATGCCTCTTAACGGACTCGTTACGATCATTGAGTTCGTCGTAAGAAATCCTGTACTCTCGTAAAACTCCGGCCACTAATTCCGGGGGAATTGCAGACCACCGCAGGTATATGGACGTTGAGCTGGAGTTATGGCCGGTCACATTCCAGGGGTAGACCTGGGGAGCTGTAGAATACACAAGATACAACACCACATGAATTGATTCCACTTAATTCATGGAAAGTAAAGAAAAATTACAAGTAAAAGATATTTAGGATTGGTAGTCATCTAAGTATGCCATGGATGTGAAACTGAAAGAGAAGTGTGTTTAATTATTTAGAAATGAGGCGTCTTCTAACCAATAGTTGAGATAATGTAATTACTGTTAGGGAATAAAAAGTCGAGATCTTATCTATCCATCCAGCCAGCCAATCAACCAATCAACCAATCAACCAATCAACCAATCACCCAATCAACCAATCAACCAATCAACCAATCAACCAATCAACCAATCAACCAATCAACCAATCAACCAATCAACCAATC
>OMLO01003219.1_pt1 | contig 13445 bp, 6 predicted proteins | sample 1674811 | NCBI WGS metagenome assembly OMLO01 (sample SAMN06265003, study PRJEB25207) | coral metagenome | isolation source: Coral host | place: Mexico:La Bocana,Puerto Morelos, Mexico | collected 2008-11-13
TAAATAAGACTCGCTTTTAATAATCAATTATATTAAAGCAAGTTTTGAAAACAGTGCTGGACGTATTTAAGTAAGTATGTAAGTAAGTCTCTATTTCTGTGCCAAACATAAAGACCAGCCGAAGGAAAGAACCCTAATAGGGGACACACATAAGGGAATAAACTAAGGTATCGTTAAAGTTCGATTACCGGCTGGCTGTTTCCCTGAACCTCCATCCAAGGATTGAGGTCGATAATCGGGCGTTCTATTTCATGTTATTGCCAACTTTCTAAATCATTATGATCGCTTCGATCGCTTTGATCGGTACAGAAAAAGTTGAACGATGCTTCCGACTGCCGGCTTCCGATTGCCTCGATCTTTGAGATAATTAAGGTCTATCTCGCGACAACAATCGCTGGAGAGTGGTTTCCTTATGATCGCAACGATTGCTGAGCATTTTTGCAGCGATCACAGCGATCATATCTAAAAAGCTTTTATAGTTTTTGAAGCATTTTCTGGTTTCCACCTCAATTTCAATACTAATTTCCCGCCGTGTGCGCGATTATTTGCGGAGGCGGAGCTTTGCATATATTAGTATTCTCGCGGGAAGTTTAAAATGGGTCACTTGTATTCTCGTGGGAGTCTCCAAAGGACAAATTTGGAGAGAACACTACGATGCTGAGCAGGCATTTTCGAAATTCGCGTTTTGCGAGTACTTCCAAAGCATGAAATCCCTTGAAAATTTCTATGATGTTTTCTAGAATGTCATATAGAAATATCCATATGGTAAAACAGAAATCTAGCAATTAAGTGAAGATAAATTATGCCTCAAAGTTCACTGAGAGCGACTTCTCATACAAGAAGGATGCTGAAATAGTCAATATCCACGGCAAATTTGCGAGCTCTTTTGGAAGCGCAAAAGCAAAGCGACGATGATACACTGTTCAATTGACCTTTCTTCTTTAAAAGCCATATGGTAAAAGTAGCTTTGGAAAAGTAGTTTATCCGTAAACGAGTAGAGCGTAAGCCCTCCTCGACATTCTCGGCCCTTTTTCTCTATTGTTTGATCATGACAATCGTTTTCTAATTAGCTTTCAAATTTAGCGCCAGCGTCTCAATGAAAGCCCAGGATGTGTCGCTGAATACTGGGCGATGTGGCTGACGGCTTTTCAAGTTGACACATTCCCCTGTGAAGGCGTGATATGTTTATAAATCTTTAGAGAGAAAATTTCAAGAGAATCTCTTCTCTTCAAATGAATTAATAGGGTACGCAGATTTGTCGGTTTTCAGTGCATGAAATTTGGCGAGAACATTCACTGATAGATATGGAACAAAACCATGTCGCGAATTCCTTTATTTAAAATATTTTCCTCGTGGCGGCCTTTAACGCAACAGGTTACGCAAATTTTTCGATAGTCGAACCTGACAGGTCTATAAAAGATAACCATGCAATAGAAATAAAAGAATATGCTGACACGTTTTTGGAGATTGAGGCTTTGTGATTAATACTGCAAAGTTACTTTGTATGCACGATCGCATTTGATACCCGATTAATCGCTGAAATTTCAGTCGGTCATTTTGGGGTTGACGGCTTCTGTCGCCTTTGGAAAGCAAACTCCAAACCAGAACATAATTTTATCGATCGAGCTCTACATTTTATAACCTTTCTGTTTATATATTGTTTGTGGGGGTTTCCTTGAAAACAGCGCGCGTACGAATTTTTTTTTTTTCTGGAGGACATCCGCAAAGGTTTGAAGTAACCTTAAAGTTTTACTCTCCATTTAAGCAAAGCTCTCATCGGCTTACTGTTACGATGTACCTCCATTTGATACTTTGGCGTGCCTCACTGTATAATCCTCCACTGGCACGTGAAACTCACGTGTTTCACTGAGGTCTTTCATTTTCAATGTAACTAGACACAGAAAAGGGCAGGGTGCCAAGTGGGAAAAGCAACATGTTTTGGTCAAGACCTAATTCTGAATTGAGTAAAGTTTCAGAATTGTTAATTGCAAACAAGCCCAGTCTAAAATTATGTTACCTTTTGACGGAGAAAGAAGAAGCTTAATAAGGAAATGATTATCAGAATGTATGATAACACCGGCCAATGGGTTCTGTTCTCTAGCGGAACGTCAAGATTTTGTCAAATTCTTGGCTTTAATCCACGTGACTTTTGCCTTGACGACGGTTGCTATCCACCATGTTGGTTACCAAACAAACGCGCTCAATAGAGAGATCACCGTGAGAACGAAAGCTTAAATCGGTTCTTTGCGTAGTTTTGTGCTTTGGAAGCAGAGGTAACTGAGATAAACTGATTGGACTTTATCGAATACCTTCAGTGGTATTCGCAACAAGGAGAATTTGAGGAAGAACTGACTACAGAGCGGAGAGAAAAATAAAAAATAAAAGCGATCAGTCGCGGAGACACGGAATCGAAAGACGTGTTTAACAGCGAACGGGTATTTGGCAAACATTTTGTTTCTTGAAAGCCAGCTCCTTACTGGCATAAGCACGACATAGATTGGGTGCCCACATTGCAACTTGCCAAGAAAAATTATGGCGCCAAATTAGACCATGATGCAGAGAGAGAGAAAGGTCAAAGAAGCGATATGAACTTGCGCGCGTTCGAACAAGAGCGGGAACTAAAGCGCCAGAGAACGTCGAAGGCTTGTGGAAAGCAGTCTTCCTGTTGCTCAAGTCGACTTCAGTCAGCCAATTACTTCGACAGAAGAACACCGAAATCGAAACAAAGGGAATTAGAAGGCCTTTTCTTCTGATCAGTCGGAACTTCTCGCTCGGTATGGCCGCTCGATATACGCCAACCACAGAAATTTTCTTCAAATAGCGCTCTCGGACATAGCATTCGAAATTTTTACCGAAGGATGGACGCACTGGTATCTCATCTTGTGATTTTGGGTCGCTTTCTTGGGAAATATCCATTAGAAAGATGAATTATTTGAAGATTTTGATCGTAAGCGCACAGATCTGCTTACAATTGCTTACAATTTCACACCTCGCATGGGCACCAACATGGCGGAAACCTAATTTGCATAAGCTTATGACGTCAGCTGAAAACCAAGAACTCCTGGGAATCCTCATTTATTGTAATTTAAAGTGGAAGCACCATATCGACTTTATCTCATAATTAAGTAAGACTATTGGAATTCTAGCCAGACTAAGACACTTTGTTCCAACCAAAACTCTTTTCATAATTTATCGCTTACTCTGCCCGTGATATTTATCCTACAGAATTATGCATGGAGTCGTGCAGCCAAATCGGCGTACATTAGTAAGCTACTGCTCGTCCAGAGACGTGCTCTTCGACTGATCAATTTTGCTCTCAGTGGTGCTTGTGCTATTCCTCTTTACATCGAGTCAAAGATTTTACGTTTAACTATAATCTATTTTGACACAGTTGCGAATCTTATGCATGATACTGGAAATGATTAGCCCCTTCGCCTATCAGAGCTCTTTTCACTAGTCAAATGAAATTCAAGAAAGGAAATTATCTTCGGAAAGAAGTTAAATTCGAAAATTTCAAAGTTTTTTTTTCTTTCGACAACTGGAGCGATACTATGGAATAAAATTTATCCAGACTGAAGAGATATTTCTAGACCAATCTTAAAGAAAATAAAAATCGCAGATATTTAGGGTAAAAACTGTTGACAGGCCAGACACAAGTCCTATTAGTTAACATAGGAAAACTTTGACCTTCAAAGCTTTGTTCTAACTAGTATCTTTTTCAAGATCTTCCTTTTCTGTATTAAGGCAGGGAAGGGCCTCTCTTCAGTTAGCAGAGGCTGATTTTCCAACGCCACTTACTCATAAGAATGTTTTTGAGATTATGTACAGATGGGCTATATTCTGTAACGAACGCCAAAATTCTTTTGTTCGTTTTTTGTTTATTTGTAGAATCAAAATTCTTTCGCTTAATTTGACTTCTGAGAGAGTATTTTTTAAAAGGTTATCTGGATAACCTCAGTTGCGTAATTTGCGATTGAATCGTTTAATGTTTTCTTCAAATGTAGCTTTTCCACAGGATTTTTATTTGGGACTCTTTCGGATAGGGATGACTATGTTGAAGTCGACACCCTGACTCAAAGTCTTTAATTTATAGCGCCTGATTAATTCAACCCATTGTTTAACTTATTTATGGTTAGTCAAAGCTCCTACCATCAATAATATGTAACTGATAACCAATCAAAAATAGTTCGTAACGCTTCTAATAAAAAAAAAGTAAAGCTTTGTTTAAATAGTTGGATAGTAAGAAACAATCTAGGCGGGCCAAATCTTTGATTACATTACGCCTAAAATGTTTAAAATGTAATAATTATAAGATCTGAAATTAAAAAAAAGTGTCTCACCTAGCAAAATATATATATTTTTTTTATCGTCTTCTAAAGATCGGCCCTATAGCCCGTTTAAAATTCCCGCGGCCGCCATCTTAAATGGCGCGCAATGCACTACGGGCTGATGACGTTCGTTGTTGCTTCGTACAGTCAAAATCCGCACTGGTTGAAGTAACAAAGCGAAAAACAGAAAAGATACGAGTGTAAGTTTCCATTTTTTCCCGAAAGATAACAGATTACGCCGTGCTTGGATTCAAGCTGTCGGAAGAACGTATTTACCAAAAAGTCCCCGTTTATGTTCGGAGCATTTCGATGCTGATTGCTTCGCATACACGGTGAGACTTCCGAATGAGCTGCTAGGACTGTGCCCTTGGAAGCGAAAGGCTATTCCCACGTTCTTCCCCACAAACCAGCCCGATCTGTACATGTTGTAATATTCGGTTTCCTATACACTTCAGGGGTTTGTGTATCCACATCCTGCGTTCAAGGACCCACATGCATGTAAGATCCGTGGTAGATCAATTTGTTCCAAAACTACGGGATCGTGATGCAACTGCTCGCCGTGCAGATTTGATGGACCTGGACTGCTCTGCAAAATGACATCTAGAGTCTAGATATAGAACGGCAACGTTTCCAAGCTTAATGACTGCAGTGAAAATGCAAAGACATTTCAAAACAAATATACCAGAGAGAAGTAAGCTGATATTGCATAGCTGTGAATACAAACCTCTCGTCGTTGTCTCTTCTCGGTGCGTCTACTACTAGAAGTGTGGGCAGATCGCGCTGGTTTGTGGGGAAAGATCGTGGGAATAGCCTCAGGTTTACGTTTTCGCTTCCAAGGACTAAAATGCCCGGCAGTCAGTCGAATTTTTACTAAAAGCTTCTTCCAAACTTCTTAAGAGTATTAAATGTTTCTTTAGCAATGTCAAGCGATCCTAAAAATTATTTTGTTTTTTTAGTTGACGAAATATCCGAGCCTGGAGTTACTACTGATAAAATGGCTATTTCGTGATACTTGGAACAATTCGGCGCGAACCGAATAGTAAATATTCACTTAACGAATTCCGACTGAAAGCCTCATTTAAATCTATTGAAAGTATTCGATGTTTCTTTAGAAATGTCAGACGATCCTAAAAATGATTTCGAAGTTACCGAGCTCATGTATAGCATCAGTGACGCTCAGAATCTGTGATATCAGGCTGCCGGTCACGGCTTCAATAGACTAAATGCCCGGCAGTCAGAAACATTCACCGAATTCCGACTGAAATCCTCAATAAAACCTAAGGAAAGTATTTGATATTTCATTAGAAATTTCAAGTGATCCTTAAAATTATTTTGGTTTCATATTCGACGAATTTACAGAGCTTGGCTGCCGAACATTTAGTCCGCTATATGACACCGTGACCGGCAGTCTGATAACATAGATACTGACCGATGTGATGCTCTACGCGAGCTCGGTAAATTCGTCTTAGGTAAAAACGAAATAATTTTTAGGATCGCTTGACATTTCTAAAGAAACATGAAATACATTCAATTTGTTTAAATGAGGCTTTCAGTCGGAATTCGTAATGTGAATATTTAGTATTCGATTTGCGCCGAATATTTAGTATAAGGTATATAAAGTATAGTAAGCCCAGGCTTTGATATTTCGTTAACTGAAAAAACAAAATAATTTTTAGGATCGCTTGACATTGCTAAAGAAACGTTTAATACTTTTAAGAAACTTGAAAGAATCTTTAGGTGAAAATTTGGTGAAACTGTCTGACTGCCGGGCATTTAGTCTATTTATTTTATCCAAGCACGGCCTAATCTTTTATCTTTCTGGAAAAAATGGAAAGTTATACTCGTATCTTTTCTGTTTTTCGCTTGGTTACTGCAACCAAAGCCTATACAGTGCGGCATTTTGACTGTACGAAGCAACCACGATACGTCATCAGCCCGTAGTGCATTGCGCGCCATTCAAGATGGCGGCCGCGGAAATTTTAAACGGGCTAGGGCCGATCTTTGGAAGACGGTAAAAGGAGGATTCCCTTTAATGGCGTAATATAAATATAGATTTTGGCCCACCTAGATTAACGTTGTCTACCTGCGAGTTCATCTGTCATTATATTTAACGGTTTCTGACTTAATTACTTTTAATTATAAAGTGTAGATGTAAACTATGGATAAAAAAATAAAGTTGTTCTGACTTAATTACTTTTAATTATAAAGTGTAGATGTAAACTATGGATAAAAAAATAAAGGTGTTGTTGTTGTTGTTGTCAGTGTTGTTGTTGTTCTTGTGTGATCGTTTACCTTCAAATATCTTTAACGTCTTTTACTTAAAACAAATCATCTTTCATATGTAAAACCTTGTTTTCATCTGCACGCCCTTGTCTGCTCTGTACTTCGTGCGCGTCAGTGTGTGTTTACGTGAACATTTATTTTGCATGACGTGGGTCCCTCTTTTCGCAGGATGAAAATGGGTCCCGAAACGGTTACTTTACATGTGCACCACTATTTGATGCTTTCAAGAGCTCTTTCAGCCCGATATTTAGTTCATCTTTATGTCGAACTGAGTTGGGATTTGGGGTCCAGAAGGGAAATAAATTTTGTTGGGATTTTCTGGTGCTACTTCTACACAATCTCTACCTCTTTATCTCGTAATTCACCAGTCACACTCGCAACCGTGATGCGTATCAACCGTAGAATCTTCTGTTCCGCTGCTTTGTCTTGAAAGATATCCTGAAAAGGAACCTGAGAACGTCTACGACTATTTAGAAATCACATGGTACAACTAAGTTTATAAAAAAAAAGCTTTGCCTTTTAAATTGTGCCCAAACCATTACAAAAGTGATAGGGTGTGTGGGAAATACAAAAATAAAATCATGCACGGCAAGGTGTATGTTGGCCGAGAACTGCCAAAATCCGAAAAAAAAAATCCGTATTTCGAAGGAAGAATTGTTTTACTTGTTTTTATTTTTCCTTTTGATTTGTATATTTTGTTTTATTTTGCCAATTTATTTATTTGTCTAATTTTAAATTAAATAAAAGACAAAGTAAAATCAATTGAAATCCAAATAAAAATGAAATAAAGCCAAGGTAAAATAAAATGTTGTTTTTATGACCTAACCGAAAGCTATCAGTGCCAGCATGCATTGCGTAAATTACTGTCACATGCTCGAGCATAAATCATGGCCGATGCGGCATGGTAAAAAGCTTAAAAGGAAAATTAGAGCAAAGCATACAAAGACTACATAGGAGGACCCGCCTAAGAACCATTGACGGTGTGTCAGCAGAGGTGGCTGGAATGATACAAAAGTACACAAGAATAAGTCCAAGGGAGTTTGTTCCTTCGGCGAAAGTGAGGAAATGACTATTGGAAACGCTAAAAGCGCCTGCCGGAGACATTTCCTTCCAAAAATTGGAAAGACTCTTGTCTGTAATTTATACCTATCCCAAATACTGGATGTAAAGGTTGCATAGCATACCGATTTTATACCGATTTTCGTCCTCCGCACTTAAATGCAGATCGAGTCCAAGTAAACTGCTGCATTCAAAACAACAATTACCTGTGAGCACAAAAAGTACATATTTTCTTCTAAGTTTATCTATTTCTGACATGATCAAACTTGGCAAAATTAACACTGATACCGCAACTACGATTGTAAGAATTTTTTACATTCGATATGGAAGTTTTGGGAAGGAGCGGGAAGGAGCACGGGCTCCTTTCTTTCCTTTTCCAGGCTGATATATTTTTTGGAGACCAGCCTCATCGTCAATGTTGCTTGCCAAACACCCTTGCAGAAAGACCCTTATCCGTAACCATAGCGACCAAACATTGAAACATGGCGACCAAAACAAACTTTTGAATTTTGCGGGCCGTACAGCAGAGTACGGACCGCTAAGTTGACCAATCACAGCGTGCGCACTAACTGAGAGATATAATAAAGATTTTAAACACAGATGTGCGCACACATTATATTACTTTTACCTTTTTATTACAATAATTTCTCAGTGCGAAAGTTCATACAAACTTTCACATTATAATTAATTATTATTACCGTTGGGTTTCCCACATGAAAGGGGTTTTGTTTACAATATTTGTCCCATAAGCATAAGTGTTCTAGTAACTGATTGAGTACAAGAGAATCCAGTTTGAATATTGAAAAAGCATCAATCGATAGCTGTTCCAAGGCCTTCCAACGAATTTAAGCTCTACGAATTAAATAGTTGGAAACTTTTGCAAAGAATGTATGGGTTAGACGACATGATTGATCATCGCAGTTATGGACACAACTTAAACAGTTGCGAAAATAAAGCTTGGAGAAAAATTCAGGCCATGAACTCTACGATACTTGTGCAGTGCTCTACCAACTGAGCTATTAAGCCATCTGGGAGCCGATCCCATTGTGAGTTCGCAAGATACCCGTAGAAGGAGAAGAATACAAATGAATATATAAAAGATCATATATTTGAACTGCAAAAAAAGATATGAAGACATGATTGATAGCTCAGTTGGCAGGGCAATGCACCGATATCGCAGAGGTCATGGTTTGAATCCCGTTATTTCAGGTCTGAATTTCTTTCAAGCTTTAATTTCACAACTGCTTAAGCTGTGTGCATAACTGCCAAGTCTACAATTAATTTGTTAACGACACAACAATATTGACGCGGCTCACAGAAAAACCGATTTTAATCTTTTTTGCTTGTTAAAATGTAAAACGTTTGCAAAGGTTAACATCTGAAAAGGAGGGTATAAAATATTTACAAGGAAACATCGTACGTGTTTGACTTACGTACATAGTCTATCATGCTAAGTGTATATATTTGACAGTAAAAGCCAATCCCAGAAGTTCAAAGAATCTAGACGGAGAAGTTAGCATTTAGTAAACACTTGGTTAGGTTACTTCACTTAAAATATTGTTTAGCTTTGAACTAATTACTTTGAGACCTGGACTCTTTCTTTCAGCTACTTGCCTTATGAACCACTGACAATGTACAACAAGCATTATTTTAACTTCTCTTTACCTTTTGCAGAACCAGAAGCTCATAGTCTTACCGAAAGATTAATTATATAACGGGCAGACCTCCACCTGAAGAAACAGAGTGTCGTCTACAATGTAGCGCCTCGAATAAAGATCTTCGTGAGATAAAAACCTGGAAAAACCGGACCCGACATTTTGTTCAGTCGTGGGCCTATCTAATCTCTTAGAGTGATTGGCTGGATTTAAACTTCTAGTAACATTTTCTCGTTCAAATGGATCTTCTTGTTGATCGATCAATGTCACTTTTACTTTCTTTTTGAAAGGCCAGGGTAATATAGAATCATATTCACCTTTCATTACAACAATGAACACCGACAGGTGAGTATCCATGCCAGACCCCGTTCCATAAGGATACATTTTTACTTTTAGCTTGTAGCCATAGCTTTCTGTTCTATCGGTGTAGAAAGGAGGACTTTCTTTACTGACAATCTTTTTAGCTATCGCTTTTCTCAAAATTTCACGAAAGTTTCCAATCTTCCAAATAAATATCCGTGTCTCAAGTTTCTCCTGGGTGCCTCTTAACTTAACCTCGGTGTCATTTAACTTATCCGACATTTCTTCTATTTTAACACAAGCTAAGTCAAGATGGGGTTTCATTTCAGACTGAAGATGGGATTCCACTTCTCGTCTTTGAACCTGAAAGAAAAAATGGAACTATTAGCAGAAACATAGGAAGGAACTCATCGTTCAAGGTAGCTAGTACAAAATATATCACACACTAAAAGATAGAAAGTTTTTTATTCTTTGTTTCAAATGTGCTGGAACGGCCGCGTCCACACTACGCCGCAGGAATTTGAAAACGGAGTTTTCACTGTGAAAACGTATCAAAAGTTCTCTGCCCTCTATACGCCAGAGGAATTTGAAAATGCAACAATTACCGATCATTTTGGATTTGTGTCAGAGAGGAAAAATCGATCAGGTAAATCACGTGGTTATCGCTTGGGGCCATCGTTTTCCGCGAAAAGCGTACCGTGGAAATAGAACTGCGTCATCAAATTCCGCCCGCGTAGTGTGGGTGGGGCCTGGAACATCGAGAGTAACCAGAACTGTATCATCCGGGATATATGGTACTCGTTTAAGGATAGGGCCAGGGATAAACTAAGAGAAATTGTTGAGTAAACACTGTTTCTGGTGAAGTTTCCAGGGAGGTAAATTAGCGGGAGGTAAAAAAATGTTTTTGATTTGAGGCAAAGACATTGTTCTTTCTTCTGTTACGTTTTCGAGCTCTGAAATTTGGTTCCGGCACAAATTTTTCCTTCGCGGTTAAACTGGAAAACATTTGCCCCCGCACCAGTACTTCTGCAACAACATTTCTTACAGTCCATGGGCCAGGGCAGATCCACGGTACTACTCAGGTGGAGAAAATGATATCTAATGAAAGGTTGTATGATTCACTTGATAGCAATCGTGAAAGAGTAGCTTCCAGTACTTTTTGTGCATTTTTTTTTCCCAAAAATATTATTGACATGGAAGAGAGGCTGCATTAAAATAATTATTTTAAATGCGTTTGTGATTTATAATATCAATTAATCACTACATTATATAGTTTACAGCTTTTTTAAACATTTTTCGCTAAATGCTAAAATTTTAACAAGACCATGCAGCTCAAACTCGAAAAGCATCATGGGTAAGTTCCAAGCTGCATAGTGATGAGTTCAAAGTTCTTGTCAAATTTTCGCATTTATGAAGCTTCTTATTAAGAGACAGATAAACGGGCAACACTTGTAAGTATCAGCAATCAAACAATTAAACTTTTATTTCAAAAGAACTAGGCGGGCTCGTGTATTAATCCTTTAAACCCTAATAGTGCCAAATGGCACTGCAAGACCAACTGCTTTTCAAAAACTTGCAATTTTCTTAATCACGCGAAATTTGCCTTATCTATCAGTTTTGAGCATTGACTAGAAAGTTCTTTCAATTGAGATACCCAATAAATACAAAAAAGTCAGCGATTTTTGCAAAATATTAGCATTTGAATTTCGACAACAACAAAAATCGCTAGTTTCGACATCACAGAAAAACAAAAAAAGTCACATTTCTTCCTTCAGTTTCTTTTTTTACTGAAATCCTCGTTACAAGCGCAAAAGTCAACGTACATTCCTAGCAAACTTCAGTCCTAGTCCTAGCTTATCAGCGTATTTTTTTGCTCTTATTCGGGTCGAGCTACAGCCTCTCGTTTAGTGCGTACTGACCTTGCCTCGATTTTCAACATCAACACCATGTCGGGAAATAGCCAGTTTTTGACAGCGTTCGTTCCTTTCCCCACATATTTCATAAGTCCACAGCCACTCCGAACCACCACCGAAATTTCGCGCTTGTAGCGTTCTTCAGTGGTCGCAACTTCCAAAATATGCCGTGGTAGGTCGAGAAATTCATCCAGGGCTACTTCGTCTCTTGGCAGTCATTTTTACAGTTCAACGACCAACAGGCCAAATTCGCTAACGAAGTACAACACCTAACTCGCTTCATTGAGAAAGTGGACTCTGAACTACCTTGAAGCTGCTCATCAGGCAGCTACTAGAGATGAAAAATGCCTGCGAACTTGCCAAAAATCTTAGAAACACCACATTTCAGTCGTTATCGCAAGTCAACAAAGCAAAATGGGAACGTCACAATGACGTTTCCTGTAAACTTGAGCCTTGGGTGTTTTACAATAGCAGCACTATTGATGGTAACGTTAAATATGGAGTGTGTATCCAGAAAATCGCTTCAAAAATGCAAAAGCCCTTGGGAGTGAGAGGGTTAAAACTTGAATTATTCACTGCTCATTAGATGAAAGTTTTCTTGTCAGCCCTATATTTTGAAAAATTTCGATGCTTTGAAATTTTCATTGAAGGCGGCTACAATTAAAAATCATAGACCATTGCTTTATTTGGCAGAGAATGCCAAGGAAGGAAAAACTCCCCAAGTCAATTATCAAGTCAGGAGAAGAGAAACTTAGATACAAGAGCGTTTCTCAATGCAGCACATGCAACAGCGGCATGACACTGAGCTGTAGCTAACGCGCAACGGAAGATGTCGATATAAATAATATTTGTTCTCTATTTGGCTTCGAAAGGCTTCATCTCATGTTCTATGCTTGTCAAACTTAGTCAACAGACTCGAACAAGACACGTGAATGTGTTAAAAATTATTCCAATTTTGGGTTCAGAACTGAGCAGATCTCTTCACGGTCTCCACGCCTTCACTGACTCCGACAGTGGCAGCGTTTTTTTTAAATGGGCTGGGTAACAGTTTTAAAGCTTGTTAGACGAAGTGAGTCAAGTCTCTATTTCAAGAAACGGCGTGGGCACGGAGTGAAACCTCACAGTTAAGATATTTGTTAAGCTCCGAGAGTTCACCTGCAGGATGTACAATTATACCTCAAATGCGTGTGATGTCAACGAACTACGATATTGGTATAGGGAGTATATGTCTTCATTGATTTATTGATTGATTGTCTCATGTTGTGAACTTGTCTTGAGCTTTTTGATTATCCCATGATTATGGAGTCTGTAACGCTGGGTTAGTATGGGTTGGTATACCGATATACCGATATGTGCCGCACTCGCGACTGCAACTATCTTGCTGAGGAGAGGAGATCCTTGATGACGAGGAGGATGAGGAAAATTAAGGCATTTTAAATATCAGTAGAAGGAATCCGTTAAGCTAGAGGATATGGCTGAGAAAATTATGAAATCATTACTTCATCTCGTGAATTATGCTCCCCTTATAAGGCAGTATTTCTCACTGTCTATTTCTTATCAATGTTTGTGCTTCTTCAGCATAAGGGAGCTTTTCAAGTGTTTTTTTTAATTATATAGTAAGTGCTTTGTATCAAAAGGTACAATTCCTTAAACTTTCAAACATTTTTGCCTCATTTTGCTTTCAAATAATCCATTCACACTCATCCGCAGATCAAAGCTTCTGTTTCAGCTAAAAATATTGGTGTAATTTTCGATTCTTATATGAATTTTGAGTGTCAAGTGTTTAGTGTATGTAAAGCATCGTTCTTTCACATTCGTAATGTATCTCGAATTAGAAAGTATTTAAGCGTGGAGAGTACCAAGATTTTAGTTCATGCGTTCGTCACGTGTAGGTTGGATAATGGGAA
>OMLO01003220.1_pt1 | contig 13440 bp, 6 predicted proteins | sample 1674811 | NCBI WGS metagenome assembly OMLO01 (sample SAMN06265003, study PRJEB25207) | coral metagenome | isolation source: Coral host | place: Mexico:La Bocana,Puerto Morelos, Mexico | collected 2008-11-13
ATAGATAGATAGATAGATAGATAGATAGATAGATAGATAGATAGATAGATAGATAGATAGATAGATAGATAGATAGAAAACCCAATTTTTAACTAATTAAGTAATTACTATGCCATATCATTAAGAGTAGCCCGAGTAAACGCCTGTCAGGCGGGCGTCTAGTTTGTCCTAGCAGACAGGTCATTTTGATAACCATTGTGTCTAGATACCCGGCAGTCGGGAAGTGTTTTCAAAACACTACATGCCCGGCAGTTGGAAATTATTAAAGAATTTCCACAGAATAACTCATTCAATTCTTCTTACAAGTGAATATTTGAAAGATCATATCATGTCTTGATATCAATTCTCCTTAGAATAGTAACTATTTGTTTAGAAATATCACTGAAGCTATTTCCAGTGAATTTGCATAAATAAAATGCATAAATAAAAAATTACCTACCTACCTACCTAATTGGATAATACATGTAACATTTTTGGCCTCGACTCACGGACACTCGCTACAGACGTGGTGTAGCTGAATTCGATGTTTCATTTTTAAACTATTAATACATTCTCAGTTTCTATCACGGCATAAAATGGTTGGAGCCAGAGAGATTCTGGAGACTTGTTTGAAATATTTATCCTGAATCTCGTTGGCACTGTCAAACCAAGCGAAAGGATTAAACGTCGATATTGATGTTTCCTCCCGGAGGCAAAAAATTGATTCAGTCTTCTTTGTCTCGCTCTACGGTGGTAACCTTTATAATTTTTTATCGCCAGTCGAAAAAAGTCGACAAAAAATTCAAAATCCTATCACCAAATAAGTAGTTATGTTAACAATTTAACTGCGCGACTCCAACGTATCGGCGGAAAACAAGAAGAAGAATTATTGAGTGCAATTTAGACTGAATATCCGCGAATGCTATCGAATTCGCTTTAGACTACGATTTAGAAAAACAACACTAGCTCTACTTTAAGTTCTAAAAAACACCAAGGGAACTGCACTTACAACAGAATAACAAAAGAATACAATTACAGAAGATCCGAGAAAAAGAGATGATCTCACCTCTTAGAGCGAGAGAAAGAGTAGCACATACAAATATTAGCCAGCCGCCCGCCATAATGAAGAAGTGTATATAACAGCTAATTAACATTGCACAGCAGTTGTAGTCCTTATGGTATGGGAGGGGAGGTTGAAATGCAATGAAGGCAAGGTAACTGATTTTCTTCTACTTAAGATCCCTCCCCAAAGGCAACAATATCGGAAAGTTTGGAAGATTTCCAGCTTTTCAAAGAATTCATTCAGACATCAGTTTTCTATTCCGAGAAACTGAGTAGCACTGACTCACTGTTTCCAGGAAAGTGCATGCGTTCTTACATTCACAAGCCTCACTAATCCATATCTTCAATTGGAAATTTATGATTGGATTTTCAGCGTTTTACAATCAATAGCACTCTGGTTAGCCTGTACTCGGTTAACTATCGATACCCGATTAAAATTAAACATTGAAATGAATAGTTCGGTTTAATTAATTTATTGACGGAACATAAGCGATCAACAATCGGCAACCACGTAAAGGATGAACGCGGAAAGGATCCGGAGACCATTGGAAGTAATTTCAGGATTCTGGAAAAATGTCAGAGTAAGCCGCGGATAGATAGATAGATATAGTTAGATAACTTTATTTCATCTCGCTGATTAGGCCTCTAGCAAGGTTATGCTAATTTACCGAGAAAAATAACTTTAAATGAAAGAAAATTGAAATTCAAAAATTACAAGATATAAATATATAATAGCTAAGCCTAGTTTACATATGTACATTTACAATAGATCTAACTGCAATCTTAAAATCTCTAAATGTCTTCATACGACGTAGTGCATCCGGAAGTGAATTCCAAGCTTTTGAAGCAGTGTAGGCCACGGACTTAGTCCCATAATGGGTGGTCTGTTACTTTAGGGATGACAAGCTTCTTGGTGCCCCTTAGATTCTTAATGTTCTCACGAATAGTAACAAGACAAGACAATATAGCTGTAAAATGCAAAAAGGCACTCCTTTCATATTGTGCACAGTATTGTATTTTTACTTTTTAAATATTAAAAAAAGGTACAATACAAAACAGAGAGTTTCTATCATTTTAATTTCGGTTAGATGTAATTTTAGCAGATTGCGAAAATAAATTACACATCGGTAACGCTGCAACGCTTTAAAAGTGTGGCCAACTTTTGCAGCGGAATCAAGCTTTCCGTTATTAAAAACAGTACTTTAAAGTATAAAGTGCTATTCCTGTTTCAAAATAGGATGACCCACCCTTACGCGTCGCTGAAAATTGAACAAACCACCCCTTTCTAAGGGCTCAAAAACTGATGACCCACCCCTCCTCTGTTTGGGCCTACCCCCCCCCCCCGCCCTTCCCCGATACTTCTTGACCAGTCCCTAATAAGTAATACTATTAAAATATAAACTTAAAAAAATCATTGCTTTAGATGGAATTGTTTATATCAGGACTGTCCAATCGGAGTAGACCCTGTACTTAGGACTAGAGTTTTGTTATTGGTGGTTACTGCATGCAATTTGATTGGTTGAGGCAAAATTAAAACGTGCATATATTGCCTCTGCCGCGAAAAGACATTAAGTTCCAACAGAATCTACAGCGGAACCAAATCGAACGTCGTCGGCTTGCTGATTCTTCGTTGTTTTAAAGAGAGGGTATAATAAGCTCGAATAGCCATAGGTATCACATTACGATTCTCATTCCATGATTGGTCTAAAATTTTAATTTTTTTCGTGTAAAACATTTGATGAGGTAAGACTCAAGCAAACGCCAGACTTCGAATAGACGACAGGACAGAAAAAGGCAAGAGTATTTATTTGAAACCTTTACCTCGGTGAACCTTGGCAACTACTTGAAGCCGACGTTTATTTGTCGGGGACCCCGCATCTTGTTCGACCTCTCTTCTTACTCCTTTAAATTCGATAACCCTTTCCCACTTATGCTTAATGTTTTTACTTATTTTGAATTAAATCAGAAAATTCGGAACCCTAAACTGAATTAAAAACTAATGCTTTTACGCGGAGATAAAAGAACCGAATTATAAATGAAACAAATTATATTTATTCAATTTTTAAATGTTTCGTAAACCTTGCCCCAAGTGGGTGCAAATTTCAGCCCGAACTGACAACGATGCAACTGATCACGTGACTGTAATGACGTCAGAAAGAACTTTAAAGCAACAAGGGCATGTGTAAAATCACACAAATTACAAAATTTTGCTGTGTAAGATCATCATAAGTATCGATGCAAGCAGTAACACCAAGAAGAGATCTTTACATAAATCTATTAGTAATAAAGTAAGCATTATCTCACTTTGAAATGTACTAGCGATGTGGCCAGTGCACAGCGTACTAGAGTTCTATAAAAAGAAAAGAAATGAAAATTCTATTTGAAAAAAAATGCTAAAATGTTGGACTCCATCGCAGCGTCAATTTAATTTATTAATCCAAATATACACGATTCATATTAACATCGCGAACTTATTATATTTAAAATTCATTAGCTCTAATCTTAAATTGACACTATAACTAAGTTGAAGCTAAATTGACACTAGTCCGTACTTGACTACGCTTTTATTCGCGTTTAACTGGTTGAGACTCACACCTACTAAGTGCAAGGTGTAAACGCTTACTTTAACTGTCATGTTTTATTTACAAAGAAACTTAAAAAAATTTCATTTTACTGAAAAGAAATTATGCTGGGACACCCACGTCAGCGTGATAACATTTACCACGCAAAGTGTAAAGTTGGAAAACAACCTCTCGTTCATTGTCTTATTTTATGTTCTTTTTGTTCTTTTTGCGTTGCTGTGCCAACGGAAAGTTATACGCTAAGTTGTAAAACAATCTACGTGTTCACTGATTTGTGTTATTATACCGTTATATTCCTTTCTTTTGTATCCGAGTTAATCTGCAGGAAGAGAGAGCCCTAATTTGTTATATGGCACCAGTTAATGACTTTGCTAATGGCTTTTAACCGCTGAATAGAACAACCATTAATTGAACCACAGGAAAAAAAAACAAAAAAGAATTGATAAAACTGACTGCACCCGATGTAAAAATAGAAGCAAATTATAAATGGGCGACTTTCATTTGGGAAAATCGTCCGCTTCAAATTTCAAGTTGGTAATACTTCTTTTAAAATAGTAATGATTCACCGCAAGTTAACATTGTGTGTCAAACTAAAGTAGAAGTATTTTTTTAGCACGGCATCTCAGTAATAACTTACGTGAGAAGTTCGAATGTCAACCTAATGGGGTGCAAAACCTCAAAGCACAAAAGGCTATCAAGCGTAGCAGTTGGAAGTCGCAAAAAAAGTTTCCGTAATCAGCGTGGTGTCCCGAACTGGTACCTTGCATCGTAAATAAGAGGCTACTTAAGCTCGCGGATTTGCGTAGATTGAGTCAAGACATTGACGTTGAGCCAAGACGCTGAGAAACTCTCTTCTCTAATCAAGAGCAAGATTGATTGTGTTTGAGTCCTCTCCATTAGATTTGAACTGAGCTGAAGTCATCAGTCTGCGCTAAGAAGCAGAGTTAAGAGCATATCAGCTTGCGTACTTACCCTGTTCAGCGGAAGAGGAGGCTTATTCGTCTCGACTGGTTGAATAATTTTGGAGGCGCCAATACTTCTCGACAAGAGGATGAATTCTACTGGTAATCAAACTGACAGTGGATTTGTGTTACCCTACTTCAAGGAGCCACAGTGGTTAGAAATCTTGAGATTAATTTTTCAAGTTTTCATCGCGTTCGTTGGCCTGGCAGGCAACGCAATGGTTTGCCTCGTCATCACTTTCCAGCCTCAAATGCACACTGTGATCAACTACTTCATCAGAAACCTCGCCATCGCAGATCTGGGTATCCTTATCTTGTCCTTCCCATTAGCCGTGATCAAGGAACAAAATCCGTACCACTGGCCCCTGGGGGAATGTGTCTGCCGGTACGTGTTCCCCCTGACCGATATATTTCACGGTGTATCAGTATGGTCAATCACCCTGATTGCCATCGATCGATACAGAGCTATAGTCCGGGGCGTCGTTCCCAGGCGCAACACAGCCGCCTTTAGATCGGCCCGTTGGATGGTAGCCAGTGTTTGGATCCTATCGTTTTTAATAATTTCTCTTCCTCTGTATTTTGTCATGGAATTCATCGATTACAGTGCCTATCAGCCCTCCACTGACATGGTCGATTGTACTCCAAACTGGCCGAACATCGAAGGAGCGGACGAGATGCGACAGATTTACCTGATCGGCGTTGCCATTTTCTGGTATGTTGTACCACTTGTTATCATCGGTGGAACATTCTGCAGCATTTCAAGGAAGCTCCGTGCCAGCAGCAAATTCAACAAGTCAATACGAGAGGAGTACAACGACTCCGAGGAGCTGCAAAGCCCCCGAAAAAGGCTCCGCGAACGACAAAATAGCAAAGCCAAAAAGCTTTTAACCCCGGTCGTTGTGGTTTTTGCCGTTACCATGTTGCCTTACAATGTGTTTCGCTTTGTTGTTTTGTATTGGAATGAAATTGCTGAGCATAAATACCTCTGGGTTTATTACAATGTGTGTGTAACTTTCGTCATTGCGAACTCATCAGCAAACTTTTTCATTTACTCCCTGGTAAGCGACGAGTTTCGCCAAAGTTTCAAGCGCCTTTTTTGCCGTAACTCAAGCTGTCCTGCGCAAAATACAACAGATAGAACAATACGGAGCCCGTTAAGTCGCACTCCATTGAATTTAAGTCCGTTAAACCTAAGCCCTTTAAATACCGGAAGACATGAATAGAACAACGAACATTAAAATAAAAGTCAAGAGGAAATCTGTTTAGGACAGGCTGGGATATTGTTTCAAAAACAAAACTCGGAAACTTTGTTTTTCTTTCTTTTTCGAATTTCGTTCATGCCAAAATGGGATTCAGAGAAGTTTTAAATGATTTTCAAAGATGTAAATAATTTTTTTTTTGTTTGCTTTGTTGAAGCTTCCATGCGCTATTTGAGTTTCGCCCAACTTAATAAATTGTTTTGCAGGGATTTTGTATACACAAATAGATATAAGTATTGGTAATATTGTAAGTCTCCTTGTTTAAGGTAATTATGTAAAGTGGCCAAAAAATTGATTAAAAACTAAAACTGGTTTTCATTATTATGCTATGACGGCATCAAAAGTTAATGTCCTCTACAGCTGCGTGTTGCTCAATGAAAATTTCATTTTCATATTGAGTGAATAAAGGAAACAGTATTCAAACTTCTTTTGCGACAATACAGAAGGGAAAAGAATTTATGACTGTGAAAAACGCATCTTGCTTCCGGATCCAGTTGTCAATGAGCGTTCACGACTAAATAGGTACATGTGATACAGTATTTACTTTATGATTCATTATGTATGTAGGTCAAGTAACCAGATATCTTAATAAAATTTTGAACAACGTAATAACGGCTGTTGGAATGTTTACTTGCTCAACAAAACATTTTCTTCCTGACTGCTTTATCGTCACACGACACACGCACTTAAAGGAACATCGCCAACCTCCCAGATGCCACGCACCTCTTAGTAACCCCTTTTTCTATTTGTTCGTATTGCACTGGAGTATGTTTGTAGTTATGTATGATTCGTATAAACTGTAAGGTAACGGGAAGTAAGGTAAAGTGACTTTATTTTGGGTCGCAAACATGGGGAGTGGTTGCCCAATCTCCGAGGCCAGGGGCTCATGACACGCGACTATTTCTGATAATTACATTACTACCTACAATTACTATATTAAGCTGAGATAATTTAAAATATTAGTGAGAGCTACTAGTCTTAATTCTGAAAATTTGAGTTAGAAAATACAATTCATACACGGGTACCCTGCAAACTCCATACCATCCAAACGAGAACGAAATTGTGTCAAAGTGGTCGAGGATTTTGTGATAGCTGGTAACTGGTTCCACATGTGGGCAATCTTATACAGAAAGGAGTTATGCATGACAAGGGTGTTATATGTACAACATTAAATAAAAAAAATGTACAACATTTAAGCCACTACCTTGTAAATAGAAGAAGTATTGTGTAGAAGTATTTTCGGCGTGCCTGCAGGTATAATGAATCCTTAGGGGCTAATATACTATTTAAGATTTTGTTAGTTATTCAAGAGACACTCGAAGGCATCTCTTTCAACTTTGCTTTGGATTTTTTTTGTCTGTTCACTGCTTTATTTTTTGTATGATGGTGTATCGCTAGCTGTATTCTGCATCAATAAACGAGATGCCTTCTCCTGATGCTGTGCTGCTTGTGTTTATAAAAAGGTCAAAATATTTTATAATCATTTCTGGCAACAAAAGTATAAAATAAATGATAACGGCTTTAGTGACTTGGTAAAGGCTGAAGTTTCGGGTTTCGCAGCAAAAATTTGCCACTTTGCAAAATAAACAGTTCCACTTCGCTTAAAGGAGTTATTAACGAAAGGCGCAGGTAAGTTAGTTTAAGGTTAGCCTGAATTTTTTGTCGTTTGCAACCCGTCATCAGTGTTAATCTTCTCCATGCTTTGCCATCCTTGTTCTTTTATGCATGGTTTATCCTTCAGTTTAAAGGTATTTCTTTACTTGGCCAAAATAACTCAAGATACCATGACTAGCTTCTCTAACAGCTGTGATGTTGTCGAAACGTCCAATTGGTTATAAGATTGCTCTTGTACAAGTATTGTTTGCGCGAATTGAGTTGTCATTCTGCCAAACGCGCGTGAGTTTCTTGTACATCTGGTTATCAAGCGAACGACCACGCATGGTGAGTGAATCAGTTAATAAGCTCTTTCCATTCCACGAGCTAATTAATGTTGCGCGCTTTTGGCCGCCCTGTTGCGCCGTGTTAAGACATGCTGGTTTTATTGTTGCCTCAAATTTGACCGTCTTCAAACTTGACCCAACACAGTGTCGCAACACGTCCCAACAGGGTGGCCAAACGCACGCAACATGTTGCGCTCAACAATGTTGCGATATGTTTCATTCACATGTTGCGATCTGGGGCTATACCCGCGTGTTGATTTGGAAGATCATCGGAGCGGTGTTATCTTTTTGAGAAATTTTTCATTAAAATTAAAGTTATAGTAATTGAAAAAAGTAAACAATAAAAATATTAATGGTGTTAGTTGAAAGGTAGCGCTTTGCATTCGTGGGAGAATCTCGGCTATGATTTCAATTCACTATGCAAAACCTTATTTGCATCAAGGTTATCGGTAAGTATAGCTCATAGTCTCAGAGAGAAGATCAACTTTGCATTAAAGAGGAGTCGTTCATTAAATTTCGCATATTAACAACTTAACAAAATTCGAGAGGAGATAGTGTTACTTCTATTACCACACACTCCGACTCTATAGACCGAGGCTTCTTATATTGTACTTTATTTCTTATTTATTACGAGCAAATGTTTTACAAGCAACTTGAGCATGGTTTCCTTCTATTTTCGTCAATATACATCGACATTGAGTGTAACAGGTGTTGTCAGTTCTCGAAGTACTGCCCTTCAACAATTGAATTCATAGCTAGCTCAGATCTAACAAGCGTTTTATTTAGGGACAACGCGTCGCCCAAGGTTCAGTTTTATTATAAAACTATTTATTATAAAACTTGAGTAGAATAAGAACCATAACATGTATGTGGACAGGGTGAGTGGAACCCGGTTCGTCCGTGCTGGTGAGTTTACTTGCCGTTACTCTATCTGGGTGCAGGGTGCCGAAATTCCTAATTTTTTAACTATACGTTCCGCAAGCATAAATATATCTATTATAGCATTGTCCACAACATCATGCAAGAAAGAAATTCACAAGAAAACCTGGCATTGGTTAGAAATAAACAATTTCGTAAGAGAGTTGCTGACCATCATTCTTGGCAAAATCTATTGCTTCATATTTAGTGACCTCCCAGAATGACGTGTACTTCAAGACTTGACGATTAGTTCATTGTGCGAAAAGTATACTTTAAAAGCTGCACGGTTACCTGGTGCAGAAAACAACTCGCAAAGCAGAATCGACCTGGAGACACGCGGCCTTTAAATTCTTTAAGAGCTTCCAGCTGTTAATTGCGACAACAGTCCGTAACTATGCACTTAAGGGCATACCACATGCTGTACAGCTCCCATAACAAACTTGGATATATTTTAATTTGTTCAAACAAGCATCTGATGAGCATATTTAGGGGAGGAGGGGACAGGAGGAGGCTGACTAATGATTAACTTATTTCTTTTGAAGAGCGTCATGTTGTCCATCATTCTTTGCAAGCGCGAGGAGGCGAGTAATTACTGATAGTAGCTCTGCGAATGAAAAATTTCACATACACATAAGGATACTGTAGGGTGAATCTCTCTCAGTTGTGTGTTCATCAAAACCGGGAGTTCTAACATTGCTGGATCGAAATTTTCTGAGAATACCGTCACAACATGAATAGTAAAACAAGCTTCACACTGGGAAGATGAGAAGCTAAGAATCAGGAGAAGTGATATTATCTTTTGAACTATTCTTCTCTAACTCATTAATAAGCCATCAAGTAAGAAAAAAGAAGAGATTTTACTTCTCCGTTTACTCCTTAGTTTTTGTTCCGATTGAGAAGATATATCAAACACTCGAGACAGTGTTTCATGGGCTATCCAAAACACCTCGAATCTCGTCAAAAATATTCCGTGGTGTTTTCAACTTTCTTCTCGGTGTTTGAGCCGTGATCCCGATGAAACACTGTTTTTCGCATTTGATACGTTTTGGGAGAAGAATGGTCGGAGAACTATTTTGCTTCTTTCAAGGCGGTTTTGGGGCAGAGGGGTACTTACCATTAAATTTTTAAGGCATGAATTGCGGCGAAAAGTGGTATTTTGCCAGAGAGCCTTCTTTCGGCAATACAAGCCAACGCAATCCTCGCAGCGGAATAGCAAGGTATCCTGATTTTCAGACGATCCAGGCCACTCGCGACCACACATTCCCAGGGGAGAGAGGGCGTGGCTGCGAGCGACCTGGACCCCCACGCCTGGACCGTCAGAATGGCTACAGATCCTGTGAACATTTGCCGCAACCTAATTTTAAACTGGGGTGGAAGGTTTGTTATTGCAAAAAACATACTACTGTTGTGAAATAGCAGCACGTGGTCGCACGGTTATGTATTGCCTCGGGGTTTTAGTTTGAAAAGTCACCTTTCACCAACCGTGAAATTGTTTGTATGCTGTTTGTACGAATACTAAAGCATAAAAGTGCACGGCTTGTTCTCATTGATACACATTGAAACATGCACAGCATCGTGGAAGACATAAGATATAGTGCAAGTTTAAATGACAATTTTTAATTATTTTCACTTTGCGTTTTTTTTACTTATTTCACTATTAAATTATCGTTATAATTAAATTATGAGAAAATAGCGAAAATATTAATTGTATGTGAGAACATAGAAAAGGGCACCCTTATTCCATATGGGCAATTTCAAATTGTCAGTTATTTCTAGACACAAAAATCTGTGACGTGATAAACAATATAACTTCCAGATCGTCTCATTGAATTCTATAAAACTGAACTAACGTGACGATCAGTTTTCGGTATGTAACATAGCTTACTTTGGCTTGGGTTAATGCCAACCCTAATAGTATCACACGTTCTTGAATGCTACTTTAATGCTACTTTGCTCTTGACTTCAGTTATAATTCAGCTCTATGTATGTGTTGGTTCTCTCTATTTTTCACTGTTTTCCACTTCTGAATTTTAACTCCCAGTAGCTCTGATTTTTTTACACCATCAGTGCATGCAGGAAAGTACTAACATCTGGCTCATTATTTTCGCTAGCTCTATTGAAAATATCCTCCTTGTACTTAAGATTGATCAGAGCGCCATCGAACTGATCCTCGAGGGCCCATAGGCTTAGAGCGCAGGGGGGACACAAATTCTGGGTTCCTGCAGAAAGAGTCCAAACAAAAGGAAATCAGGTGTAAAAGTAATAATGGGCAGTCACAGAAACGACTGTAATCCTACAGGTCAACCTTAATTCATTCAAACATGCCAGCGTACCTTTTTGTTATCTGGAAGGAGTTTACAACCGAATTCCAGAGCAGAGCTGATTATTTGTATTACTTTGCGTTTAAGATTATTTTAAAACATTGCATATATATATCTATTCGTCGCTTTGCTATCGTTTTAAGTCTGCTACATCCATTAGAAGTATTTCATAACTAGTTGGCAATGGAAACGTATCCTTTTTTCCCCTTTTGCACATTTTATTTGCTGCCAGGTCTTTCTCCAAGCTTTCTAACTTTTGCAACACTGAATCAATATCAGTACTGTTTTCTGGTAGAAAATAATACCGCTGAAGTTGAGCTTTGGGAATGAATTTATTTTGACTGCGAACCGGGAGCTTTTTTCTCTGCTTATCTTGTTATCAAGATCTGAAAGGAAGTGTGTTGCCGTTTAATACTTCTAATACTTCTAATCTTCTAATCGGACCACTTGACGGTTAATTTCCTTACCTCGATGTTGTGTCATTGGTAGGATCGTCACGTGAGGAAGTTTCTTGTTCCTCATTGGTGGATCCTTGTTGGCATGCTAATCCCAGTATGAGTGCTGTCAAAGTCAGGGCAAGTTCGGACGAGTGGGACTGGGTAACTCGACCGAATCCATTCAACGCACTGGGACTATAACTCAAAAGGGCTGGAAGAAAAGAAGAACGAAATTTTTCTGGCGTATTTTCGTTGACAGGAAGAGGCAGAAGACAAATATTTAGAAAACGTAACTATTAATGATGCAGTCGTGATAAAGTCAAGCTATGGATTCCATGTTGTAAGGGATTTGCCAAATGTCAAATCCTGAGACATGTTTAAAATTATTAATTTGGAAGCTGGTTCGAGACTTCAAATCGCTTTCGCTGGGTCACCGTAGTCCAGGCTTACTTAATATGAGCTTCACGATATCGTGAATGGAAGATAGACGTCTTCTTCAAACACTCAATTTTCAACTGGATTCAACGACTTAGGTTTTTATCTTAGATCACTCCAAGGCGGGGAAGAGTGGGAGCACGGCTGCAAGAAAGGGAAAATTAGGAAAAGGACAAGAGAAGAGAGAAAGAAAAAAAACGAGAAATATGGTGGGAGGTCAGGTATGTTGCCAGTTTTTAGTGTACACGGAGGAGGGTTAAGGAATACCAACCTGGCCTATTGAACTGCTCAATTCTTCTGATACCATCCACCAGGCTTGATCCCAAAGTAGATGAAGCCAAATTCTGATTTGGTTCTGGTGATGGCACACGCCTATGTGACGTTCTCGGCTGTTCTGCTGCTGAACGCAGATCAAGAAACGATAGTTAATTAAGAAAAAGAAAACATGTGCCATGTAAGTTTGGGAGAACGAGAAATGCTGTGGAAACAACGCGGCAAGAAAGAGAAAAACAACTTGTTAACACTGATTATCAAAATGTAAATTATCTTTGCTTGTGCCATCATGGCGTCAACAGCTCGTGCTAGTTCTGTGTTTCTATGGAACTATGGAAACACGATTTTTAACCAATCAGTGCGCTTATTTTCTTATGACTGTTTTCTAAACGTTAATATTTATTACTTCCTTACTTTCACTGTTGATGGCGAGGTCTGAGCTAGGTGAAGTTTCCAGCGGTAGGTGTTTCGACAATTTCTTAGCACTTCAGAAATTTAAAAGTAACGTAAGACGTGTCACAAACCTTTCTCAGAATACGTTTCTTCTTCCTTTGTAATGAAACTGAACATCTCCTGAATCTGGGCTGCGGCTTCTTCTTGTGCCTTGATTTATAAAAAAAACACGTGAATTAATATCATGATACAAGAAATAGCCAATTATGGTTTTCTCTAGTCAACTGATGCACACTGGAAGATGAAGACAGATGTTTTTCTCTCTGTGAATGCATTTTAATGGTGATAATGCCCGGGTCACCTGTTACTTACTGGAATGTTTCAGTACTCGGTTGCACTGTCGTCCTGATTCAGCGCCATTTGAAATCATTTTTTTCGAAGATTCTTGCCTGGATTTTGAATAATTTCAAAGAAAATAATCACGCGTGTTTTACGGGATATACATACCTAATGGTGATCGATACTAATCAGTTTATGTGTCATCGATTGATAAGGGATATGATGTGATTGATATGGGAAAGTCAACAAAGCTTTTGAATGCTTGCATGAAATGTGATGTTGATATGCGTTAATAGGCGAGTCGAGAAACTAGAACAAAATAGCGCATGAAACCTTCTTGTTTTCAAAACACTGCAACCTAGATCTCGACATGACCGCAGCAATTGCCTTCATCTGTCACAGCACAAGATGTGATTTTCACTTGCCTACCTTTTTGACTTTGGCCTCATTCTCTTTCTGTTGCCTCTCTCGCTCCAGTCTCTGCAGCCTTTCCTGCTCAGCTCTCTGCTTTTCTTCACACACGCGTTTGAATTTGGAAGA
>OMLO01003223.1_pt1 | contig 13437 bp, 11 predicted proteins | sample 1674811 | NCBI WGS metagenome assembly OMLO01 (sample SAMN06265003, study PRJEB25207) | coral metagenome | isolation source: Coral host | place: Mexico:La Bocana,Puerto Morelos, Mexico | collected 2008-11-13
GAGAGACTTTTCAAAAAAATCAATTTTGGGAAAATCAATCAAAATCAATTATTTTTTTGACTACAGATATTGATTGTAATCAATATCCGATGCTCAGGGTGGTTGAAGCCCCCGAGATCGCTCACAAGACCGACGTGGTTGAAGCCCCGGAGATCGCTGACAAGAGTGTTGCGGTTGAACAGCCTGAGGATGTTGACGGCAAGATGGAGGTGGATGAAGAATCCAAGACCGCGGCCGTGGACCTGTTCAATCAACACCCACAGGCACCGTTGCTGCGCCGTGAGCAGATCAATTCGGCCTTCCGGAAAAAAGGAGATGATGATGAGGGGGGTGAGGAGGAGGATGAGGAGGAGGATGAAAACGAGAAGCCAGCACGGGCCAAAGCGAAAGCCAAGGCTCGTGCGAAGGCGAAGGCCAAGGCCAAAGGAAAGGCCAAAGCAAAGGCCAAAGCAAAAGCGAAGGCCAGTCCGGCCAAACCAAAAGGGAAGGCCAGTCCGGCCAAACCCAAAGCGAAGGCCAGTCCGGCCAAACCAAAAGCGAAGGCTGGTGCGAAAGCAAAGGCCAAAGCAAAAGCGATTGGGGCTGAAGGAGAAGAACAGAAAGATCCTAAGAGAAAAAAGACTGACCAAGTAGAGTGCAAGGAGGTAAAGAATGGTGACATCCAGGAAGAGCAGCGCAAGACCTTCGCCAGGCGCTATGCACCCCGTGATGGAGTTCAGCTGATCAAGTTCGATGTGATTGAAGAGACCTATCAGACTGAAATTGCCCACAAGCTGAACCGGCAAAGTGCCTTCCAGGACAGCTGGGTTGCATGCAGTATGTTTAAATTTCCAGTTCTTTCGTTTTAGTGTTCGAGTGACCCAAACGGTGACAATAAATACACTAAATACAATAAGCTTGGTGTTTTGGATTTGAAACTTAGTACAGCTGCACCCCAAGTTTTTCTGACCAAACTTCACTGGAAGTTTCTTTCTTTTGGGGTTTGATCAGGATGCCTTTTACAAGTTGGCTATGCGAGCCATGAAACAAGCCCAGACCTATCAAGCTTGCCTTAAGATCGCGAAGGGGTTGGTGGATGACTTCCTCAAGGACGAAGAGATTTGCATCTTAGCTATGGATCTATAGTCCTCTAGATTTTCAACTTATCTTAAATGAACTTATATCTTAAAACGATCAAGGTTTAGATTTTAAGGTTGAAAATGAAACCAACCCAACTACCCACACTCCTCAAAGAGCAGCCGCTCATCAGGCAAGAATCTCAAGCAATCCTGAGCACCGAGCCATCATGGCCGCACATGTTGGATCAGCTGGTGAGAGGGGGGACTCTGCCCATGCTGGGACCTATTGAAGTGGCCGTGGATTTTTGGTCTTGCCAATGGCAAAAGCTTAAGCAATAGCCATTAGATCGATATCGATCTGAATCTTGCTTTAGGTTGGATTTGTGACACTACCAGGTATTAATTGAAGCATGTTAAGTCCCAGTGTTTTCCAACTGCCCACAAAATCCCACAAACTGATCTATACAAACTTCATCAAATTTTGAACTTGGTGTAAGTGTCTTGCCGCTAGAATCGCTAGCCAGTGATAGTTCTTGAGCATTGGCTGGGAAAAGAACTTTGGGAAAACACACGCACCACCAAGTCGACTAAAAGAAGCTATGGGAGGTTATGGGATGTTATAGTTATTCCTCCTTGGGTTTGGATCGTGCCAGGTGCTTTGCAACCGTCCTATCAAAGTTCAATTGCAGGCTATTGGGGTTGGGGGGGTTGGGTAAAAACAAGTTGGGTAAAAATAGAAAAACTAATGAGGAGTTGTTTTCGTAATTAATAATAATCTGTTCTATGATTTCAGTTTAATCTCCTCTCTATCTTTCACATACCCGCCGGCTGTGGCAGGATGAAACCCAGGAGGGGGCAAGGCAACCTTGCAAAGTACGGGGTCCTCAAGAGCACTTGTGATGCTGGCATGTTTCTCAGAGGGTTGCTTCCCATAACTTTAGGGTGTAATGATAAAAGTTTACTTCTGAAATCTGATGGCAACTCCAATGGACCAGAGCCTTTTTGTTTTGAGCACCTGTACTCTCGCTAGTTCCGTAGTTGGGCCCCGGCAATGGCATCGAAGATCACTGTGCAACAGCTGCACCTCGCTGTGCGCCGCATGCTAGTCCTCAACATCCCTCTTGAAACTAGGCTTTAGCTATACAGTATACCTTCAAGGTAGAGTAATTTTCTCCAACTGATGTTTCACTACAACTTTATCTCACATAGAAACTTACACAGTTACTGTTGTGGAAATGTTTTCAAACTGGAAACTTAGGACTTTATCTATTTGACATTGATGGCAAGTTGGATTTCTCACAGCTTTGTGTGGGGAGACCGACCAATTGATGTTATCGAGTATTTTGCAGGGAAGTCTCGGATTTGCAAGGGGGCATCGTGGTTTGGTTACGAAGCTCGTGGGTTTGAGATCAAGTATGATAAGCCACCAATGGGTACGTACATCGGGGCATTCAAAAATGCCTCGTAGGTCTGCTTTTGATTTCAACGGGGAAGCTGGCTTTGTGTTTTTGGATCGCATTTAATAAAATTCAGAAATGATCAGAAATGAAATACTTTGTTTGGTGAAGGATGGGTATTAACATTGTACACCCCAAACCAGCTCAAACTCGATACCAAGGTTGGCAATCATGATGATACTCCAAGGTGAATTTGGATTACTTTTAGGTTTCCTGGCGCCGGTGTGCAGCAGCTTCAGCACAGTCAACGTGGCCTCTTCATTCCGCTCCGTACTGACGCCACTAGGACTCGAATCCAGTGTCTCAGTGCGCAGAGGCAACAAGATGGTTGCCAGGATGGGGATGGGTTGAACTCGGGTCATGTTGAATTAATAACCAATGGACATAAGTGGATTCCCAAACACCCTGTAGAATTGATCTTGGCTACACTCCAGACTTGAAACAGTAATGATCATAACGGATCATAAGTATAAGAGTTGGTTCAAAAAACAGAAGTTGTCGGTTTCTCATTTGGGGTCGTCAGTGGAGGACAGCACTGTTGGCAGTACTGATCTGTTGCCTTCATGGGAACCCGGCTTCATCCCTGGTATTGCTACACCCTAGGCTTGTTGAGGCTTTCACAAAGCTTCGACACGCTGGCATCAGAGTATCTAGACTAAGACTCATCTTGAACTCGTCACCTGGTTTTTGGTTGGATTGTGGTTTTGTCTTCTAAACCCAGCTACATAGATTTTTTTAATCCATCGGTAGCCCAGGTCTACAAGGCTGTCTTTGACATGCAGTGCTTTGGGCCAAGGACCAGGAAACCAACCATGTTGTTAACAAACAGCCCAGCACTGTGTGCTCTTCACGGTCGCCGAGTGGGAAAGGGAAAGGCTTCAAAAAAACCATTGCGCCGACAGTATAGGGATTCCAAGGGTCGACCAGCATTCTGTGGAACAAAGTGGTTGAAAAAGTCGCAGAAGCTAAGCCAACACTTAGTTGTATGTTTTTTTTTGATTCAAAATAATGGAAAAGAACCACAACCGATGAGTCTGCTTGGGGGATAAAACCAACTAAGGATTTATCCAGCCGGTTTTGCAAAGGCAGTTATTGAATTGCTCCCCAAGCTTCGGTGGCAACGGCGATCCAACTTCAAACTCAATGTTGTTCGTTCCAATTCGTAAATGTTTTTGATTGCTTCTTTGTTACTGGTTTTTCAAGGATCACATGTCATAGAGGATTCCATCATACTGTTCATGGTTGTGAATCCCTGTACTGTAAATACTATAGGAAGAACGTCTCAAATACTTTACCCAATAAAGTTCGATTGTGATTACATAGGTATCCAAAAGCATCAAACCCAAACCGACCCAAAACACAAATGAATCATTCATCATGAATCCCATTGGTCCCATCGTTCTGCTGAGGTGGAAACGGAGAAGCCGTTACTGACGGCCTTGGCTGCTTCGAAGTGCAGTTCATGGTCTGAAGCAGACTTGTACCCGTGTCTTCGGTATATTCGGGGAATGCGCGGTTTGGCAATTCCCGATGAGATGGCCCAAGTGGATTCCTACTTACGTGACTGTTTAGCTGAGAGTAATTTTGCAACCCAATAAGATTTGGGAATCTTGAATGCTTTTGCTGTGATCTCCCAGCTCACACTAGCCGTGTTCCAATTTTGAGTCCAACAGCCCTCAACAGCCACAATACCAAGTTTTTCTGATGTTTTTCTGGCTTCTGAAGAAAAACCTGAAATTTCAAAAAAAAACAACGGCGTAAAAACCCGTTGAAACGGCGTAAAAACCCGTTGAAACGGCGTAAAAAAAAACAGAGAAATTGAGATGGTAGATTAGTGATGTTTTCCAACGTTTTTGTTTGAATTCGGTTGGATGGCAAGGTGAGCTGGATGGTCTTGATTCTACCTGCTAAATTGAACTACTCACAATTGAATGCATCAGCGCCCAAAAAAAGCGCCAATTTTAAACGTTGATTTGATGCGTAAGTTCTGTTTTGAGTTCTTGCTGAATTCTTGCGCAGTATTCTGCATTAATCACTTCTGAAATGATTTCTATTTGGAGGCACTTTTGGGTTTCAAGTCACAGGGGTGATCGTTTATAGTTCCAATGGCAGACAAACTTCGGAGCAACCTATGGTCTGCTGAAACTCTTCAGAGGGGTGTGGCAAACGTATGTGCGCAACCTGAAGATTTGTTGGCGATAGATCACATGACGGATGAAGCCCTCTTCATTCAGCTGCAGGATTGCCTGCCCATGTAGACTTACAAAACAAATCAATACCCAATGAAATAGAAACTGAAGATACATGCATAGTTATTGATAATTAATAAACATACCAAATAAATCTCTTCCAGGAGTTGAAAGCCGAGCTCGAGGAGGAGGAAACTACACCTATGAATGCGATGGCCCCCCCTGTGGGGTGCGACGAGGCAACCATCCCAGGAGACATTCCTTTCGCTGCTCCATGTGATACCGAGGTCGCCTATCCAGAAAATTTAGACAAATCTGTACTCCCTGACAGTCAGAGCTGGCAATTTGTCTATCCTCATCTTTTCTCGGGCACCCATGAAATTCCTGACCAAAGCAAAGATACGGATATTGATACGTTGAGCGACCCTTGCTATCAATTTGGGAGTTGTAATTGTTTTGCGAACGTATGTAGACCCTAGAAACCTGTAGCCTTGATTCTCATCAGGTTACCCCTTGTGATGTTTCAGCAGCTTCAGAACTTAGGATCTTTCTTGTTCTGCAGCTCTTGAACGAATTCTTGATGAGTCTCTTGATGCTGGAGCTGAAGAACAAACTGCGGGGATGGGTGAAGTATCCAGAGGTATTGATGGACCCGGTAGGTCACCCCATGCTGGTGATGATGATGCTAACAAAGACCAACCATTTGAGGGGGGGGGTCAACCCACTGTTTTGCCACACCAGGAAATCCAAAAGGATGTTGAGGGGCCAGCTGCCACTGAACAGAAAGCAGTAGCCACTCCATGTAGGGCACCTGCACAGCAGGAAACCCCATCACCAGCGACTTCCACAGGTACTAAGAGTTCTGATTTTGAGGTGCCAGATTTGGGGGATATATCTAGTCCTGCCCCAACCCCTCAAAAACTTCGGATCTCTGAAGCTGCTGCTGATGCACGACTCCGTCGCACTATGGCACCAAGCTTGAAGGATGGAAGTTTCAAGGTGTCATCAGAAGTGATCAAGCAGTATCGCAAAGGTGGTAAAGGCAAAAAATCTGTGCTGAAGTTGTTGGAAACCTGTGGGTATTGTCAGGACTGGTTTTCGGGAAGGGGATTTTCAAACAATGTTGCTTACACAAAATTGAGCAATCGATGTTCCAATCTCATTGTGAATGTACCACGGTTGTTTCGCACTAGCCACTTGTATGAAACCAAATTTGATACGCAGTTTTTTCTTGCAGGACACGTTCATTCAAGAGGTTGAGTTACTTCGTGAAGACGAACTAGCCAATGATCTCTTGATCGAGGGTGAGTACTTGAGTGAACAGAAAATGATTGCGTCATTGGGATGGACACAGCCCCTAGTCCTCATTAGATTCAGCGACTTTAAAATCAAAAACCAATTGCTTCAACGTTCCTTGACATGTATAATCATTACATACCAGTAAAGTAATCAGTTCCTGGTAATGGTATGGCCCACCATCCAAATCAATTACTCTCCCAGGAAGCGTGTGGATGCGGTCAAATGCGCAGCCAAAGCAAACCCTCGAACCCTGATGAGGCCACTGGGTGGACCAAAATGGATCACGCAGTATTGGGTTCAAATCCTTCCACCACTTTCCTGACTAGTGCCATGTTTTCCGATATTTGTTCCCATGGTATACATGTTTTCTTTGGTAGGAGAGATCGCTACGACGGCACCACGCTCTATTGGGCGGAAACGTCCGTGAAAGCCAACCAGCGGATGCTTGGTGGATCAACTTTGGGGGATTCATTAACAGGACAAAAAATGGTGTTAGATTCAAAACCCTGTGCCACTTTTTTGGCTGATGTTGAGGAGATCAAGTAGAACAACTATGAAACGAAAGCTTCAATGGACGGAGGAGAAACCCGACTTCGAAGCTTTTGAGAAACCGGACCCAGTGGGTGGTGCTGCGGGAGATGAACCGATAGTAGCCTCAAAGGTTGAGCAACAGGTCAAGAAACAGAAGGCTGAAGGTGGGGTGTTCATGCTCCCATAATCTCACAGCTGGAGAAAAAACAAAATCATTTTTATGTCAGCTAAACAAACCACCCTTTCCGAACATGGAAGTGATAGTAGCAAACCCGGCCAGCCCACACCATCAGTTGGTGAGCCTGAACGTGAAGATGACAACGAGTCCAGCGATGATGGTGGTGAACCTGATCCCGTTCAGGAAGACGGTCTTCAGAAGCAACGGAAAAAGGCAGGACTGCCAGAGATAAAACTAGATTGTCTCCCTTCCACTTTGGCCAACCGAATGTTGACCCTTTGCTCAACAAATTCAATACTTAGAATTTCGAGTTTTACCCTCACTTTGAAAAGGATTCATGATCTTCGACTGTAAACTATACTTGTTTGGTGTTGCGGTCACCTAAGGACGTGTTTGAGCAAAAGGATGGCAAAGCTGCAGGATTTGATGGACAAGTTTCAATCTGCTGAGAAGCTTTCTGATTTGCAGAACAGGTGCCTTGATAACAATTATGTAGTCACCGTAGCTGTTTTCCAATATCTCCGAAAAAGATTGAACTACAATGCTTCCCAAATCTATGAAATTAAGCCGATCCAAACCCCCAAGCTGCCACTGGCTGGCCTTCTGAATCCCTCAGGATGGTGGAGAAGATCCGAAGCGTGTCCAACTGCCTTCAGAAAGTTAGTGAGAAGATTGATGCTGTCTATGGCGAAGGGGTGGTGAATGGATTCTCCAAAGAGTTCTAACCTTAATTTCGATCACACATCAGTGAAACAGTGAAAGTATAGAGTATAGAAATCATCTCCATGTAAGACTTCAGTATCCACCGAAAAACAAGAGAGAGAAAGAGCAATTTATAGAGTGGTTTACGGGATTGGAATGCCTCGGATCTACCTAGGCAAGAGAATGCACTCAAGTCCATCTACAATGAAGCAACTGCTGGGCCTAGGGCTTAGGTGTTCCATCCCCTTTGAAATGAAAACCAAATTCTTTTCCTACGTGTAAAATTTCCTTTCAACCCAGGGCGATGGAAGCATTGGGGCTTGAATCTCGTGCAAAGCCATTGCTGCCAAAGACTGAGAAAGCGCCGAAGCCAGTACGTCGTGCTCCAAGGGGTGGTAAAAAAACTAGGGAGGCTGAGGATCCCCAAGAGCAGGAACCCGCCGCAAAGGCCAAGGCCAAAGCAAAAGCTGGGGTCAAAAAGGCTACCAAAAAAAAAAAGGGGAATGAGCAAAGGTCCATGCGAATGAAATGATTATTTTTTTATTACAAAAGTTGATAGTCTTCAAGGATTGCAAAGTAGCTCGTCTTACTTTGTCCATGATTGATTCCAATTTGTTTGAGGTTTGTTTTCATTAATCATTGGGTGTAGTAATGGACCTTTACTTGGGGTGATTTCTTACCTGCTGAGTTGACCCGAGAAATAAACTTAAAAGTTGTTGGGCTTGTGAAAGGCCAAAAAAATCCATGCATTGCCCCGAATAAGAAAAGCATGTCTGTAGAACGTTCAATTCAACCATTCAGCAGGTAAGATCTTTTTTGCTGGCGTAACAAAACACGCCTTTTTTGTAACTAGTGTGATGGCCATGAAATAAAATCAGCTGGTTTGAAGTACTTGGCCTATCAATGTTCTGGTGGCGTTTTCCTTGAAACGCCATGATTGCAGTTTCAAATTAAATCGTGGGGTGATGGAACTCTGCGAAAGGGCCACAGTGACGCAATGATCGAAGTGCAATCTTTGTGCGGAAAACAAACCGTCAATTGCAAACTGTCACTGGTTGTGATCAAGGAATTCAACAATTCAAGCACACTCATTGACCACTTTGAGGATCGCCTCACTCACTCAGTGGTTAGCAAAGGCTTTTGTATAGGTTTATGTACCCCTTTTAACATGATTGCTAACCATTGAGTAAGTGAAACGATCCACAACATCCAATACACAATGCTTGTTGGGAACTCCTCTTGTTTAGCCAGGCCAAGATGTTGCTGGACCGGTTTCTACGGCATATGCAGAGGCTATTGCCGATGGAGCTGGGGCCCTCAAACCATACTTGCTGGAAAATGCTGGGATTAGTAAAATGGAAGTACAATCAAAAGGATCAATCTAATTTGTCTTCTCCAAGTCTTAATCATGTTTTTCCTCTACCCAGGGATCCTAACCTCAACCCCTCTCACTTTGGCCGAGGGCCAAGTGAGACAATGCGAATCTATCCGACAGGGTGCCTTGATGGAGGTGGGTATCGAAGCCCGACCAGAACGGCTTCACAATGCATCTCGTGACGCCTACAGATGCATTCACCGTTTTGGGATTGGCTGGAGAGTTGGTCTGGATGTAGTGACTTTTCGGTTTGACGATGATACAACAGTCCACATTCATTACCTTCATCCCCGAAAACTCTTGCAATATCTCCTGGAAAAAAAACCTGATGTAATTCATGGAGGCAATCCACAGTCCATTGGAGCTTTTTGGAACGCTTACAAACTGTACCATGGGTCTCATGAAGTTTTTGTTCAACATGACGATTTGAGCAGGGTAATACCCGTGTGCATACATGGAGACGAAGGAAGGGGCAAACGACGTTCACAAACTACAGTGGTATCATTTGAATCAGTGCTTGGAATGAAAGGGGATCCTACTCCATGCAATGAGTGCAGGCCACAACACCTTGTAGTTTCACAGGGGAAATTACCACAAGAACTTCAACTGTCTCAAAGACTCTGCTGCAATCTCAAAGGGCATTCTTTTTTGCAACATTTCCCATTGTTTGTTATCCCTGGGACTTGGTGGAAAACATACAAAACGTTGACGCACAAAATGTTGCAACACGTTGCTGAAGACTTCGAAGACCTTTTCAATACAGGCTTTCAAATCGGAAATGAAACTTGGTACGTGGCTTGTGTGGGTTCAAAAGCTGACTTGAAGTGGCATGGAAAGATCTGCCGTCTTACAAGGGGGTATGAAAACAAAAGTACGGTCCAAGATGTGCCCCATTGCCACGTTTGTTTAGCGGGTAGTCCACAGCTGCCAGCAGAAGATCTTGGCAACAGTCCCGTTTGGGTTCCTACATGCTACGTGTCTAGGCCATGGGCTTTTGATGATGTTCCAGCATTGGATAGAATACCATTCGACCCGAACAAGCCAGAGTTTTTGTACAAACACGATATCTTCCATACTTTGCGTCTTGGTATCTTTCGAGATTTTTGCGGATCAACACTGTTTATGCTGATTCGTTTAGGCTACTTCAGGCCTGGTGATATCGGTGTCCAACTTGAAAGTGCCCACGGTCATTTCCACCTGTGGCAACTTGCAAATCGGAAACGGGCGTCTCTCAGATCATTCAGCAAAAGGGCTCCTATCTTACAAGAGTGCAAAAAGCTTTCCATGGTTCAACGTGAAAGGATCGGATTGTTTCCTTTTGCTGAAATGGATTCGTACTTTGGTAGTGGGCCTATTGAATGATTGCAATGACGCAAGTCATCTTAGACCCCTGAGGATTAGTTTATCGACATGTGAGATGGCCATAAATTTTTACGACATGGTCAGTCACCACAACATGTTCCTCTCCAAACATTGTGCAGCAAAGTTGATCGAAAAAGGACGTTCCTTCATCAACGGCTATGTTTGGCTGGCAGACTTTGCCTTTTCAATGTCGTGGTGCCTCTACGCCCTCAAACCAAAGCTACACTTTACCCGACATCTTGTGCTTGAGTTGGAGCAACAGCTTCATAGTGGAAGTGAACTGATTCTCAGTCCACTTTTGTGGGACTGTTGTCAGAATGAGGACTTCATTGGAAGAACTTGTCGTGTAGCAAGAAAAATTGACGAAAGAATCCTATGCCGTCGAGTCTTAGAAAACTATTTGATAAAAGCTGGTATTCTTTACGACCGAGAAGTAAAGAAACGCCGGCGTACTCGTTGAAACAGTTTCCCGTACCTCTGCCGGAAGCTAAGCCATGCCAAAGGAAAAAAAAAAGCGCGAGTGAAAAAGGGCCATGTGTGTATGTGATGGACAAAAACTACTTAACTGCACTAAGTCACGTTTGATTTTGTAATGATGTGACTTGGCATAAGCTTTCGTGTCCTGTTGGATCCCTGTAATCTCTGATAATCTCTGACCTCACGGAATGGAAGTAAGATGGCCTTCTTGACTAATTGGTCTATCATGGCTTGAGCCTTAGATCTATGAGAGCGATAATTTTCTGAAACGTCGCTTTTCAAATCAAACGACGTAAAAAAGTGCTTTCTCAAACAAGAGCGGAAATTGTGCACAGGGGAGTTTCTAGGTATGCTGAATGTCCCAATGTTCCCCAGGGGCATGTAAGAACCACAAATGTTGGCCTATTTGTATTATATGCGGATTGCAAGTCACTTGCTGACCATTCAGCAAGCTAGATGTCAAGGTCCGGCTCGTACAGGTAGGAATGAAACAGAATAGTATACCTGAAATTGACATAGATACCACCCAAACTCAAAATTAACAGTGTCACCTAAAAAAGGAGACCATTTCAAAATGCAGATGTCATCTTCCAACCATCAGGGAATATGTTTGTTTTCCAACGGGTTACTCCACATGACCATGCTTATCCATATTGCAATTGAGTTGATTTTCTCAAAGCATCATGTTTTAAATCCATGTTGATGTCGTAGGGTGTACATCGACCAACTGTTTAGGGTTTTGGCACCATTCGAAGTATGGGCGCCTTCCATCAAGCTGCTTGTTGTGAGGGACACATAACCCACTGAAGCATTGAATATTGGTGAGGTAAAAACAGGTTTGGATACGAAACCAAAGACGGTACAAACTTTGACACAATAATGCAAGATCAGAAGACAATCTACAGCTCTAAGAATCCATATGATGTTGGTTAATTCATGTTAATGAAATGAAGGTAAATGGGACAAAATCCCATGATCCTTCTGTTTGGGATAGCCCAGCCCAAGCCGCCATCACCACTGATCACTAATCACTTATCGAGGCATCTGAATCTAAACACAGTAACATTATTGGAATGATTCCGTGGGGTAAAAAGATTGGGAGTTTCTGAAGAGGGAGCTGCTATAGAACTCCTCAAAATTCAGATGCTAGTGGGATTCGTACCCCCCCCAGAAGTTTAATGAATGGATACTGAAAAATAGTCCTCCTGCAAAGGAGATACCGTGTACCATTTTTCAATCAAATTTTTTGTCCCAAACTTTAAACAGAATTCGTCCCATTTCCAGTGGTAACTAGCTGTTTGTTGACTCATGAAATCATGAGAACCTAAGGGTACCACCCCAAAGCCAACCCCCCAAGAAATCAGGCCCAATTTGGCCTTTTTGAGGGAGATCAACGGTTAATAATCCCGTAATAACCGCCGGCTATTTCTTGGGGGGGTACCCTTAAATTCCCATGATGAAAACCTAGGTGGTGGTTTCAAAGATTTTTTCTTTTCATGACCTATTTGGGGAACTGATCCAATTTTGACTAATATTTTTCAGATGGGTTGGTTGAAACCACCAACAGGCGCTGTTAACGTTGACTCAACGGAAAACTCCTCCCCGTTGACTGTCAGATGCCCGTGATGCAGAACAAGAAGCTAAGCGGATCTTGGAGCAAAGTCGGTTGACTCAACAGGTGGTGCAAAAGTTGGTTGGCAGATTTGGGGATGAAGGAAGTCCTGATTGCAGTTTGAAGGCGGTAAAGGGAAGCCCCCCAAAAAAGCTTATAAGGAAATTCAGAACCTGGAGAAGTCTGAAATATATTGCACATATAGATTCTATAGATGAAGTGGGTAGCCATATAGTCTACAAAAAATGCGCATATTTTTCATTCCTGTCAAATCGACAGAGCGAGATGAGCCTGGCTGAAGGAATTCTAAAACATGGGACCCATGGGATGCCTTGGCCAGGGAAACGATCTTTTGTTTGGAAGACCCTGGACCTCTGAATTTTCCGATGTTATCCATGTTTCACTTTCCTCACTTTCTTTGAATTTTCTTTTGACTTTCTGTACTTTCTGATGTTGTGTGTCACTTTCAATTTTTCATTATAACTTATTTGTTTCGTAATTGTGTGTGATGTTTCTCCAACTTTCCAATTTGCTCCATTTTTTTTCAGGAGCCGGATTCCACCAACCCACCAGTCCCCAAACCCCACCGTTGTTCCGCCTTGCCAGGAGAAACGCCGACGCTTGCGGAAGACGCTGCAACAGGCGGTCGCGAAGGTGATCATTGAACAGCGTGCCACCAAGGCCGAGGGCGACCGTAAACCCGTGGAGATGCATGCCGTTTTCACACATCGGCCAAAGGTGTCGTAAAAACATAGGGTTTTTTCATTGAAAGTTCATGTCACGGTGTCCAAAGGTGGGTGAAGGTGGGAAGGTTTAAAGTCACTAAACTTCAGTCATTCTTGGAGATCTTGGAGACTTATTCAAAATGGGAAGATTGGCAAATGGCAATTTCGCGACCTCACACGAGTTGGCCCCCCAAATGGTGGTGATTGTAAAGGGAATGGGACCCCGGCTATTTCAGCGAGACCTAGGTTGGTGAAAGATGATCATTTGGCCAGAATATATGGGTGTTTCCAAAAATTAGGGGTAATGGATGGTTTATAGTGGAAAACCCCATTAAAATGGATGTTTTGGGGGTACCGGTACCACTATGTTCGGAAACATACATATATGTATATCACAAACCGGGACGTTCGCCGACCCGACAGTACGGTGTTTTAAGGCCTTTTTTGACTTGTGCACCTTCGTTAGATTTTT